>Ga0247824_10000365_pt1 | contig 21658 bp, 18 predicted proteins | sample 13C_PalmiticAcid_FD_194412 | JGI IMG/M metagenome (GOLD analysis project Ga0247824, IMG submission 194412) | Soil microbial communities from agricultural site in Penn Yan, New York, United States - 13C_PalmiticAcid_Day48 | ecosystem: Environmental > Terrestrial > Soil > Agricultural land...
GAGCCACACCGGCAGTCATCACACCACATGCATCAGTTGACACTGGCAGTGTCGCATGTCCTGTATGCCATGGCCGACGTAGACGTCAAGGACCACGACAGAGAGAGAACCAGCATGAACCGTTCTCATCGTGCCTTGAGAATTGAAATGAGGCCCGGACCCGTACTTGGTCTACCAGGCGGCATGCGCCTACAATTTTGTGCGTCCCTCCCTGACGACGAAACAACATGGCTGCGACGCACATGAAAGTGATACAGAGTGTATCGGGGTTAATGAGCGCGACGAAGGGTCAGGATCTGAATATATTCATTGAAGGATTGACAGGAATTCAGGAAGGATTCTCTGGGGCGTCCAATGTCATGGAAGCCACGATGATGACCACGCTGCCCCATGCCCCAAAGCGGACAGGGCTTCATGATCAGTATCGAAAGCGCGATTGGCACTCGGTACTACGAGATGCGGACACCTTGATTCGAGGCGGAGATCTCGCCACGTTCAAGGAGCTGGCTTGCAAAATGACATGCCAACTCGATCCAGCTTTCCAATGGAGCGTGTGTCAGCGTCTTGGAGAGATCGTGGCCAATCCAATGTCGGATACGGACATTATTTGAAATGCAATCGCATTCCTACCATGAGGATGCCATTTGAAGCCAACAGTCCAGTATCAAGCAGTGGATCTGCAGCATTCTCTTTCAACTGGCATCATCGTCTGGGAGCAATTTACAGTGTAAGTGAGGTTTCAACCGGCTAGCATCTTCATGACCATGGAGACTGACTCTGTAGCCTAATTTTGTTGGTTTACTCTTTTGGTGAATCTAGTAATGCTGCACTTGCCGAGGCTCAACCACGGGACCTGGAGGCGAATAGGAATGAGAAGCGCGCCATGTATCAAGCCTGTTGATAGAGAGGTGCAGAGCCCTATCCACTATCCACAGAAGGTCGCCCCGCCTGAACCCGCATCTCTATCTTTGCTCGATCATGCCTGATGTGAAAGGAAACATACGCGCGAGAAAACAGCGTGCCATGGGAAGGGACAAAAGGGTGTACACCTAGCCTCGAGCCAAGCCCAGCCTACAGGCTGCTGATGACCACTGGATTCCTATTGATGGAGAAGACCAAAGAGTTTTTGAAGAGCGACCAAGATCTTCCTGCTTCTTGGTGATGTCGTTTTCAGCCGCAGGGACAAACTCTTCCGTGAAGCATTCCCGTTGACAAAGAATGGTGATCAGCACCGGTTCATTCACAGGTCGCTGCTGGAGTACGCGTTAGCGCGAGCCGTATTTGATCCACAAGACAGGAGAAACGAGACAGCATCCGACTCGGCGTTGGCTCGACGAGGAATCACGAGATCAGCACTGAGCATCGAGGTCGAGGATGACTCTGAGCAAAAAGCCATCGTTGAAAGGGCCCGATTCCAACTCGCCTCTGGTGTGGAAAAGTTTTGTGAACGACCACTCGCTCATGCAGTTTCTAGAAGAACGAGTTCAACAGGAAAGTGTGTTCAAGGAACAGCTACTCAACTACATTGAGTACTCCAAAGCGGACAAGAGATGGCGCAAGGTAGCGGCGAACGCAACCACCGTTCTCATCCGGGCAGGCTCCCAGTTCGCCGGTGCGGATTTGCAGGCATTCGGATCCCAGGAGCTGATATCAGCTATAGTGTCTTCGATTCGGCACTGCTGCAAGTTGCAGATCCCAGAAAGACCAACTTTCGAGGTGTCTGGATTCGGCAGACGGACTTGAGCAGGGCACGGAGACAGCTGTCCAGTTCGGCGAATTGCCTCTTCTCACAGAACAAGATGGATTGAACGCTGTGCATATTCGCCAGATGGAAAGTCCCTCACTGTTGCTGGTGGCAAGACAGTACGACCATGGGATCCCGTCGCTGGCGATTGTCAAACGCTATCTGGTCACGAATGAAGTAACGTGCGCCGCGTATTCACTGGATAGGCAACAGATCGCCTCTGGCGGTGCGGACTGTTCCATAAGACTCTGGAATGTCGCCACAGGAGATTGCGGTCGTAATCTATCCGGCCACAGCAACTTGATTTGGGACATTGTTTATTCTCCTCGGAGGGATCGTATTGCTACCGCTGGCGGGGACGATACCATTCCACTATGGGATCTGGAGACAGGAGCCTGTCACACTGTCCTTGTTGGGCATATCAACCCTGTTTTAGCGTCGCATTTTCACCACAAAGGGATCAGCCTGCTTCTGGAAGCGTGGACGCGACAGTGGGGTTATGGGACGTCGAATCGGGATTTTATTGTCATACCTTGAACGGCCATGGTGACACTGTCTACAGACTACGTGTCAACGTTCTGCGAAAAGTACCTTCCTGGGACCAAGGTGCCTGTTTTAGGAACTTTCCATTAATAAAAGGCTTATTATTGTCTACTGCAATACAAAGCATTGCTAGTACGCTCTCGGTGCCCTCGCGCTGCCACGAAGGACCCTTGACATCATGAAAACAGTGTACTGCACGAGTTCCATTTTGGAATGACCCTTTGACGCGAGTTGGAACCTCTCGATCCTAGGCTGGCTGGGGGGTTGTCTCTTGCCAATTTCGCACTGCCTTTTCATTTTCTCATTATCCGCCCATCACTTCGAATTTTCTGTGATTGCCTTTTGCTGTGCTTTATGGACTATAGATCCAATGTCACTGCAGCCAATTCGCGACTACGTTATCACGTAACGTTCATGCGTCTAGAATACGCCAAAAGACTGGAGGAAAGGAGCCGGGGTGGGCAAGAGCATGAAGGAGGACAACACGTCCATGAGCTTGTCCTTATTATTTCATGTGGCCTGTCATCATATCTGTCTAGCATTGCATGGTAGATATTATCACACTTGCACACGACATCCTCAGGAAACATGTAAACTTGCCTTGGTTAATGAGACATGAACGTCGTATCTATATTTTGTGCTCCGAACCCCTTTCCAACAGACACAATTCGCTTTCTAGGTTTGATCTCATTGGGATCATTCGACTAGAGATGGCGAGTTCAGGTCAGGTGAAGCCAGATCCAATGGATAATTCCCTGAGCCTTCCCCTCTCGCTGCGTTCGATAGAATACTTTGTTTCCGGCATCATTATCCGTCTCTAGTTCGTTCAATTACAATTCGACGACAAGAACAAGAGAACAGAACAAATTCTGTCAGTGTGCAGTGGGCTTAACAAAGAAATTGCGGATACATCTCAACGACATCACCGTCTGGTATATACCGCTCACTTGCTTTAATCAAAAGTCAGCCGCACAAATGTGTTCGACATCCTGGGATTCACGCCTCCGTATCTGGTACACTTTTCCTTTGGGATCCAGTTGCACCCCACCGCGCACTGATATCGCATGGAATTGGCCACAGCCTCTCTCAGGAGCGGTAACATTCCCCATCGGGAGTCAAGATCATATCAAAAAGGAGTTTTGTGAATCAGTTCGCGGAACTTGTCGAGTTGACCGCATTGAGGCAGGGAATCCGCCTTCCGTAACGTTGGTCGTCTGGGAGCTTCCAAGTCCTGAAGTGTCCAATGTCGCACAAATATCAAACGGGGATGAGAAGCGGTGCCCGAAAACAAAAGGTCTCATACTGCCAATGCTTCAACAACCTTTCTTGAAAGTAGGATTGGATTGGACACGGTGTTTCTAGCGAGTTCAAGGGGGGTATGATTTTCAGCCGGTCAAGAGCAGGTGTTGTCCCGTAGTATCCAGATATCCGCCTCTGAACAGCACGATCGACTGAAAGCTCATTGACTGGTCTTCAATACTGACATGACAACCGCAATGTCAATTGGTACCTAGTAGTGTCTTTGAAAATCCAGTAGGGTGGTGATATGTGTCTGTGGGCGCAGAGTGAAGAGAGAAAGTGGGAGCAAATATTGACCTGCTGCTATGGCAAACCAGTATTCCTCGTAATTGCCTGTGTCTGTCGAGCGAATTACTCCGTTCGGTGTTGTAGCCAAGGCTCCTTGAGGTCATCATTTGATAAATAAAAAAACACTGCACATGGGTGAAGTTGGTGGTGCATGTGTTGCCGATGTCTCCAGAACGAGGCAGCAAGGCCAAAGGAGGCGAATGACTGGTTGAACTAAGGGAACAATCGAATCCATCCTAATGCAGGGGTTTCTTTCGTGACTGGGAGATGCAGAAACCCCAGTAACTTGTGGTTGATCTCCCTCAGGAGACGGGTAGCGACAACGCCTGTTGATGCACATGGACCGACTGCTACCTTACTTCTAGAATCTTTCACTTCGCTTTATTGACTTGTGGTGAGAACGAGGCCTGTCGTGATCGCTATTGGCATTCCGGCAATGACGGTGCCCATGGTGTCGTGCTAAGGATGTCAGGTTTGAAAGAGAGCTAGCGAGATCAATTGAATCAGGTTGAATCCTCAGGTCGATCCTGCTACTTGAGTTGATCATCAGTCTGGTGTCCGTCCATTCCTCCTTGTGAGTAGTGAGTAGCGCAGAGCAAAAAGAGGGCGACAGCAAAATGGCTTCCCGTGACACAGACCTGTGAACCTGTGAAACTGTGAAACGTCCCCCCCACCTTGCTCCCTTCCACTCCTTTACTCACACACACGCACCTTGCGCTCCTTCCGACAAACACTTTCCGCTGCTTGGCTAGGTACAGACTGTTGAAGGGACTGACCAAATCATACATCGCATTTCGCCGCGGTCCCTCGCGGAGTTCAATAGATGTTCGCCGCCCAGAGCGTCCCCTGCAGGGCGAATGAGAGGGTTGCATGGTCTGTTTTCCCGCTCCCAACATAGTACAGGGTTTACCTTCTCCTCCCACATTTGCCACATCCCTCCTCTCCATCCTCCCTTCTTCGCTCTCACCCGTTTCAGCCTTCCACTCTCTCTCTTCCTTGCTCTGCCCCTTCTCCACCGTACATTACTCAGCATATCAACAGCCCGACCCTGTTGAGCGCGGAAACAATTCGGTATGAAAATTACACTGTCCTCGTTAATCTCGGTCCTGCGCAACTGCATAGGCCAGTTGAAGTAAAGTGTTAAGAAAACGACAATGTCACGACTGAACAGCAACTCTTGGTTGCCCAATATTGTGTGTTTCCAGTGTGAGAACAGACTTTGAAAGACGGCGACAAAAGTGGGATACAAGGTGTGATACTCGCCTTCATTGAAAGTAAGAATTCCTTGCTCTGTTGTATCTTTGCTCGTACAGCTATTAGTGGTCCAGAGTTAGCTTCTTACCCGTTCCATCCTTATAGAGGCGGCCAACTGGTGGACGATGTTCGACAAGGCTTTGAAAGACGTAATAAGTAGGCTATCCAGAGTGAAAAGGAAAGGAAAGCGGGCTCTCACGAATGAACAGACCACGGAAAGTGAAATTGACAAACCTTGGGACTTGGTCCAAGAGATCACCAATTCCGCCGAAGACTTGGGGTATGTGCTGAGCCAATTGGTCGCTATTCGGTTAGGTATCGCTAGTGATGCATAGGATGTTATATATTGAACACGGCTTGTACAATCACGTATTGCTAGATGCGGACAACCTGCTGGTAATGCATTCGGACCCAGCACTGCTCCTAAAACTGCACCGAATCCTACCAAGGGCTTGAATTCTGGACAATCCGGCATTAACTCTCATGGTGCAGTTTCAGCTAGCAACACACCGGAATCCAGGGAGGCATTAGCCAACCAGCGTCACCTCATCGATAGGATCTCAGAAAAGTAAGGCGATCGTCTCCCTTTTACAAAAACAAAGGACGGACTATGAGAGCCATGATTGCTAGGCAGCTGAGAGCAGTTGCCAAAGACATCTTCCTGGGATATTGCGAACTGACTTTTGATATTCGATTCTTCTTAGACACTCGGCCCTAGATGCGTTGCGCACACACACACTATCATATACAGACAACGAGGAGCGAGTTGAAGGTAACAGATGAGATAGCTGTAGTGTTTGTTCTAGATACCCCTCGAATGTCGGGACTCAGCCGCTCATTGCATACGTTTGCTCTTGATTCCCACTTGTTAGTCAACCAGCGTAATCTCATCGATAAGGTCTTAACAAGGTAAGGCGTCATCATTTACCTTTGCCAAACAAAGGAATGTTAGACCAATAGTTGCTAGATGGCGGAGTAGGTGCGGTGGGCATGTTTTCGCGACATTGCCAGTTGACTTGTGATATCTGTTTCTTCTTAGATACTCGGCCGAGTATGTTGTCTATCGAGAGTTGATGCAAAACTCTGGTATGTACCGTGTCCGCTACCACACGTCGTCCAAGTCCTGTATAGGCGCGTAGAAATGAACCCTGATAACATCAACACTCCTGGATAGATGATGCTCGTGCCAGTGGAATAGAGATTTTCTTCGAGACTGCATCGCCGAATGTCACGGAGACTGTTCCCAACTCGAGTGCTATGATCACAAGGGTCATCTACAAGAACAACGGAATAGACTTTCAGCAAGAGGACTGGGATCGTCTGAAGAAGATCGCTGAGGGAAACCCGGACGAATCCAAGGTAACCATGATAACATCTAGGCCTAATATTGCTGCCACAACCATTAGATTATCACAAGTGATTCTAACCTCAATGTCATATCATTTGTTCATTGACTAGATTGGTGTTTTCGGCGTCGGATTCGTAAGTACAATGTGGAAGTGAATGTAATTTCACCTATGTCTAATCTCATAGTAATCTGACCCTCTTTATACTTTGCGTTCGCAGTATTCACTCTTCTCCATCTGTGAGGAGCCATTGTAAGTCTATTATTCATTACAAGCGGCGGTTCTGGAGGAGCTCAAACGAACGTGTTAACTCATCGGTGGACGTTTTCTTTTAGTATATCATCTGGAAAGGAATGCATGGCGTTCTACTGGAAGAACGACCAGCTTTATGCCAAACTAGCGTCAATTCCGGAAGAGAAACAGCAAGAAGGGAGTTGGACAACGTTTCTTCTGGATCTGCGGGAACCTGTTCATATGTCGGACATGGACGGATTCGGTCGATTCCTTGCTCGATCCCTTGGATTCACCGACAATCTGCGCGATGTTACTGTGTACTTGGACCACCACCTACTGTTGAGTATCAACAAAGACATATGCGAATCTCATCCCATGATTATTCCCGACGCCATGCACAAGACATCCCCTCAAAATCTATTCACACTCAAATCTTTCGATCTGCAGAGTGTGAAGATGAGGGCCTCTAAATGGTCCCAGGAGAACCATGCGGTTGAAGAGATCTTCCTGAGGACAGCGTCAGGAAAACTCGATGTCACAGTACTTAAGCAATTTAGCGATGAGATGGAACGGACAGCAGGAAAGCGTCCTCCCAGAGAAACAACACTTCAGCTCTTATCCCTCGGTCATGAGGCATCTACAAACAACAAAATGTTCAGAGACCTGCTGCCGTTCCCGGAACAAGGAAAGATCTTTGTCGGATTCCCTACCCATCAAACGACCGGTTTCTGCGGCCATGTTGCAGGCAGGTTCATCCCGACAGTGGAACGGGAAAGCTTGGATTTTGTCGACAAGTGCATAGAGGTTTGGAATCGTGAGCTCTTGTCAGTTGCAGGCTTGTTGTCCAGAATGATCTACGAGGACGAGCTTGGACAAATTGGCAACATATACAACAACAGTATCCTTTCTCACTGCACGACGGATGAACTCGAGGACGAGAGCACTGCAATGACCCGAGAAAGTCTCGAGAACCGCGCACTGCATGCATTGCAAGCATTCCAGTTCCACCCAAGTACACCAAGCCCTCTCGTGGGGTCCTACATGGATGACCACTTTTTCAAGATGTCAAAGTCAGGCTTATCTGTCCTGTCATCGCATGGTGTCAAAAAACTTGACAAAGTCCGTATTCCTGACCCAACCATGTTAGCATTTCTGAAGAACCTTCCAGTTCTACCAACATCTGTTTATTCAGGAAGCCGAACGTTGGTGGACAGACTTGAGAAGGCAGGAAAGATCCAGAGGATATGCTTCAGTGATGTGCTCGAGGAGCTCGAAAGCCGTACTTTGACTAGGACACAGATGGTGGCCATGCTACAATGGTGGATTAGTGTGAACTCCAACAGTGCAATCTCTAATGCAGACATCAAGGCATTCTTCCATACCACTCTTGTGTACTCTGGAGATTCAGCCCGACCTCTGTCGACATTCAGATGGTTCGTCAACCCAGAGCTGACACCAGTGGACATGCCCCTTCCACCGGAGACGCTTCCGTACGATATCACAAAGAACTTTACGGAACCAGGATTGCACATGATCTCAGCAGCGTGGCAGGAACTCGATTTGCATGAATGGACAAGGTATATTGTAGAGAAACCAGACTTTGAGACCTCGTCTATGTTTGCCGAGAAGGTACTACTTGTCCTGTCACGCGGATGGAGTCAGATACCCGGGGTATCCCAGAAAGCGATCGTCGCACTTTTGGCGAACAAGAAGTGCATTCCAACCAATTATGGTATGAAGACTCCGAATGAGTCCTACTTCGATACAATGACTCTGTTCCCGGATCTCCCCGTCATGATGTTCAAAACGAAACCGCTCGATAAGTTGCTGATAGATATGGGTGCTCGTCAGGTGAGGCAACATCTAACATGATTTCATATACGGTCTGTAACTATGAACGAGTCTCAAGTAGAGGCTAACGCTGTGCTGTCGCTTTCCTGCCGCTACAATTAGATCGTCGAGCTGCAGCTCGTGTTTGACCGACTGGTGAATGCAGGAAGCTGGGACCATATGCAACTTGTCAAATACCTTGCGTCTGTCAGAAGCAAACTATCTCCAGACGAAATTGAGAAGCTTCGATCTAGGCCCATCTTCACCAAGAAAGATCTCACCAAGCACAAACCGGCTCATCCCAAGTGCCGTCAATCTACAGCTGCACCTTCAGCTCAGTCTGCCAAGCGATGTTTTGCGAACACACTCTATACACCCACTGAAACTCACATCGCTCTCGGACTTCCTGTGATTGAGTGGAAGGCAAGTATTGTCGTACTGTTTGGTATATAAGAAACAAGAAGTATCATTCCATTCCTGGAAGCCGTACTGACACACATCCCATCTGATAAACAGGGCGATTGGAATGAGAAGTCGGACGAAGCGGACCTGTTGTTCGAACTTGGACTTGAAAAGAGCCCCCGGATGAATGACCTGTTGGAGCTTGCGGCATCTCCGAACGAACGAGTGATTCGAACAAGAGCACTTCAATATTTCCTTGATAACGTCAAGGGTCTTTACTCTGGCCAGTACGATCCCAGTGTCGATATTGCATTCTTACCGACAACTGATGATTCATTCCAGACGCCACTTGTACGTCTACATATGATCACTCCTTCAAGCAGTGTTGGAAAAAGTGTGGATACATTAGGCTAACGGTTTCATTTGGATGTGACTTGAATAGGGATGCTTCACAAACAAAAACTGCAGCGTCATGGACTTTCCAATCCTGCATCAGGATTTGAGGATGCATATTACGCTACTTTGTGTAGAAGAGAATCCGAGCTCGGACAAGTTACTGGATAAGCTTTCGAAATCACCGCCAACATCCAAGGCTAAGGCGCAGCAAGTATTTGAGTATCTTCTCAGCGTCCAAGCAAGCTTCCTCGATAACCAATGGACGACTCTGAAAACGACCAAATTCATTCCTCTGGACGATACCGGAATGACGATGACAGATCCCCAGAGCTGTTATTTTTACAGGGAGAATTTGTCCTACCGTGACCTATTGATTACGGTCGATTTCGGACGATCTGCCAACAAGTTCCTGAAGGCGTGTGGTGTCAAGGAGGAGCCCTCGCCAGTGGAGCTAGCGCAGCTAGTCGCACGTTCACCTAGAGAGTTTTTGAAGCACGAAGGTGTTGACAGATACAGGTCGATTCTAAGGCAGATCGCCACCCACCTGGATGCTATCAAATCCAACGAGTCACTTCTGGACGAATTGAGGCAGTCTCCCTTCCTGTTAGGCGAGATAACCATCCAGAATGAGCCGTCAGGTTCCAGCGAGTCGATGGCAGATGGCAGGCAGGATATGAACATGGGTCAAGTCGTCAAATACGAGCTGGCTCCAGCGAGCGACATTTATCTCGTGGACGATAGCGTTCTTCAACAAATTTTCACCCCCTTATGTGCGCCTACAGAAGAGCTCCTTGAATCGCTATACGAATCACTGGGTAGCACTTGGATCTCGGAAAAGGTCGAGGAAATCTACGCACCTGTCGGCAACCCGAAAAATACCGATCGGACATACGCACTGCAGGCACGGATTGAGGAGCGTGCACCATTACTCTTAAGCATCCACTCGACAAACCGATTGACCTTCAATATGGACTGGTTAACGACGAAGCTAAAGGTCTATGAAGTCCCACAAATTCAACTACGCCGAAAATTCATACCCACAAAAGTGACGAACTCCGAGGAGGCGACAGTCTGCATCGTTAAAGATTGGAAAGAGGTACACTACCTTATGATAAAGGACCAGGCGGAGATGGATTATTTTGGCATTGCAGATGCACTGGCGAAGCTCTTGCTGAAGAGGAAGAGACTCAATGATTCGATCTGGTGGACCAGCTTACTGTCGAGCACCTTGGAGAATTTGAAGCGCAAGGGATTTCAAGTCGATCGTATTCTGAATGCCAAGAACGCGAAAATTGAGGCAGAGAAGGCGAAAACTGAAGCAAGGATGGGAGCAACGGCAGCAGCAGCAGCATCAGAAACACTACCGGCATCGTCATTATCGATACAACCAGGCACGCACGCTGCTATCGGAGCGAGTATCCAGGGAGTATCGTCCACAGCGAGCCAAATCCCAAGGCCTCATGTTAACGGGGGAAATACTGCTGAGCATCAAAGACAATTACATCTGTCGCTCGATAGCGCAATTGCACATTGTCGTTCTCACATCGAAGGAGACGTTCGCAGTGATTTATCAGCAACGCAGGTGCCGGAATCAGTCACAAACTCGTATTGCGACTCTAATATGTTTCAGTCCCTCAAACCCGCTGGAAAAGCTGGTGATCTCAAGTTCTACATCCACAGAGACTGCGACAAGGATGAAGTCAAGACGACCGACAACCGCAAGTCGCAGAGACGGTTCGCTAAACTGCTGTTGACCCTTGCGAAGGATGTGTTTGAACTGAAGCCAGAATCAGTGCATATTATGTATGATACTGAAGGAGAAACGATTGCGTTCAATCGAGGAGGATCCCTCTTCTTCAACTGGCGATTTTATACCTCCCTTGGTCATGATGAGGCTGTCAAGAGGACGGACGGAGAACGGCCAGTCACGGCGGGAGATCAAGGGCTGATCTACTGGTTCTTCATGATTGCACACGAGTTGGCGCACAACATTGTCTCTATTCATGACAGCAAGCATGCGTACTACATGTCGTCATTCTGTGAACGGTATCTTCCGAAGTTGAATACTGTCATGATGGCTGCTCCCCAACCCAAAACGGCTCCTTCAATTAATTCTGCATAAAAAGTGGTTCACTGAACAGCATCCGTTTGGAAGGTTCAAGGCACATTGTTCATGCAGATCTCAACAGGTTGCTTTACCCTGCTTCTGCCATTCCAGATGCTGTTTATTACACAACCATTTACCCTTTACCCTTTAAAGACAGACAAAAGTTAATAAACTATGAATACAAGCAACGCTCTGCTAGTCACTTGTCCAAGATGGTCTACCTCATTATGCTTGGAATATCCACGTATGTTGTGCATGGGGACGCCCCGCACAAAGAGGCTCCAATAGTGATCCAAATTACACTGCGTTAGGCGACTGTTAGAACTCTACATGATAACCAACTGCAATTGAGGCGAGCTTACCTTACGACCCTTCAAGGACAGTGAAGCTTGAGCGTGGCAGGAAGCTTGAGCAAGGCCAGAGGCTTGGGGGAGTCAGGAGAGGAGCCTATGGAAAGGAAGAGTTAGAGTTTGACTCGTACCTCAAGCAAAAAGAGCCTTGCATAAAAGCTTTTTCTGCGGGACATACCCTTGAAGAAGAGGTAAGGCCCGCTTGTTCGATCCGCATTGTTGAAAGTAGCGACTCGGTAGTGATGGACTATGAAGGAAGAAGAGGGCCATTTATTCGTTTATCGAAAAAGTGGGTGATTTGAAACGGTGACAATTCCTGTGTGTGGCTGTTGGAAAGATGGTCGGTCGCCCTGAGAATTCAAGGTCCGTCACGACGTCTTGGAGAAGACTGGTAAGAAAGATTGCATGGAAATGCCTTGTCTGTCGCATCATGGAACAGTAGCGGGAGGGGCCTGGCCTCCATCTTTCCTCTCTAAGATACATAGATCAACACCATTCTACTCTGGGGCCTGATTTCGTCTCCTCACATCCTCTTGATCGCAGCTAAGGCAGCCATATGTAACGGGACACCGTTGCTCACACCTCATCCACATCCACTCACCACTCAGCCGCAGCCTCCACGCTTCGCCTCACTTTTTGAAAATATAGTACCCCCCCACTGTCACTACCATTGCTACATACAATCGATATCCATCCTTCGTGTGAAAAAAAAAGAGAGCAAAGGAGCTTCCTCTTGGAGGCCCAAGGAATGAAGCACCTCGTTGGCTTTATCACGTTTTGGGCAATTCCCGGTTGGAAAAATCCATGCTTTTCTTATTATATAGAGAAATTCTCTCTTTCACGGTTCCAGGTTTGACGGCTACCACAACAGGACGGCGACTGCCTTCCTCGTTACGCTCAGTGGATACTGGTCGACGGACACTGTCAGTCCTCTCAGCGACAACAACGGTCCTTGCTCTGTCCTTGCCAACTCCCTTCGTTTGTTCTTTTCTTGGATCCACATCTTCCGGACCAATACTAGAAGTGTCTGGCGATGGCCCTTCGCTTGAATCCTCGATTGAAGGTTGTTCTCCAGGAGCAGCGTCGGCAAATTCTCCAGGGTTTTTAACATACTGGTCGCTTAGATTGACTAAGTGACTCTGGTTTGGATCGATCGACTCGCCATTGAATACATCTATGCAGGGAACATTCAGGCGAGCCTCCTTGGGTCCGAGTGTGTCCTCGACTGGATCTTCCTCGTTATATTTGTGAATTCCACCGCACGTCGGTGCCATCGTGGCTTGAAAAAACTCGTTAGGAATGTTATCGCTATCGTAACTGGACATTGATGCGCTGTCAGATTCCCCATTTTCATGATAAGACGGTTGCGGTTGTGGTTGTGGTTGCGGTTGTAGTTGTAGTTGTAGTTGTGGTTGTGGTTGTGGTTGCGGTTGTGATTGCGGTTGTAGTTGTGGTTGTGATCGTTGTTGTAGTTGTAGTTGTGGTTGTGGTTGTGGTTGTGATTGCGGTTGTAGTTGTGGTTGTGATCGTTGTTGTAGTTGGGGTTGTGGTTGTGATTGCAGGTGCGGTTGTGGTTGTGGTTGTGGTTGTGATTGCGGTTGTAGTTGTGGTTGTGATCGTTGTTGTAGTTGTAGTTGTGGTTGTGGTTGTGGTTGTGGTTGTGGTTGTGATTGCGGTTGTAGTTGTAGTTGTGGTCCCGATTTTGGTTTCGGTTCCTGTTGCGGTGGAATGTTCATACCATTTCTAAGGACAAAATGACAGTGTAAGTCGAGCTTGACGTTGAAAATCTTCCGAGGTCCAATTGATTGCCCGATCGACTGGCTGATCACATACCTCCACTTTCCAGCGAACTCGAGGCACTTTTGTGACTTGTCAGGCCCAGAATAACCTTGCAGTTGCATGAGCTCCTTATACGCATCTTCAATCTCCTTCTTCAAGGTGGAGTTCTGAGCTTTGTTGAGAGCCCGCTTCCCGTTCTTTTTCACCTTGGCGAGTGTGCCCACTGCGATCTTCAATGCATCGGCACATTCCTCGAGATTTGCTGGTTTATCTGCTACTGTTATTCTCTTGTAAAAGACAGCCTTTGTGTTGTTCAATGCATCCTGTATTTGCTCTTCCGTGTAGCGAGCGAAGCACATCGTTCACTGGTTGTCTAGTCCCCTGGAAGGATAGAGAAGGTTAGGTTAATTCAAGGCCAGCGAAGGCTGTACAAGCAAAAGTGCAGCAGAAGGGTGGGCACTTGCTTCGGATGGAGGTGAGTGTCGCAAGTTGAATCCTTCTTTTGTCGTCTTCTGGCCAAGTCTGTTTTAACAAAAGGGACAACCAGCAAGGTGAATGTTGTTCAGTTTCAGAGCTTGTCATTGTCTTTAGGGACATCTTTTCACATGGCCCAAACGCAGCGACGCAGGAAAGAGGGCAACAATGACGGTGTCGTTCCCGTACCAAATTGGTTTCAGGGTCGTTTATATGCCGATGCGGAGGCGAAAGTGAGAGGGACAGAGGAAAGAGGTAATGTTACGGAGGCTGCTTGGGAAAACAGCCTGTGTAACCCCTGGGTGGCAATTTGGCTCTGACTCGGTGGGAGGGAGCATCGGGCAGTCAGCGAGCCAAGTGGAGCGATTCCAGGCTCATTCAGTTGAATGAAGACAGGTGTTGTTCTTAGCGATGAGGGAGAGGAGGAGGGTAAGGGGGGCGAAGAGGAGGTGAAGAGAGGAGGCGAAGAGAGGAGGTGAAAGAGGAGGTGAAGAAGGAAGAAGGAACAGGGGGACGGGGAAGGGAAAGTGGAAAGCGGAAAGAGGTGTACATAATTCGGGAATTAGCCAAAACGTGATTCCCCCTGGGAATACGAAGCTCTCTCTGTGCTCTCTGTGGCGATGGATGGCACTGGAGTAGGTGCGAGATTTTCAAAAAGTGAGCCCAAGCGTGGGGGCTGTGGCGGAGAGTTGTGGGATGTGAGGGAACTGTCGGCAATGGCATCCCGCTGTAGATGGCTGCCTTAGCTGCGATCAAGAGGATGTGAGGGAGTTGTGGGTGGGGTTGCACGGCTCCCCATTGAAGGATGCTCTCAGTAGCCCCGACGGTCAAGCATCAAACGGGCCTACATGGCTATTTGCACTGCGTCTGCGATATCCAGTAACGCACCACATTCGCACACCGTCCGCAAAGCGAGCGGGCCCTTGCTTGTTGGTCTCTTTGGAGCCATTCGTTTTGACAATGACCAGGGGTGTCGGCTCATTTCTTCCTGCGCCATCGTCCCAGTGTTACACTACCACCTCGACAAGTGTCCAGTTGTATGATGCCTGCTCGTAGGCGGCTCCTTACTTTGGGGCACCACCCGTTTTGTTCTCCCAGTGAAGCATATTCTGAATGTGAATTGAATCGAATTGTGAGCGGCACTTCTCCGATCCTCTCCTCCCGTCGCTTTCCAGATAGGATCTGTACCCTGAGCGGTTGCAGCTCGTCCTCACCGCTTACCGGCACTCGACGGCCACCACATACACTTTGAATGAGGTACTCGGCATACAACAGCCGCACCAGTTCCTCTTGCCGTCATTGCCAACTTTTCCAGAACTGGTTGGGTTAATGGAGGAAGCAGGGTCATGTTAGTCTCAGCAGTAGGTGGAAGGCCGTCTTGGACAAATTATGCTGACACTATCGCCCCTTTTTTTATGTTGTCTGACTGGATGCCTTCATGTTTGGCGTTGCATTTCTGCACCTCACAAACAGCGGAATCTGCTCGTTCCAATACTCACTCCTCCCAATCCACGCCCATTGGTTCGTCACCATCCAGGGACTCGACGTTAATGCCCTTCGATTACCTTCACAACTGGTTGCAGACTATTTAATGGACGTGTCCCTTAGTCGCTACTGCATCATCATCGCTGACGCTTACAAAAGTGGGTTGTCCGGGTTGTCAGGATCGGAGGGGCGACGTTGAAGAAACGGTACGTTTGCTTTCTTCCCTTTTCTATGCCCTACACCAATACAGTCTTAAGCGCACCGCCCTTCCTGAGGACATCCCTTTGACCATCTTTCCAAGATTGGATTAAGTGCTGCAACCATGATCAGCTCCGTTTGGTCTGATCTCGGTGGAGATTGCACCCATCACCAATTGCCATGGCTCCTTCATCGAACACTCGGAGGCCGCCACTGAAAGCTACATCTTTGCCTTACCTACACTGACTTCAGAACTTTTGGGAGTGAGAAGCGAGTTTGTGTTTATAAGAGATTTCAGGTGACTAATAGGCTGTTTCCTTCCTTTCCCGCGTCGTCGTCCGTATACGCCTGTTGTTCTGACAGCTTTGGCTAATTGTGTTCCCTCAGAAGTTGGAGAAATGATACTGTGCGATGCTTCACCCGGCTGATGGTGTTTGGATACTACCGATACCATTCTGGATGTCTTCTTCCCCGCCTATCGAAAGATATCCAATGGCTCACCGGTAGCTCCTCGCTGCTTCAATAGTTCCTTCTCGAGTGCAGTCAATCCGCGCACATCTTGAATGGAGGTTCCTGTCACGGCGAGCGATTCGTTCATGACACTCCAGTGCATACAAACACGGTATTGGTCCTTGTCTTCCACGATCCGCCAGCTGAGCAGTGATCCATCCTCACGACCTGCGATCAAGTAGTCGGTGCCTGAAAGTCGGTTCCAAGCGACACTGCTGATCAATCCTGGCAAGTTTTGTGCCACTTCCTGATACTGCCTTGTTGAAAGGTTCCACAGTCGTACTGTCCTGTCTAAACTACTTGAGGCGATCAGATCGCCTTGCAAGGAGTATGCGACGGATGCGATCATGCCGCTGTGGCCGGTTAACGTGGCACGACGCGTTCCCGTCTTTGCATCCCACAACTTGATCGTCATGTCATCACAGGCAGTCGCGAGCTGGTCTCCTTGAGGCGAATACACGACACTCCTAACCCAATCGCTATGGCACTGTAGGTTATGGCAACACTCCCCAGTTTTAGCGTCCCATATCCGGGCAGTGCCGTCCTTACTGCCTGAGGCTAGCTGCTTGCCGTCTGGTGAATATACCACACTCCTCACAAAATCCGTATGACCTACTAGTGTTGATATGCAAATGCCAATTCTTACGCTCCATAAACGTACAGTGCCATCATCGCTCGCGGAAGCAACCTTTTTACCACTGGGAGAGAATGCAACGCTGTAAACACTATCGCTGTGGCCAGTGAAGTCATACAAGCATTCCCCTGTCTCCAGGTCCCAAAGCCATACGGATTTGTCGCCGCTCCCAGAGACCATTTGGTCACGTTGACTTGAATACGCGATGCTGAATACGGAGTCTCTATGACCACTCAAAGTCCTGCGGCAAACCCCTGTATCCACGTCCCAGAGTCGTATTGTTCTGTCGGAGCTGCACGAGGCGATTAGATCTCCTTTAGGCGAACACTGGACGTTGTTGACTTTCATGCTATGACCGGCGGAGATATCCCACAGCTGAACCATTTGGTCCCCACCAGAGGCAATCTGAGTGCCATTCGGCGAATACTTGACGGTTCGACCGCTATGTCCAGCCAAGGTTTGGCTGCAAGCTCCCGATTGAACATCCCATAATCGCACGGTCTGAGCTTGGCCTGTGGAAGCAAGTTGATCGCCTTTCGATGAAAAAGCAATGCCAGTAACGTCATGTCCAGATAATATATGGAGGTTAATTCCTGTTCTTGCGTCCCATAATCGAATCGTACTGTCAGAGCCGGCAGTGGCGAGCTTATCTCCTTCAGGAGAATATGTGATATCGTGAATGGGCTCATTGTGGCCGGATAGAGTGTAGCTGCATTCACCTTTCTTGATGTTCCACAGGCGTACGGTACAGTCTAAACCACCAGAGGCGATCTGGTCGCCCTGAGGTGAGTACGTAACGCATAGGACTTCTTGGCTATGACCGGATAGTGTCTGAAGGCAATTGCCGGTGTAAGCATCCCATATCCGCAACGTCTTATCATCGTTAGCTGTGGCAACTCGGTTTCCTTGAGGCGAGTACGCAACACAATTGAATCCACCTGCGCCATCGTGTAAGACGAGCTGACACTCCCCTGTCTCAATCTCCCAGAGCCTGACGGACCTGTCTTGACCGGATGATGCCATCTGATCGCCTTTTGGTGAATACACAACACACCAAACAATCCCGCTGTGGCCACTCAATGTCCGAATCTTGTTCCAGTTCGTTGTAGTGTACACACTGATGTCACCATTTTCAAGGCCAACTGCGAATGACTTTCCATCTGGCGTGTAAGCACACGAGTAGACTTCACTGCGCTCAGTAAGAAACGGTTGCTCACCAAACTGTACACCTGTCATCAGTGCCCTGCTCAGATCCGCCAGACCCATCTTAACTCCTTGAAGGTTGACGTTCCTCAAGTCTGCACCTTGCAGTTGCGCTAATTCGAATGAACCACCACTAAGGTCCGCACCTGGAATCTGGATGCCTTGTAATTGTGCACCGTTAAATTGTACTCCTGCTCGGACCAGTATTGTGATGGAATTGGCCGCTGCAATACGCCATTTCTTGCACTTCTTGGAATGCTCAATGTGGGATAGTAAGAGCTGTTTGAATAACGGCTCTTGTTGAACGCGCTCACTCGACAACTGAATTATCAAATCCTCCTTGACAAAACTTCTCGTGGCCAGTGTTGAATTCACATCCAAGGAAGGATCAATGGAGGTATTCAGTTTCTCGCTCGCTGTCTTGAAATTCCACGGAGGGTTCGTATTTACTCGCCGAGTAATAGGTGAGGCCGATGAGATGACACCCGTTCCGAGCTCCGGATCAAATATTGCAAGCACCAGTCCGTATTCCAGTAATTGTCGATGGTTGAATCTATAGGTGCCATCACTTCTTGACAATGGACATGCCTCGAGAATGAGCTGATTCTTTGCCTCATTGCCGAAAAAAGCTGCCTTCCATGTATCCATATCTGTGTAGCTCGAGTAGTTGACAATTGGATGGCCATCTTGCTGTCTGTATATCGCCACTGATAGTCTCTTTAAGACATCGAAACAACGTCGTGTAAATCCTTCTTCCTTCAAGATTTCAAATGCCTCCCTCTTCTGAAAGTTCAGGTCCATTTCAAGTCGTTCCTTGGCTCGCTCTATCCACCGGCCGACAAAATGGTCAAGTATTCCCACTCTGGTGATTCGAGCTGCGGAGAGGTCTTGTTTTGGATTCACCATGTATGGCAGAACCTCCAACAAGAGTGTCATCAAGAACGGGCTCTTTGCTAACTCCTTCAGGTTTGGAATGCGTTCGAGTGCTTCTACGTACTCATTCTCCTGCCAACACGGTTTGTGGATAAGCACGTGCTGTTTGATGCAGTCTTCAACTTGATCAGAAGTGAACGGTATGATCACTGCTTCCTCAAACAACGAAGAATCCGATTGCCGAGTGCGATTTCTTGGCTGAAAGCGGTCTCTGTAATCGATTCCAAGGTAGTCGCCACGGCAACTGATCACCATCTTCGCACTCCATTCTCCTGGCTGGTTTAATTGATTGGTCGTGTACAGATTGTGTGTTTGTTGGCCATCATCGTAACCATCGCAGATCAAGATGAAACTACGGCCCTTCTTCAACACTCGGATATCACTTTCAGTGAAATTGGATTTCTTCAACTGTTTGATGATTATGTCGCGTTCAGGCTCGTCGATAACGGGCAAGTCGATAAAGAGAGGGATGAAGCCAGTACTCGGCCTATAATCCTGCCACAAGTCGAACTCGAGCTCACGGCCGAACGTCGTTTTCCCTGCACCAGAGTCGCCAACCATTAAGAAGACCTTTCGATCGCTTCTCAGGAACTCTCTGACTTTATCTTTCAACAAGAACCGTGTATTTTCAGGATCTCGCAGATTAGCCTTCCCATAGGGTGGCGTGTAGACCGTATTGCCTCGTCCATTTGTGCAATTTTCTTTGAGTAGACGGAGCCTTCCTTCAATATCAGGTCCATTTTGGACTTGATTAAGCAATGATGAGAATGCAGGCTCAGGTAGGTCGGGCACCATTAATGGATAGAAATCAGCTCCTTCCTTCTGGCATGCTTGAAATAAACTCCGTTTCGTGGCCTCCCCAACCATTTCTAGGTCATGTAGCAGCATCTCGGAGACTGTAGCAAGTGAAACGGTCACAAAGGAATGGGTTCAGTTAGCTCACAATGGAAACCTCGATGGGTACGAATCAATGGTTGAATTCCCATTAGATCGCACTCACATTTCGAACTTGTTACTGAAGAGACTGCCAGTTGCATGAGTATTTTGAGAACCCATTGTTTTGTACTCGCTTGTTGACCCCACATCTCATCGTCTCGGTAGATCTCTCCCAGGAACAGAACTGCGCCTAGACGGGTGTCTGCATCCCACTTTGGACTGGCTGCGATCCCTCCTATGCGTTGACACATTCCCCATTGAAAGGCTGGATCACATCGAAAAGGTACCTCACAGACCAGTTTCCTGAACTCGACGAGCAGACCATCCTGAATCAGTAAATCCGCTACGCGCAATGCCATATACCAAGGGCATTTGCTTCTGAAACTGGAACCTTCCTCGAGGCATCCAAGAAAGCCTTGTCCTCCTTCAGTCAGTGAGGTCACATTATCGTAGGCAGTCCTGACAGTTTGGGTGATCTGAGATACTCCTGATCCTTGCTGACTATGTCCCAGCCCCTCGATGAACGTGCTCAAATCGAGACTCTTGGCCGAGTCCACCAGTCCTTGTATTCTTTGTCTTTCGTTCTCTGTGGGTCGGAGTCCTACTTGCCGCATAGCTTTATCATCCAGGATACACTGCAACGCTTGGAAGGAATAGGCAGCTTGGTAGACCAAATAAGGCTTTGAGCTTCCTTTCAGCTCCTCCAGATATGATGAGAGTGATTCTTCGATCGCCTCTTGGTCTAGTCCTCTGACCTCAATATCAGCCATGGCATCCAGTATATGTGATATCACCAGTGTCAAGTGGTATATATTGATTGATGATTGGTTGTGAATATCCTTCAAGCGACTGCTGAGGAGTAAGAGTATCCTGACAAGGTCGTCAGGTTCGAGATATCGCTGGCCAGCGCCTTGTATCAATTGAGCCAACCCCTCTAGTTGAAGAACATCCAGTTGAAGAGATTGATCGATTATCGAGTAAAACTCCCCGAGCAAATAACGAAAATCATCCCTCTCGATCACAGGGGCCAGACGCACGACTTCAGCAACAGATTTAGCGTCCTTCAGCTCATCCTCCTTGAAAGCTCTGATCACTCCCGTAGCCATCTCACGTAGTCGTTCTTGTTCATATTCTCCGATCGTTTTCAGCCAGCTTTTTGCAGTATGATCCAGCACATCGTCAGACAAGGAGGATGACCGCAAAATCGCTAAACAATAAGCCAGCTGCTTTGTATTGATAAGTTGCTCTTTTGGATTTGGTGGTTTGAGTTCAGTGGTGGAAAGGCGCTTGTTCCTTGTAAAGATGTCCTGAGGAATCATGTCCAAAATTTTTTTTGTCGCCCTCTGCCTCTGAAAACCAGACCATGCACCAATAGCCGGTTCAATCTTGGTGGATCCTGATACATGGCTGGCGGGATTTCCAGAGTTGGTGATGACATTCGAATCACCAGCAGATTCCAATGCTCCATTGTCTAAATGTACATGTATGGCCTCATCATGAGCACTCGAGTCATCCCTGGTGGATCCTGAGGTGTCGCTGGGTGGGTGTTCGGTGCTGGTCATGCCATTCGAACCATCAGCATTGGATCCTAAAGTCCAACCGTCTGAACGTACATCCACGTCATAAACGCTCGAGCCATCCCTGATGGATTTTAATGTATCGTCTGAAAGCCCAACACTAGCAACAGCAGATGATCGCGAGAGAGTCAATTTT
>Ga0247824_10000366_pt1 | contig 21648 bp, 11 predicted proteins | sample 13C_PalmiticAcid_FD_194412 | JGI IMG/M metagenome (GOLD analysis project Ga0247824, IMG submission 194412) | Soil microbial communities from agricultural site in Penn Yan, New York, United States - 13C_PalmiticAcid_Day48 | ecosystem: Environmental > Terrestrial > Soil > Agricultural land...
GAAAAACGGAGCGGCAGCAAGGCCCTACTTCCATCGGACCATCTTGCGCCAGGTATCATTGAACAAACAACCGAAACCGACAGCCCAGCAGGAGCAAAAAGAAAAAGCAGTAGCATCAACAACAAGAACAGAGAAACAAAACCCGTCACCGGCACGGCACGGCGCGACGAGAACACCACCACAAGAGGAAGGAAAAAAAGGAAGACCTTGTACAAACACACCAGATCACACACAGATATTTGCGTCCCATCCCAACCCCATCCCATCCATCCCAGAAAACAGAAACAAGAAGAGAAATTCATATCACCTTAGACCCCTGACCCCATCCATCCATCCATCCATCCCATAATCCACACGCCTAGCCCCCAAATCAGTTTGAGCCGAACCCGCCAGGTCCTAGACAAGATAAAGTAGAAACAAGAGAGAGAAAAGAGAAGAAGTCATGACATGGGGTCTCGTCCTTCCGTTTGGTAGAAAAAGGAGACTTTGTCCGTCCGCAAAAACGCCGTCCGTTGGTTCCGTCCCTGTCGCGGCTTAGTCGAGAGGGTGGAGGGTAAAAAGGTCGCTAGGGAGGTTTGTGACAGGGTTGTATGACGAGAATAGTGGGAGGGCCATTGAGGTGCGTTGTGGTCGGTGGGGAGGTGTTTTAATACCGGGACCCGTTGAGCGGCGGCCGGGGTCTGTCCCTCTCACGGTCTCTGTCCCGGTCGCGATCTCTGTCCCTGTCGCGGTCCCTTTCCCGGTCTCTCTCCCGGTCCCGATCCCTGTCCCTGTCCCTGTCCCTGTCTCGATCCCTATCCCTGTGACTGTGGTCTCTGTCCCTCTCCCTCTCCCTATCCCTGTCCTTCTCTTTCTCCTTCTCCCGTTCCTTCTCCCCCTTGATATGGACCTCGGGCGCCCACTTCACGCCGTCCTTCTCCGCCCAGCGCTTCATAACCCCCAGCACGGCCCCGACAGCCTCGTCCACCGACGTCCACGGCCCCACAACCGTCTTCATCCGCGGTTCCTCCACCTTCTCCCACGCGGCATTCGCCTCCACCCACAGCAACGCCCTGTTGCGGTTGTGCTTCACCCAGCGGCTAAAGTTGTTCGCGGCCGCCCCCGGATCCAGCGTGGCGAACGCGTTGGTAATCTGCTCCAGGCACAGTACGTGCATCTGCACCGCCAGCGTCTTCAGCGCCTTGTTGCTCTGCACGCGGATCCGCAGCTCGTTAAGGTGCGGCAGCAGCGACTCCCACGCGGTGATCTCGCACACCTTGCGCTCGAGCATGCGCGCTTGGTTGAGCGAGTGGAAGGCCACCATGTAGGCGAGCACCATCTCGAAGTGGAGGGCAGTGGCGCGGCGCTCGTCGGCGGGCGCCATCGCGGAGCCGCGCTGGCGGTAGAGGTCGTCGCGGGCGTGTTTGAGTTTGCTGCCGAGGCGCTGGGACTCGGCGTGCCGCTCCTTAAAGGTCTCGGCCTGCGCGAGCGCCTTGGGGTCGAGCGGCTCCGAGCGGGTTGGGGGTCTGTTGTCCGAGTTGCCTGGGGTGAGGCCCGTGGCCGCCGCGGGGGTGTTGCCGTGGGACTGGCTGGATGTCACTCGGGACATGGTCGTGGCGGCCGGTTTCAGCGGGGTTGTTGGCCCGGCGGGTTTGGCGGTGATGGCGTCCGCAGTGGTGGTTTTGGGTCGCTTGGAGGGGGCGGCTTCTTGCGGGACGTCCTCTGCTGGCCGTGGCCGCTTCTTGGCAAGCGGAGGGGCGGCTTCCACGCTTGTCGAGCGCTCCTTCTTGAGAGCATCCTTTGCTGACTTGGATGGGAGGCTCAACAGCTCTTTGGCCCGCTTCGCGTTTGCCTTCTTTAGCTTCAAGGTGACGATCTTTGAAGGCCGGGCGGGCTTTTCCTCTTCCTGGACCGTCCGAGCAGGTGGGGCAGCCACTATTGTCTTCCTCGCGCTGCTGGACGAGTCAGAAGATTGCGTGGACGGTTGGCTGGCAACCCCCTTGGATGCCGTCGGTTTCCGGTCCTTGGCGGCAAGAAGTTCCTCGACGACGGGTGGTAAAGTGGGCGAGAGCAGCGCCGGTATTCTCAACGACTTCTTAGGCCTCTCCTTTTCCGGCTTCGTTGTCTTTCCCACTGGTTTCTTTTTCGGCGCAGCATTCCTCTCAGTCTCGCCCTCGAACAAGGACGGATGGAGAGGTGATAAGAGTTGCGGCAGAGCCGACTTTGTGGTGTTTTCTGATTTGCGTGGGGTCGACATGCCGCTGTCTGAACGAGGTCTCGACCCGTTGACCTGAATTGTTGACCTCGGGGATGCTGTGTTCTCCCGATCCCGCTCCGAAGTCAGTGGTGGCAGCCCGTTGATGGTGGGATGTAATGTCTCGGTCTTGGAATCTCTTGATGGCCTGTCTGTTGCCGCGTCTCGACCTCGTGGTGTCCCAGGTTTGAGCTGTCGTGATCGGTCGGCCGTCGTGGCGCTGCTGATCTCCGCTTTGGCTCGTTTCTGGGGCGATGGGTTGTTCCCGTCGTCTGGGACACGCTTGCGTCTCTCGATCTCCGGCTGCGGATTTGTCTGAGAAGTCTTATTTCTGCTGGCCCGTTAGTGCTCGGCAATGGGCCCTCATGTCCTCTGGTTGACTCCTCTTACCTCTCGCCGTTTGTCTCAGGCCGCGGCTTCTCGGGCCGCGTGTCCCACTGACGCATGCCGTTTGACTTCTCGGCAGGCTTCACATCCTCCTTCTTGATAATATCCTTCGCTGGTTGCGGCTTCGCGTGGACTGTGCCGTTCGTCTTCGTTTCCGGCTTCACCGATAACCCAACCTCTATTGGCGATGCAGAGGTCTTCCTATTCTGATAGTCCATCAAGGACAGCTTCTTCTTGACCTCGCCCTTGGCGAGGACCTTGGCCGGCATCTGAGGCGGCAACTCGTCGCAGATCTCAAAGGACGCGCGCGTCATGAGGATGCCTCGCTGTGCGGCGGATATGTATGTCATGTACTGTAGGGCGCCGCTTGGGCCGGTAAACCAGAACCCGTCTGGGTTAGGAAATCGGCGGTCGAAGGACAATGAAAGGTGATGCGGTCGTTCTGGGAGGATCTGCTGGGCCACTTTGTGTGCATTTTTGGCCGCTCCATCCATCGTTTCTTTCATCGCTGGGACATCGGAAATCGGTCAAAGAAGCAATGACGTCTCGCGTCCGTGTCGGAGAGGAGGCGGATGTTGTTGTAAACAGAGCTCAAGCGTTTTGCGCGCAAAGCGATGCAACGAGGTTTGGAGCAAGTTTGACGCTTGGACGGGGCAAAACCTCAGGCCGATAGAAGCTTCGACGCTGTGACCGGTGGGCAAAAATCACAGTTGCAGTTTGGCAGATGGCCTCGGAGCGGTCAGATGGTCGAAAACAGCTCGGTGCATGCGGTTGTCTGTCTGTCTGTCAAGCCGCGCAATTATTAGCGTCATATGCCAGAAAGACCCTGAGCCGTTACGGTGTTGTTCCACTGGCCGCGACCATAGCGTCACATGTTCCGACGACTGTTGACAGCCCAATTGGACCATGACGCAAATAAACAGCGCCAACCGTCCCCCCAACCGGAGTGTGGTGTATCACGTACCCGGGCCAGACAAAGGATGCCCACCGCAAGCCACCATTCAAGTCGCAGAGGCCAGCCAGAGCGGGAGGGCCGAGCTTTGCAACCCGCCTTGTCGCGACGCTGAAATCGCCCGTCTTCCACCGCGTTTATCCCGACCTCCTGGCAGCGACCTTATCTTGGTGGGCGGGACACGGGCGCATCTCTCGCGGCGGAACAGGCCGTGCCGTGGCGATGTCCGCGAGTGGTGGCCGCAAAGCAATCGTCGGGGGAGGCGAGAATGTCGGAATCGGGTCCGGGTTGAGCTGCGATGTGCCGCGCGCCGGCTTGTTGCTTGGTCTCCGAAGGCGCAGGGCTCCGAGGCGGTGATGTGACAGGGTCGGGTGTGGGTTGGTTTGGTGTGCAGGATGCCGAGGGTGGGATTCCGGGGCGCGACCAGTGGAGAGCGACAGGGTTGGGTGGTGGGTGCTGTCAGTGGTGCTTGGGCTGCTTGGCTCTCCGGGCGGAGGCTCCACTGCGCCAGGTGGGTCCAACCGGTGGCCGGTCCGCAGATTTCCCAACGCTTTCACGACAACGCACCAAACCAGGCTTCATCTTTCCCACTGGTTGGCTGGATTGGGTTCTGGACTGAGATGCGTGGAACGCCAAAGCCTGGGTTCTTTCTCTTAATTTTTCTGCTGGCCTGAGGTCTCATCATCAGATTTTCATGATTTATACCCGTGCAAGTCTACATGACAAACCGGCAACCCCGACCTCCGTAATGACAGGGGCGCTCACTTTGCTGAACACGAACCTCTGAACCCCCCATCTGAATCATGGCGTAATCGGGCGAGGTTCCGACCAGTGCGCATCGCAGATCGTCAGCCTCTCACCCTGACAGGACCATAAGCACCGACACTTGCATGCAGAATACGCCGGGGAATACCAGTTACTCCTCTGCAGACATCAACGACTTGTGGTACTCCATTTTTTATGTTGCGCTTGGATGTTCTCAGTGCATCCAGTTATGCTCCATTCAACCGTGTCACTTAGAAAAGACGCTGGGGAGTTGAGTCTGCACCATCTTCATCGGCACACTAGTGTCCTCCTCCTAGTCTCCATCACTCCGATCGTCAATATCGTCGAGAGAGCACCCCACTGCGCTCAGCACCCACGTGGGCGCGATGTTGCAGAGGCAGGGTAGCCTTGCCAGGGTGAGCTGACATCACTTGCAGGAGTAAAACTTAATGTGCCTAGGACAAATGAAGACCATTTTCTGCCGATATCCCTTGCTTAAACTTTTGGACGTCCCCCTCGCCACCAGCACTGTTCTCGTAAAAACTGTACAGGATGAAAGCGCAACATACATACATGTGCCGTTATTAAAAACACCTATCCCCCAGCGCAGGCTGAGCCACTGTTCAACGCTGGCTTTGATCCCCATTCCCATCCTCAATTCTGAGCGTGAGCCCAGTGTTTCCAGAAAGATTGCGGCCTCTGCGCAGTCACATCCGACCAGATGTTGGCTCGGTTCCGTTCCCCATGGGATGCTCCGTGCCATTCAAACCCAAGTCAGACCTCTTCCGCTTGTTCCCCGGCCGGGTGCTCTCGTCAATGTCCTTTGTGGCCGAGTCAAACTTGGCATCCGCAAAGCCGTCCGCCTTGCCTTTGAAACCCTGCAACAGCCCTTCGAGGCTGCCAATGCGCGAATCAAAGCCCAGCGTCACCGTTTTCAAACGGTCGACGTCGGCAGAGAGCTGGCGGGAATTCGGGTAGAGCTGCTCGAGGTGCCCAATGATGCACTCGGCCAGCGACCTAGTTGTCAGGTTATTGAATTGCGAGTCGAGACCGTTGAATGACTGTCGCAGCATTTCTAGTTGGCCGTTGAGGTTTTCGCTCTCCTGGGTGAGTCGCTTGACTGTCGCCTTGGTCGTATCATAGTCGGGCTTGAACGACGCTATGCCTGCCGAATCAAACTCGGCATCTGCCGCCCGGTCCTGCTCCGCGTTCGCACCAAGTCTGCCGACAGAAGCGAGTTCCTCCAACGCTTTGATCCGAATGCCGTGCTCTGTCACGGAGACCCCGACGTCGTCCACCATAGAGCCCAAGAGATCCGCCATGCCCTTCACGACATCTCGGAACCGGGCATCCAAGGCCTGCTGTTTGGTGTCGACTTCCCCCGGTATCTCGCTTAGCCTGACTTGCATATCCGCAACTGTCCTCTGCAGATTCGGGACATCAACTGCCCGCAGATTTTCAGCCACGTTCAAGATGGTTTGAATTCCCGTGACCGTCCTCTGCAGTTCCGGGAACTTCAATGACACGATCTCGGCCACATCCTCGAGGGCATCGGTATCGAGGCTCGACAGTTTAGTCCCGTGCTCCTCCACCTGCTGGGCGCAGGTCGCCTGGCTGCCACGCAAGGTGGCAATCTCTTGGGTGTGCTGGACTAACTGTCCATGTTGCTCGTCCACCCGTCTTATCAGACCAGAGATTTCCGACTGCCGAGCCAAGCTCTCTTGTTGCATGAGAGTAGAGATTGCCGGGTCCAGGGTGCTGCCGGTGTCTGAGCTGTTCTTGTGCGCTGCCAGTTGCTCCTCGACAGCCTTTGCCAACTCTTCGCGGTGTCTTGAAAGTCGGGACTGTAGGTCCGTCTCCTGTTTCGATTGCCGCATTTCAAGCTCACCACGCATCGCCCGAATCTGCTGCCCCATCTCCTCTGTCGCCTGCAGGGCGTTGACTTCATTGATGATGTCCCTTCTCACTCCCTTGACCACCTCCTCCATCTCCCCCGAGACCTCTTCCTTCAGGCTTTTCAAGGCTTTGCCTTCGTCCTTCTTCATCCCCTTGACATGCTCCTGCATCTGGCGGTTCATTTGCGTGAATTGCCGAGAGAACTCGGCCTTGAGTTCGCTTATGTCTTGGGTATGTTTGGCCTCCATGATGCGGACTTTCGATTTGAGCTCGCTGATCTCTGCCTCCTGCCTTTTGGCCACTTCTTGCTGCTGTAGAGAGACGGCAGAATCGGTCACTTTGGCTTCAGCATCCCTCAGGATGTTCTGCACCGGGGTGGCGTTGAACATGGCAGTTACAACGACCTCGGCTGAGTCATTTATCTCATCCTGGGCCTTTTGTATCTGGGTGTCGAGCAACTGTATGCGCTCGGAGTACCTGACTCGATGCATGTTCTGCACTTCTGGCACAGACGGAAACTCGGCATGTTTTACCATGGACCTCTCATACTCGGCTTGCCGCTGTTTCAAAGCCTTATCAAGGGCGTCTCGTTCAGTCCTCAGGTTGGCCACGGTAGCGACAGCGTCGCAGAGATTGAGAAACTTCTCCACTGCAGTTTTCTTATCGATGATGGCGTCCTCCGAGAGAGATAGAGAGGATGACCCTAAGATTGTTAGTGTTTTAACTGGTTGCAGAGAGCAGGTTGAGGCAGCAGCCCAAACTCACGTGTTCTGGTGCCGTAATCAGACCGTGCCGAAGGGACTCTGGTGAGAGGCTTTGCAGGCTTCGGAATCGATGGGTGGTCCCGGTGAAATTCCGCCGGGTTGCGGCGGTCTCTCATTGAGCTGTCCGTGTCTCGACGATATCTATCATCCTTATATCCGTCAGGTCCTCCGCGAGAGAAGCTATCGCGGCGGCGATCTCGGGGGTCCGAGCCGCGGCGATCATCTTCTGTCGGACGCCGCGAGTACAGGTCCGATCTGTACGACATAGTCCAGTTGTGAACCGTGTCTCAGGCTAGACACGGAACAAACCGCCAACTTGGCACGAGGCTTTCGGGCATACCACGGCTGAGCCAAATCCCATCAAATGGCGCGGTGAGAGCGAAAGCCGCTGAGACAGAAACGCGGTCCTTCAACCTGTGTCCCGCCTATGGACGCGACGAGGAGATCGAAGGCGGGAATCACCGACCGGTCTAGAGATCGCCTGTGGTGCGCGCTACAGAGGCCAAGTGAAAAACAACCCTCGAGTAGCTAGACGGGCGAGATTGTGATAGTTCTTTGTAGTCGCGGGCAAATCGCGACAAGTTCGCCGAAAGCAGCTTGCGACTGTAACCCTGCCAACGTGAGGTGGCAGCACAAACGTCAGAGGTGAAGGTCTGTGAACAAAGATTTTCAGAGTCGTGTCCGGGTCCGGGGAGGATCTGCAGATTGACGCTGAAAACAGAACGCCAAGCTCGGCGTCCAAAACTTCAGAGGTCTCGATATGTGGGAAGCAACAATGGAAATGATGGAATGATGAGATGGAAATGGAAAGAAGGGTTTTGATCTTCAGCTGTTTGCGGCGGCTGGGGTAGGGGACTGCCTTAGTTTCGACTTATTGAACGCCCACCGCAATCGATAACGGAAACGCGGCCGGTTGGGCTGCAGAAGGCACCCAGCGCCAATGGGGACCCTTGCGCATGCAAGGCAGGCGTGGGATGCAGACATGCCGCGCGCTAACCTCACAGTGCTCAACACACTGGGCTCAGTGCACTTCACAGCAACCTAGAATGGTGGTTTGAGGCCTATGTCTACATAAATAACTTATGTCTCCCCTTTTCATTGGTTGGACTTGGTTGTTTGCTGATAGCCCATCTCCCGCTGTCTCGACTTCCGCCTTGTCACATCCACTCGACGGGCTCAAGTGACCAGGTCGCACCGTAAGAATACTTTACAGGCACTGTAAAGACAGCGTTGGTCAGTGTTGTGACTTGTCAGATGTGATTTTTTAGGGTCTCAAGAGAGTTCGGGTTCTGGTGGGCTAGACATCAGCTCATGGTGCCTTAAGTAAATCGCCGATGATCCAGAGTGTTCTACATGAGCTTTGGAACAGGGAGACTGTGACTGCAAGGTGTCTTACAAACTTGCCTCACTGACGTCCGGAAACCGTTAGTCTCGGGTACTTTACGAGCATGCAGTGAGGCCCACCGCATCTTCAGTTACCAGCCACAAGAGGCTTGTGTGGTGGACGCTCGAACCTGCCTGCACAGCCACCGCCTAAGATAAGCTGGAATCTCGGCGGCCCGCGCGAAACAGTGCCGCGTTCATCACCAACCTTGGACTCAAGCTTGACACAGCGCGCAAAAATGGCTGCTGTAAGTCCCATTTTTTCGAAGAAGACATTGCCGTGGAACTAAATCCGAGGCTAACCCACCGCGATGCAGCCCGTCGTCACAGTCTCCGAGAGCAAAGAGCTCCGGGGGCTCAATCTCATCGCCGCGCACTCGCACATTCGCGGCCTGGGCGTCGATGCCGATACTCTCGAGCCCAGAGCTGCTTCCCAAGGGTTGGTCGGGCAGGAGAAGGCCCGGAAGGCCGCCGCTGTTGTTCTGGAGATGATCAAGCAGGGCAAGATTGCCGGTCGCGCTGTCTTGATTGCCGGCCCTCCCAGGTACGCTGCTGCATCATAGACCTGCTTGAGTGCCGCCGAGTGCTGACACCAGTCTTCAAACTCGCAGTACCGGCAAAACAGCAATTGCCATGGGCATGGCCCAGTCGCTGGGATCCGATGTCCCTTTCACGACCCTCGCCGCCTCCGAAATCTTCTCCCTCGAAATGTCCAAGACCGAAGCACTCACGCAGGCCTTCCGGAAGTCAATCGGCGTGAGAATCAAGGAGGAGAGCGAGATAATGGAGGGCGAGGTGGTGGAGATTCAGATCGACCGGAGCGTGACGGGCGGCGCCAAGCAGGGCAAGCTCACCATCAAGACAACCGACATGGAAGCCATCTACGATATGGGAAGTAAGATGATCGATGCCATGACCAAGGAGCGTGTTATGGCGGGCGACATTATCTCGATTGACAAGTCCTCGGGCAAGATCACAAAGTTGGGCAGGTCGTACGCTCGGTCGCGCGACTACGACGCCATGGGCGTGGACACCAAGTTTCTGCAGTGCCCCGACGGCGAGCTGCAAAAGCGCAAGGAGGTTGTACACACAGTGTCTCTGCATGAGATTGATGTCATCAACTCGCGGACCCAGGGCTTCCTGGCTCTGTTCTCGGGCGACACGGGCGAGATCCGGAGCGAGATCAGGGACCAGATCAATACCAAGGTCGGCGAGTGGAAGGAGGAGGGCAAGGCTGAGATCGTCCCCGGCGTCCTGTTTATTGACGAGGTGCACATGCTCGACATTGAGTGCTTCTCGTACATCAACCGGGCGCTCGAGTCGGATCTGGCTCCCATCGTCATCATGGCGAGCAACAGGGGCCACTCCCGCATTCGGGGAACGGATTACAAGAGCCCACACGGGCTCCCTCTCGATTTTCTCGACCGCGTCGCGATCATTAACACTCACTCCTACACCGCAGATGAGCTTCGGCAGATTCTCTCGATCCGAGCCCAAGAGGAGGAGGTGGACTTGACTCCGGACGCGCTTGCCCTGCTCACCAAGATCGGCCAGGAGGCCGGGCTCCGTTACGCGAGCAACCTCATCACCACGTCGCAGCTGATCTGCGCCAAGAGGCGCGCCAAGCAAGTCAGCGTGGAGGACGTGCAGCGCAGCTTCAAGCTCTTCTACGACCCTTCCAGGAGTGTCCGGTTTGTTGCTGAGCAGGAGAAGCGGCTCATTGGCGATGACGGCGTGGTCGATTTTACAGTCAAGGCCAACGGCACCACGGGGGAGAAGATGGACACAAGCTGAACCGAGGGGTGGTGATATTCGATTGCAGGCGTTCAGGGGGCTGGTTAAAAACTGTTTGGCTGATTGGGACCGGCGGGCTTTGATATCATGTACAGTAATGACTTCCATAGATGCGAACGTGACTCGTTGCTGGCGAACCTGCGCCAGCGTGTGTTCTGGATCTTGTACGACTCATCATAGATACGTCTCACACAAACGTGGCAACTCTTGTCCAACCTCCCTCTTCCCCTTCTGGCCGGAACTCTACGCCCTCACCAAAGTACCCAGCGTCCTGCCACGCCTTCATCGTCGGCCCGTCAAACGGCCCTTGCTTGGCAGCAGCGTCGCGTCCGTCTGTCCACCGAAACTCCCACATCTTGGCCGCGCCTGTCTCGTTGCCCTCCTCCCCGTCCGGTTCAGGTGGTTCAACCCATGCCTCTCCCGTCTCGTTACGATACTCTCTAATGAGACGTTCCCTTTCTGTGTCGTAAATGTTGGCGTAGTCTCTCTGCATCAACTTGTCTGCGGCATCGGCAATATCATTGATCGCCTCCCTGATCTTGACCTGTTTCGGGTCTTCGGGCTCCTTCTCCGCATCGACCTCCATGGCGTCCCCTCCACCATCGCCATTATTCTTCGTCCTTTTCTGCTTCCACTTGGGAATCTTCTTGGCTTGAGATTTTGTCTGGCTCTTCCTAAGCCTCGCCAGTGCATCCAGCGCCGTCTCACCCGGTTCCAGCCTGATGATGAGCTCCTTGAACAGGTCGCCCGTCAATACGCTGTCGTTCGCGCGCTGCTGCTTCCGCAGCTCGGACTCGCGCTTCTCGTGAGCTGCGGCCGCCTTCTTCATCTCCTTTTTGCTGATGCCCTCAAGCCACCGGTCGTGCACGGCGTCGGCGTCCACCGCTTTGCGGATGAAATTTCCTGACTCATCAAACGCGCCCTCTTCCTGCTCATCCCGCATATTGAACGCGTCGATTTTGGGCGCATGCTTCTTGAGCCCGCCGAGACCAACTTCCTCGTCGACGCCTTCTTCGGCGATGGCGGCAGCGACGGCTTCTACGTCGTCGTCATCTTCATCCTCATCACTCCCTTCCTTATCGTCCAGCCGTATTGTGCCGCCGCTCTTGCTGTTACTTTCTTGGCCCTCGATCTGCTTGTCGGCGAGGAACCGGACTTGCTTGTCCTTTTTCCCCGTCTTGGTGCTGTCGGCAGGTGCTGTTTCGCCCACGTCGGAATCGCCAAACATGTCGACCTCCTCATCTTCGTCAACTGCGCCGCCAGTAGCCCCCGACTTGGAGTTGTAATTGTCCATCACATCTGCCAGGTCGACGTCCTCGGCCTCCTTGCCCTTCTTCCCCCTGGCCTCGGCGCGAGCATTGAAGTTCTCATTGTCGGAATCGGAATCGTAGCCGTCAATGTTGACGGCACCGCGCTTCGTTGCTCGCCCAGACGCGCCGATGACGTCCGCGCCGAGGACATTGTCGTTTTCGTCGTCATCATCGGGCGCGCTCGGCGCGAGGGCTGACGGGTTGCGCACGTAGAACTTGACCTTTTTGGATGTGGGGCCTTCGTCGTCGCGATCCTCGCCGTGGTGCGTTCGCGCAAACGCCTCCCCGGCGCGTCGTGGGCGCGCAGCTGAGAATCTGGATGCCATGGCGCCGACGGGATGGCTGGAGGCGATATTTGGCCCGAGAGGCAAAGGGGCGAGGTGAATGGTTGAAGGGTGATGGTTCTTGTTCACAAGCTTTGACGTCAGTTTCGAGATTCACATGCTGTGGCTGGTGCTAAGAGAGTCCACATGCCAGTTCCTCCCTCAGCAGCCAACATCTCCTTTCTGGAAGCATCTACACTTACAACAGGGAAATCCAGAAGCGGCAAAACGTGGCTAGACCGGAACATGGAAATGAGAAAAGAACAAGAATTCTGAGGCTGGGGAGCAAGGTGCAGCTCTCGAAGGGACGGAGAGCTCGCGCCACAACGCCACACCGACACCCCGCACTGTGCTTAGGCAGCTCCCGCCAACTGCTGCTTGACGCATTCCGCGGAACAGACCTCTTCGGCGTCTCATCATATAAATTCATGGATGTCATCCTTGTATTGCCTTACAACCAAATGACACTTTGCCGCCCCTGTTGAATTTTCGGGCCTTGTTTCTCTACTTTTAAAACCTTACCGCCCCGAAAACCCTCCATCAACCTCTACCAACCCACCAACAGCTCCCGCATCACCGTTGGGTCTGCGACTTCACGATGGTGAGGCCAAGCCCCCACGCCCTCTGAATACTCCTCCAACATCACACCTCGCTAATACCATGAATTTAGTTTAACCCTTACCATCCCGCCGGCGGCGACTATCGCGCAAACCTCCGCGCCCCACGAGCACAGCGTTTCGACGAGTATTACCGATGCTACCCTTTGGTCATGGCGCCCGGCGCCGAGCGCCCGGAGCTCAACTTCGGGTCCAAAATACTTCTGCCGCCGTCAGCCTTGGATAAGGTGTCAAGGCTCCACGTTCAGTGGCCTATCATGCTAGAGCTGATCAACGGGGCGACGAGCAAACACACACATGCGGGCGTGTTGGAGTTCGTGGCTGAGGAGGGCCGGGCATACATCCCACAATGGGTAGGTTCGGGGTTGGCTCGCGGATCTTGATTCCGAGGTGCTGACAGTCGGCAGATGATGCAAACACTTCAGCTGGACGTTGGGGATATGATCCAGGTCAAGACCACTTCCCTGGAACTTGCAAAGCTGGTCAAGCTGCAACCCCAGTCCGTCAACTTTCTCGAGATTTCCGACCCCCGTGCAGTGCTCGAGAAAGCCTTCCGCAACTTCGCTGCCCTGACGAAAGGGGACGTTTTCAACTTCGAGTACAATGACGAGGTCTACGACATGGCCGTTCTCGACGTCAAACCCGAGACAGACAAGATGGGCGTCAGCATGATCGAGACGGATGTCAGCGTCGACTTTGCCCCGCCAGTCGGCTATGTCGAGCCTGAGAGGGTACCACGCGGCAGCGGCGCCACCACTCCCGCCAGCACACGTGGCGTGGGTGGTGGAGTGCCTGCTGGCGGGCTGCTCTACAATCAAGGCACCATGGCACAAGCGATCAACTACGACGCGATCAAGCCTGGCGCGGCGGCCACTTTGGCAGGAAACTTTGCAGGAGAGGGCCAGCGGTTGAGCTCTAAGAAGGGCAGCAAGGCCCCAACGCCCAAGCCCGCAACACCAGTGGCTGGCGTGTCGAGCACCACGAAGGAAGTCCTATTGCCCAAACGGCGGAACAACGGCCCCGTGCCCCTCCGTCTGCCGCCAAACAAACTGTTTCTGGGGTACGAGGTCATCCCCGTCAAAACAGCAGAGGACAAGGAGAGGGAAGCGGCCAACGCCAAGCAGCCACACTTTGCCGGCCAAGGCCAGACTTTGAGGGGCGCTGTCAAGAAGGGCGACGACAAGAGCGGCTAGACAGTCCAGGGACGAAAGAAGCGCGCAGACGAGAAGCACTACGTAAGGATTGCAAACTTGGGGAGTTGCATGGTATTGGGGCAGTATTTCCAGCGCCCGGTTTGATTGGCGTTAGGGGGAATGGTTTTGGGAACGGCAACGGGAAATCAGGGCAGGACAGACAACAGAGAGGCTTGGGGCTCTTGATAGAATTGCAACGTCTCTCGTTGAGGAAGGACTACGAAACAGATTCCTGACGCTGGTTGATCAACACATAAAGCGTTTAGAAAACACGGGCATTTATTCTTTGAGCGCGCTGCGTTGGTCCTCTTTGTGAGCGCATCTCATGTGTGACGCATGCAGAGTCGAGTCTCGGAAACTTGACCATAAAGACCATCAAGGGGCACTGAAGGGCACTACTGGATTCGAGAATCAAAAAACACCTCAACAACCAAATACCATGATACACTAGAAGTCTTTGTTCTGTTGATTATCGACAGCTTTGTGTCATTCTTGCCTTGCAAAGTTGCAGGCTTGAGAGTCGAGGCTGGACAGCGTACCGTGTGGGTCTGCGTGCCCAGACGTCAGTCTCACTGTACATGGCCCCACAACCTGGCTCCAGCTGCTGGCCGGCTGTCTCTGTCAAGTCTGGTCGACGCTCAACTGCTCCTCCCCCACGATTTCCACACTGCGATTGGCGACCGATCGATCAATTCCGTCGCCATCGAACTCCTTTCTCACATTGCACTTCTCATCCCCACAGTGTCAGAACCTTGCAAAGTAAATACTCGGGCACTCGGGTCGCCGCTTTTGGCCGCCCCATTGCATTCGTCATGAGGACTCGCGGCGACAATGCCACGGGTCCTGTACCCACCGAGTCGCAAGCAACAACCCGCGAATTGCGGCCGCGCCAAGCGCCGGGGGTTCGGGGCTCTCCGGCAGGCGGAGCCGTTCCGAGAGCGGGCGGCCGGATTACAAGGAGCTCGGGCGTGCTCGCCCAACTGGATTCGACCAACGACAACGATGCAGTGCCACAACCGCCCCCCCTCGGCACTCCACGACGGTCGCACAAGCGCTCTAGATCATCGGGTGCGAGTGCAGCTCAACCACCAAAGCGGACCCGTCAGGGTCGTCACTTGCCGGGGTTTTATGGAGAAGAGAGCGAGAGCGGGGATGAGCCCGACAACCCTTACATGACCCCCGGCTCCGATGTGGAGCAGCAAGCTAGCAGCCGTCAACGACGCCAAACCCCGAAAAAGTCAACTCCGGCTCAGGCAACAAAGAGCCCAGCCCGGGTTGCTGCTGTTAAGCCTCTGGCGTCCGAGGATACCCAGGCAGTGACAGATGCTATCATCCCAGACTGGGCCAGCCTTCCCTACCACGTCTTGGTCCAAGTCTTCCGATATGCTGCCGCACCACTTACTGAGCTTCAACACGCCAGATGGCTGACCGCAGCGAGTGGTATCTGCCGCGCATTCGCGGAGCCGGCATTGACCGCTCTATACGAGGCCCCTCCGTTGCTCAATCGGCCGATGGCTCATGGGTTGGTCTCCCTCCTCTCTAAGGACCCATCCACCACACTGTTCAATTACCGACCGAAGGTGGAGGAGCTCTGGATCGACGTTGAGCAGATTGCCTCAAAGACATACAAGGGCCAACCGCTCGACCTCAGAACTCTCGTCGGCAGCCTTCCGCGGCTCAAATACGTTCAGTTTTTCCACCACAAAGATGCCGCGCCTTACCGGTCCCTAGATGGCAGCCTGCGCTGGCACTATCCTCCCGACCTCTTCCAAGCCCTGAACGGAGTGCAAGATCTGGCCGAGGGCGCGAAGAGAGCCGACCACGTCCAGCTTGTCGGATGGCAGTGGAATCGACGGCTGATGGGCCCTGATCTTGATCTTGCCGGCATCAAGATTCTTCACCAGACTCCGCCATTTGTTGGTCTGAAGAGGCTCTCTTTTGTCAATTACCAGGTGCCTTCGCTTCACGCAAAAGCCAATGCCGACGACGCCGAGTTGGCGGCGCAAGACCAGGCCTTCATCCAAGGCGTTGCAGACGCAATCACCGTGCTGCCGGCCCTAAAGCATCTCTCCATTGAGTCATCCACTGCAGTCAATGGCCACCTGCTTCCGCTCCTCCCAAAGACCCTCGAGACCCTGGAGCTCATCAATTGCTGGGACGTTAATGCCGACGACTTTGCGAGCTACCTCCTCTCGAGCGGCTACCAACTGAGAAACCTGATCCTTCACCACAACCAGTCTCTCAGCCTCTCGTTCCTCACAGTCCTCGGGACTGCATGCCCAAACCTGCAGCTCTTCTCCATGGATTTCAAAACTTACAACCATCACGAGTTTTACCACGACTCAGATCCGAGCTACGACAGCTTGCTCACCGCTGACCAGACTCCCGACTGGCCGGCGAGCTTGGAGACCCTCCAGCTCCTGAACATGAAGAAGTGGGAGGCAGATGCTGCCGAGACACTCTTCCAGTCCCTCGTCGACAGCGCTCCCAGTCTGCCCAAGCTCCGCCGGATCGAACTAAAGACCATGCTGAGCATTCCCATTCAAGAACGCTCCCAGCTCCGCAACAAGTGGGATCGCAAGCTGAGACAGGTCTTTTTGCGCGAGAAACAAGACCCCCAGCCACTCGTCTCGCTGCGAAAGCGCCTTGATTCACAGCACGTGGATGCCGAGGCGGGTCCTTTGAGAACTCCGAAGAAGGCACGCAGCGCCCTGCGCGCGGCGGCCCCTGGGAGCGCGTCGCGGCGCAGTCACCGGATTGCGGTGCAGTACTCGAATCCGTCCTCCCGCGCGAGTAGTGTCGGTCGGGACCTGCGGCACGGGCTGGGCCGGCCGTCGTATGCGGAGCCGGAGACGGAGGAAGAGGACGGCGAGGAAGAAGAAGAGGAGGAGGGTGGTAGTGGTGGCAGCGGTGGTGGTGGTGAGAGTGGCGAGAGCCAGCCTGCGTCTCCGACCACCGCCGCCGCGGTGCCCTACTTCCGCCATGGCCTGTGCGAGAAGGTCGAGATCCAGCTGGATAACCAAAAGTCGGCTGAGACGACGCTCACGATGGACGATTTCCTGGATAGTGAGAATGATGACCTGTCGGATGATGACTGGGTGGGGGAGGATGAGGACTTTGATACGGGGTATGCTTGGTAAACTGGGAAGTTAGGGTTCCGGTTCCGTTGGGCTCATTTTCCTTTGGCTTTCTTCGACGGTGAGCATGGACGGGGAATGAATGGGACCACTTATGCATAATACCGGACATTGGGACATCGGGGCTAGGCTTGCATTGACGGTGTAGGGGTTGCTTTGGGTTGATTCTCACTTGCTTACCAGGATGGAGGGTTTGGGGGGTGACACGTACTTGACACGGGACGACATCTTGTGTATATCTGGCTCATGGGATTAGTAAGATGCTCTTAATCAGGGCTTATTGCAGTTTGGAGAGATTCATTTTCCGTGAAAAATCTTTAGGTTCAGGGTTTGCTGGTCTCGGTTTTGGCCATGGTTTGTCCTTTGGATGTCGATGCCGCTTTTCGGAGTTGGAATTTTGTTACCGTGTGGCTCGACGGACGGCCCTGGCTGGACCTTGGGTGAGAACAGCACCGCGGGGAGGCATTGGAAGTAAAACCAAATGGACTCTACCATAGGATCTGGAACACATCAAGGAATTTGCCAGTCTGGGTTTCTCTGACGCATGTGTGCCTGTGTGGTCGTTGTGATCTTTGTCCCGCTCTGAGCAGGCCGGGGACATCTGTCCTAAGTGAAATCAAGGTATCTTGTGCTTCTTGAGGAGTACTCGTCGCTCAAATGTATGAACAGGAACTGGTCTGTGACATGGACGCCTTAAAATGTCCAACTTGAAGAAAACTGGTATCGTCTAATCACTCTACGCCGCCACTTAAAGACAATGTCACCATCTTGCATTCATTTTCTCGATTTTGGACCCCAGGCCACCAGTGGCACTGCTTTCACTCAGCCACAACACCATTAACGAAAGAAGGTCACACGGCGTTGATGGAGTTGAATCCGCAACGCATGACTGACAAAATTGCTTGTTGTTTTCCCCATCAACCTTCAACTGGAGTCGGGATATGACCATGCTACTGTGGAGTCACTTCCACCAGCCATTGATTTTCTAGCACCTTCCTATGAAGAACAAAATGCGCTGCTCAGTATTGGAGCTTTTTTCTTCTCCAGGTTTGAACCTGAACATGCTCCAGTTTCCGGACCGAGCCTTGGTTGAATGTTGATTGTTGATTGTCATGTCACAAACGGGCCTTGGCCTGAGAAGCCCGAGCAGACAGCCACAGGAGGAGGAAGGGTTAGTCACCGTAGGTAGAGTCTGGTTATTGTGTCTGATATCTCTTTGGTGACAAACTGGCGGGCTGCGGTATGGTTGGACACTTGGGGGACTCGGGCGGACATGCTGCCAAGTATAAACGGACGTTACCTCGAGTCGTTGACTCAACCCAAAGGTTTGTGAGAATGAGACTGCCGGAAGAGTATCCGTTCCGAGAAAAATACTTGTGATTGGCACCTCAGGGTGTCCTTAAGTTTCCAGCATCACCCTATTCGTATTTATTGTTGTGTCACGGGAAGAATGGGTGTGGCCTTCTTGCGCTTTCTTGGGTTTCGCTGCATCTCGAGGTTCTGGGCCTTGTTCCACTTCCCGGCTCTCAACATCATCACAAACAGTCCCGCGTCAATACTTGAGAATATTTTATGGCTTCTGCTTGTCTCATAGCCTTCCAATCTGTTCAACAACATGATTTTGCTCAATTGTGATGGATGAGTTGTCTCCCAGTGGGTACTCAGGCATTGTCACAATTCCTTGCCAACTGCTTTTCCAGAGCCAGGGCCCAGGCAAGGAAGGGGCTCCAACCAACCAAGGGTTGCAAGCTGAAGTTGAGGCCGCAATACGCCACATTTTGATCGCCTTTGGTCTTTATTCAGCTGGTCTCATGATTGCTCTGCTTCACATTGGTTCCAAATCGGAGTCGGCCAGTCGCTCAGTCCTTTTTTGCTTGTGCTGCGAGTCCAAGCACCGCACGCAGCCCCCCACACCAGCTCTTGGCTGCCTGATCCCATTTTTTGACACCGATCGGTCCCGCATCCCCCTTTGTGAGTGCCATTTCCACAGTGAAAACTGAACACTGTCGCGCCCAAGATCCCAACTCTTGATGGTTGGGGGCAGATGACAGGGGTGTTAGCAGGCTACTTACCGCAGCACCTGATTTGCGCGTCGGTCTCAGTACCGTGCTACCGCGATCGCCGCTAACCGTTCAGGGCGGCAGAACGGAGCCGACGCCCCACGACCAGGGCTGCCGCCGAGTGGCTCGAAAACAGCACAGCGCCAAATCGCGATATGAGGATCCTGTCGCCGTCGGCTACGGTACGCGTCTTTCCCATTTTCTGCTCCACTGCCATGCCCCTATTCCGATATCTCGATGCGCCCTGACTGTAAACACGGCATCCTGTGCCCGATGCATCTATTCTTTACTCTCTGATTCGTTTTCAACGGGCGGTGTCTAGCATCGCTGGCGTTGCTGTCGCGTGCAGCCTCAGCGGTTGGCTCACAGCCCTGAGCAGCCAGCCGTGTCGTGCATCGAGCAGCCATCGAATTCCACAGCATCCGCGAGATCACGCTGTCGGCGACTAGACCTCCGTCGGCGACGAACTTATTCTTGCAGTCTATTTCTAGCCGCACCTTCCTGAACTTATTCTCACACACATACGCTCATACACACATTTTTTTCTTTCCCTGGCTTATTTTATTGTCAGCTCACATTCCATCATTCTTTGGCCTTAATCCCTCTCTCTCCTGGGACTCTGCTTCATCTCGCAACCAGTTCAACTTTATCCCCGACAGGCCTGCTCCACTTCGTTGTCGCTTTAGACTCAGCGCAGCCCTGTCTCGCGGACAATGCGGCTTTCTCGTACTCTTTGACCGCATTGACCCCAGCACCTATCTCACGCTATCTCACGCCCTTTATTTTAAGCAAAGCTCATTGTCGCGCTTGGGCGTGCTGATGACCTTTTCTAGCGATGACGACCCTCAACCATCGCAACCGTGGCCTGCCGTTCCTCCATCGGAATTGGCTCAAGGCGACCAACCACTGGAACTCCAAGATGGGCAACAAGGCCTCTTCACAGTCGCGCGACCCAGGCGACAAGCTCGCCGACGACGACCATCAATCACAGCGTGCGGCAAAGCGTCGCCGGATCGACAATGACTACGACGGCTTTCCTCTCTTTGAGGACTACGCGACTGCCCAGCGCACCCTTCGCGTCGAGGTGCTCAAGATCAGTCACAAGGACGCGCCCCGGCTGAAAAACGGCATTCTCAACGGTGTCATCGCCCCCAACGTCAGGGATGTGGTACTGGTCAAAGCCCGCTGCAAGCTCACCATCTGCGGCCGCAAGGGCGGCGAGGCGGTTGTCTTGCACGTCGACAGCCAGGTCTGCGACATCCGCATCTTCAAGAGCCCGGCCGGCTCGACGCCCATGGCCCGTTTCTCATCCATCAGACCCTTTCACATTCCAGAAGAGAAGATCTTTCTCGAACGCGACGACGACTCCGTCTTCGGTCTCGCCAACTCTTACTCGGTGATCATCGATCTCGAGTCTGCGGGTGATTCCAACTGGCCGCCAACCGACCTTGTCCACGTTAGTGATGAGGACACATTCTACAACCGGGGTCTCCCCTCCCGCCAGTGGGTGCTCAGCGCCAACATCGGCGACATCCTCAGCACCCGCAATCGCAAGTCAGCCCGTCTACGGGTTAAGAAGCAGTCCCCCAATGAGGCTGCCACCAACTTCTACATGGACATGGACGTCCGCTGGTTGACCCCCATCTCCAGCCAGCTGAGGCCGAGGGAGCCCATCAAGGACATCTTGTCCTCCATCTCCGTCTTTGACCCGAATGAGCCCACCGTGCCTCTAGTCAACGGCGTGAACGGCGTCGACAAGAGTCGCCGCGAGTCCCAAGTGAATGGTGAGGTAGACATTACCATGAACGGGCACCTGAACGGTTCCGTTGCCGACCTTGCCGAAGAGTTGGCCGAGGGCGAGCTTACCCCCGGCCGCGCTCGGCGAGCAAGGCAAGACATCAACTACAACGTTAAGCAGATGTGGAACAATGCTGTTGGGAAGGAGACGAGGAAACGGCGGAGGCTCGGTGACGAGAACGGCACGGTTGACGAGCACACAATCACGTATCTGCTCCACCCGGAGCAGGTCCAGACGGACAAGTTCGCGTGCCTGCTGTGCGGTGCCGAGAATGACCGCCTCAGCCAACTGCGCGCTCACTACCTCAGCCACCCGCAGTATGACTTTCACTTTGAACACAAGCCCAAGGCTGGCTACTGCGTGACGGTAAAGCCCAGCGCCAACGGCCTCGGCTCCCCGCTGCGGCCTAAGGTGTACCAGCTCGGTCTGCCGGTCAAGCCCCTGGACCTGGACAAGTACGTGAACGGGGACGACTCGTGGGTCACCTCCCGCCTCGGCCCGGACAACGGCCGTGAAGTCTTTGAGGACACCGCACCACCCAAAACGACCCGAAACGTAAGTCAAACCCCCTCCCCAAACCCTCGACCAAAACTAACCCTCCTCCCCCAGAAACTCACCGCCAAGCGCACCACCCGCAAAACCGTCCTCGTCCCCAAGACCAAACAGCCCCTCTTCGACGCCCTCAGCAAGGCCCCGCTCCAGCCCGGCACGCCCGTCCCGCAGCACCAGCTCGACGACTCGTGGCTGCTGCTCAAGCACCGCGACAACCTGCAGGACTTTATCGACCTCGACCGCGACGAGATGGAGTACCTGCAGGAGTGGGACGCCTTTGTGCTGCGCTGCCACATCTCGTCCGAGCAGTACCTGCCCCGTCATTTCTTGAGCTTTGTGCGCGCCAAGGCCGGGTGGATCGCCGCGCGGGAGAGCCGGGCCGGGGAGTTCAGCAAGCATGTTGCTACGCTGCTGGCGCGGGGGGTGTTGCCTGATGGGGTGGTGCATGAGGCGACGAGGGTGTTGAATGAGGTGAGGGCGGGGA
>Ga0247824_10000367_pt1 | contig 21625 bp, 18 predicted proteins | sample 13C_PalmiticAcid_FD_194412 | JGI IMG/M metagenome (GOLD analysis project Ga0247824, IMG submission 194412) | Soil microbial communities from agricultural site in Penn Yan, New York, United States - 13C_PalmiticAcid_Day48 | ecosystem: Environmental > Terrestrial > Soil > Agricultural land...
TCGCGAGATTGTTCCCTCTCCCTAGGAGGGTTGTTCAGTACGAGCTAGCGTCTTTTCCAAACAATAGCCGTTTCCAAAACTGCCAGAGTCCTGCTGCATGGGGTTTCTCACTGATTTGTCCTGAACCGCTGGAGCCGCTAGAGGAGCTTGAGTTCCTAGAGTACAATTCGAATTATCAGAGTTATGCACAAGAGGCGAATGGCTACAGTAGAGTTGCTGGTTCCTTGGCAAAAGATATACAGTCCTGTTCATGAATGGCCATGGAGCCCTCAACGATGAAGGAGACGGTGCATCATCGCTGTTGGTCCTGCCACGACACAACCTGTATTCCGTCGTCGTCCATTGCGCTGGACGATTATTCTTACGTACTGGGTTAGAGGGAATTCTGACGGGGGTCGAAGGAAATCCATCCAGACCTCCCCTAAAAAATCCTAAGTCCCTCATCCCTATAGACACTCCTAAACCATGAGTCCCAGAACCCTAGATTCTCAGAACGGGTTTCCCTCATGGTCCCTAGACTCTGAATGGATCAAGGCGAGGTGGCGGTTCTGGGAGAGCAAAGTCTAGGGCCTTATTGATGGTGGCAGTTGGATATGTCCTGTCATTGCTTGAACTTCGTGAATGGATTTCCTTCGACCCCCGTCAGAATTCCCTAACTCGGTATGTAAGAATGCAATTTTCCCATTGCGCTGGTGAAAAAAAGTGAAGGGAGATGAAGGAAAGGAGTTGGAGTGAGTTGTGCTCAGTGGCTTGATTAAAAAGGGGTGCAGTTGACGGATTCCCACCGCCCTTCACCCTTCCCGCTCTTGTATTTGCCAGCACAGGACATGAGAAAGAAGGCAAGACGACACGCAAACGTCGTCCTCTTTGCCTCAGCAACAGGACTTCATGGTGGTAGACAGGAAGGATGGGACCAACAGGAGGGCCACACGGCCGCCCGCCATTCGTCAAAGTGTGTGATGAGTTATGCTTTGCTGATTCCGTGTAGTGTCGTGGATGCTCTTTCGCTTTGCTTTTTGGCCAGGGCTTTTGTACAGCTGAAAAAGCGAGTATTGACAGGGAGCAGAAAAGTAAGGACCCCACCTGGCATCCGTGCCTCCTCTGCACGAACTGGATGGCTCGATATCCATTTTGCGGATGCCTGCATTGCCATGCGTACCTTTCTTTTCTTCCCACACAGCCCTTCTCTTTTGCCTCTCTTCTCTCTCTGATATCACTTTTCTCCCTCTTTCGCTCCGACCCACCTTCACCTTTCACCTTGCCCTTTACTCCCTTTCGCAGGCTGCCTCTCATCGTGTTTGCCCTCTCAACAACCTTCGCCCTCCCCTCATCACTCTACCTGCCAACTCACTCTGCCCTTTTCTCCCACCCACCTTTACTTGATTCACACACCGTACAAGCACTCGCCATGCCCATCGCTCTTGTCCCACAGACTCGTCACCTCCACTCTCCTTATTCGGCAAGGTGATTGAGCACGCCCTACAAATACTCTCCCCGAGGTCAGCCAACTGAACCCTCTCCTCCACCTCCCAATCGACCGCCTGCGGGAATGGTTGTTGTTACCAGGTATGCCTCTGACATCCTCATCGTCATCGTCACATTCTTGTCTTGCTATCCGTCGATACAATCGCTCAAGCGATGGTACCCCCACCTTTCTGGCACTCACCTTCTGTCAATCACCACACTTGAGCAGACACATACTGCAACAACATCCCTTATTATCGTGCTCCCCCTGTGCTCAAAAAAGTACTGTTTGTGCAGGAGGCACAGAAGTACTGGGGCTGGTGGGGATACTCTAGGATGCAATGTCCATGTCGTCTTCAACGTCTATATTCACCGAAACGTACCTGTCGACTAGACTTCAGGGCTTACTTACGGGGGGATCAAAAAAAGTTGAAAGATGAAGGACAAGCTGGACTTTGTACATATCGCAGTTTCCGGGGGTGAGCCACAGGCAATGGCCGACGCCAGATTCATTCCGCCATCCGCAGGATTAGATGGTCGTGGCAAGGGGGACCCCCTATCCTCTCCAGCACCAAACATCACAACAAAGTCCTCATGAGCATGTTATCCAACGGACTATTCAAAAGACACGGTCTTGGTGGACGGGGCAGTAGCACCCGATTGCTGGGCACCAGATGAATAGCATGCGACCTATTCAACTCTTGAACAAAGAAGAGCAGGACGGGTCAAAAAAAAAAAAAAAAAGATGCCACGCCCACCGCCTCACATGAAAACGATAGGTGTGCTCTCCTGGATGTTGAAGGTCTCTCGGGGCTGCCGTCGGGCTATGCGTTGAACCACGTAAGATTCTTGCAAGCCAATCTTCTTTTCCCTACAATAAATCCCATCTGGGAGCCGATGAGAATGTCCAGTTTATTTTATTCTTCGGCTCTTCAAGTTGTCCTACGATATGGATGGTGCCTTCTCCCCTTGAACTTGCTGTTCACCCTTCTTTCCATCCTGTGTTCGATTTGACGATCGGCTTGCTGCTGATCATCGTCAAAAAGAATGGTGACTAAGGTAGAATCCAGTTCCATCCCCTCTGACAACTGCCTCACTTGAGATACCATGGACGCCACGTGGATCGTATTGGCCTCGTGCAACTGACTCACTGGTTCACCTACAGCCCCACGCTGTCCCAGTAGCGTCCTGTTGGATGGATTCAATCCACGCACGCCTTGTATCGATGCTCCCGTCACATTGAGAGTTCCGTTTGCGGCAATCCAATAGGGATGAACAAGGTGCTGTCCTTCTTCTTCGATGACCTGCCACTTGACTACCGATCCATCTTGACAGCCAGTGACCAGATAATTGCCATCAGTCGAGGGAACCCATGCGATACTGCCGACTTCTCCTTGGAAGTTTTTTACAACTGTCCGGCACTGACCAGATGCAACGTCCCAGAGACGCACTGTCTTGTCGAGACTGCAAGAAGCAAGTAGATCTCCCTTGGGTGAGTAGGCCACTCTTTCAACAGCGTGGTCATGGCCAGTTAATGTCAAGCAACACTCTCCTGTTGTCAGACTCCATAGTCGCACTGTCCTGTCATAACTGGCTGAAGCAAGCTGATCCCCTCCAGGTGAGAATGCGACACCATGCACCCATTCACTATGGCCTATGAGGGTGTTGTTACAAGTCATCGTTTCAACGTTCCATAGCCTTACAGTGCAATCCGCGCTGCCAGTAGCGATAAAGTTGCCGTTAGATGAGTACACCACGCTCGTGACTTCACCAGTGTGGCCACTCAGGGTCCCGCAGTGTTCTGCTGTTATCGCATTCCATAGTCGAACTGTCTTGTCGGCGCTAGCAGAAGCAATTAGATCTCCTTGAGGCGAGTAAGCGATGCCACTGACCCAGTCGGTGTGGCCAGTTACGATGTGTTGGCAAGCTCCTGTCCCCACATCCCATAGTCGTAGTGTATTGTCAGCACTTCCAGAGCCAATCTGGTTTCCTGGAGGTGAAAATGCAACAGCGAATACTGTTTCACTATGGCCACTCAAAGTCCTGAGACATGCTCCTGTTCCCACATCCCAGAGCCGTATCGTTTGATCCGAGCTGCAAGAGGCAATCAGTTTTCCATTTGGTGAACATTTGACTTGATAAACCGGTTGACCATGGCCCCTCGAGATGTGTCGAGATCCTCCGACTGACACATCCCACAGACGCACTGTCTTGTCGTGACTGCCAGTGGCGACCATGTCACCCTTCGGAGAATATGCGACACATGAAACAGCGTTTCCATGGCCAGTCAATGTATGGCGACAAGTTCCGGATTGCACATCCCATACTCGTACTGTCCCGTCACGCCCCCCAGAAAATACCTGGTCACCTTTCGGCGAATACACCGCACCAAAAACGTAGCTGGTGTGTCCTTCTAGGATATGGCGGCAATTTCCTGATCCCACATCCCATAATCGAATTGTACTGTCCCAGCTGGCAGATGCAATTTGATTCCCTTGAGGAGAGAACGTAAGACCCTGAACGGTATCAATGTGGCCTCCGAAGATACGACTACATTCTCCAGTCGCAACATTCCATAGCCGTACTGAGAAATCATCGCTTCCAGAGGCAATCTGATCGCCCGTTGGCGAATATACGACACACGATACAGACCTGTCATGGCCGAGTAGTATTTGACAGCAACTGTTGGTCGCCAGATCCCACAGCCGTATTGTCGTATCAGCACTGGCGGAGGCAACTTGATCTTTCTTTGGAGAATGCGCGATGTGTAGGACATAATCGGTGTGATCTGTAAAGACATGTTGACACATCCCTGTTTCCATGTCCCAAATCCGAACAGTCTTGTCGATACTGCCAGATATGACCCGCTCTCCATCCACCGAGAATACAAGACTTTCAACTCTATCGTTATGGCCGTCCATTCTCTGAAAGGTCAACCAGTTCGATGATGAGTACACGACAATAGCACCAGATTCAAGAGCGATTGCGAGCGACTCCCCGTCGAGTGAGAAAATGCAAGAACGAACAGTGTCGCCTATGGTGAGATACGGTAGCTCGCCAAACTGCACTCCTGTCATGTCTGCTTCGCTCATATCCGTTTGTCGTAGCCATGTTCCACGAAGGTTGACTTTCGTGAAATCGGCACCTTGAAAGTGCACGGAATCAAATACTCCGTAGCTGATATCGGCACCTGGGATCCGGATACCTCGAAGGTCTGCACCAATGAACTGCACACCTGCTCGTACAAGGGTCGTAATGGCGTTGGCTGCGGCTGTGTCCCATTTTGTGTCCTCCTTCGAGTGCTCGATATATGCGAGCAGCTGTTCTTCAAACATCGGTTCTTGTTGTAATCGTTCTTCAAGAAACTGAAGCAGCGAGTGATCATCCACGAAGCTCCTCCAGACCAACGGTGAGTTAGGATTCGGTTCCTGTTCTGAATTGGTGACCGTCTCCTCGTGACTGCCATGGACATCAATGTTCATTGTAGAACTCTCACTCACTCGTCCACTCAATGACGGTCTCAATGCTGCTCTGTCTTTCCTGTCTTTCGGATCAAATACTGCGCGTGCTAATCCGTACTCCAGAACCGATCGATGGATAAATCGATACTGATTGCCAATTCGTGACAATGGACAGGCTTCACGCAGTAGATGATTATCCTCGCCAATGAAGAATGCATCTTTCCATGATCCTCTATCATAGAACTGAGAGTACTCTACAACAGGACGGCCATCTTGCTCCTTGTAAATCGCAACGGCAAGCTTCTTCATGTACTCGATACCATTCAATGTGAATCCTTCATCAGTCAATTTCTTGAACGCAGATTTCTCTTGTGAAGTCATGTCCTTCTCTGCGAGTCGCCTCTTGCCTCGCTCCAGCCATTGTTCGATGAAAAGGTCATACAATGCGACCCTTGTGATACGCTCACTTGAAAGACGTTGTTCTGGCTCCATGTGTGGTAGCACCTCCAACGACAATGTCATCAGAAATGGGTTTTTGACCAGGTCCTTGAGATTGGGGATAAGGTCGAGTGCATCCATGTAGTCCTTCGCTCCCCACGGAGGCTTGTGGATCGACACATACTGCTCAACATAATCTTGAATCTGGTCAGTAGAGAATGGTGTAAACACCATTTCTTGGAACAATGGTGAATCCGAAAGTTGATTGCGGCTTCCTGGCTGGAATCGGTCTCGATAATCTGGTCCAAGGTGCTCGCTGCGGCAACAGATCACCATCTGAACATCCCACTCTCCTGGTTGGTTCAGATGATTGCTCATGTACAGGTTGTGTGTCTGTTGGCACTCATCGTATCCATCACAGATCAAGATGAATTTGCGATGATGCTTCATTTCTCGGATCTGAAGCTCGCTGAACTCATCCATCCTTAGTTTCTTCGCAATCATGTCGCGTTCGGGTTTGTCGATGGTGGGCAGGTTAATATGGATTGGGATCCGACCTGTCTTGCTCTCGTACGACTGCCATAGATCAAACTCGAGCTCACGGCTGAATGTTGATTTGCCTGCTCCAGAGTCACCTAGAAGCAGGAGTACTTTTCGATCACTTTCCAAGAACTCCTTGACCTTGTCCATCAATGGGAATCGTGTGTCATCGGGAGACTGTAGGCTCGGCTTTGCTTGAGGTGGGATATACACGACGTTGCTTCGTTCCATTGTGCATCGTTTCCTGAGGATACGAATGCTCCGTTCGACATCTGGTCGGTCCTGAACACGATCAAGCAATGACGGAGATGCAAATTCCGGTGAAGCGACTTTCAATGGATAGGCGATAGGACCAACCTCCTGACACTCTCGATAGAGAGCCTGCTTCTTAGTCTCACCGCTTGTTTCCAGTTCTCGAAGTAGAGTCTCGGTCGCTGCACAACATAATATATTGAGCACAAGTAGAGTGTTCGGTTAGATCACTGTAGCAATCTCGATTGACATGTACACTTCATCAGTTGGAACGTTTCCACATACATTGTGAGGTTCCTCCGGGTTTCGAAGACAACTGCATGAGGATATTGAGAATCCAATGGTTTACACTTGCTTGCTGACCCCACGCCTTGTCATTCTTGTAGATCTCTCCAAGGAATGCAATTGCACTTTGACGAGTATCAAAATCCCACGCTGGATTAGCTGCCATTTCTCCAAGACGCTGACACACTCCCCATTGGAACGCTGGATCATATCGGCAAGGTGCTTCACAGACAAGTCTCTTGAATGTAGCAAGTTCCCCATCCTGAATCATCACATCGGCTCCTCGCAGTGCTGAATACCAATCGCGCTTCCATTCGAAGCTGAGTCCTTCTTTGATTGAATCCACGAATTTTGCTCCTTGACTCAATTCACTGTACGCTGTCTTGATAGCCCCAGAAATCTTGGACGCTCCTTCAAATCCTAGTTGAATGTTCTCCATTCCTTGAATAAGCTTGTCGAAATCGAGAGCCTTTGCTGCACTCACAAGTCCTGATACGCCCCGAATCACTTTCCATGTTCGTCGCCTGGCTGCTTGCCATATCGTCTCGCCATCTGGGACACAAAGTAGCGCTTGGTAAGCGTAAGCAGCTTGGTACACCAAAAACGGGTCGGATTCGGATCTCTTCTTCAGTCCGCTCAGATACGATGAAAGAGGCTCGTGCAGTTTTTCTCGATCCAGATCGGTGACCTTAGTATCCGCCATGGCATCCAGTACGTGTGAGACAGCCATTGTCAGTTGGTACATGTGCTGTGATGATTGTTGGTGAGTATCCATCAGACGAGAACTGAGAAGTCCGAGAATCTTGATAAGATCGTCGGCACCGAGATGACCAATATCCGCACCTTGGATCAATTGTGCAAGTCCTTCGAGTTGAGGGATGTTCAATGGTCCTGAGTGTTCGATTCCAGAGTAGAACTCTCTGAGTAGATCATGGAACGCATCCTTGTTGAGAATTGGTGCAAGGCACACCACCTCAGCAACTGCCTTAGCATCCTTGATCTTTTCCTTCTTGAATACTCTGATAATATCCAGAGCCATGTCGTTGAGTCGCTCCTGCTCGTCTATATCCTTCTGGACTGTTTGCAACCATTCATGAGCAATGGGTTTGAATGTGATGTTGGGAGACTGAGCGGCTTTCAAAAGGCCTAGGCAGCACACAAGTTGTTGTGTGTTGTTGTAACGCTCATCTGGTTCAGGCAGCTTGGATTCATTTGTTGTAGGTGGTCCAATGTTCTCTGCAAAGATGTGTGCAGGAATTTTGTTGCTTTTTTGTTGATCAAGATGAGATGGTCCTGATAGGCCAACAGTTTGGGGCCCTCCTGTTGCAGAATGGGCTGTCCCTCCGAGTGTCTGCGCGATGATACTGGGACGGTAACTGTTTGCGGGTTGATCCAGATTGCTGATGTCTCCTCTGGCATGCACGAATGTCACACAAAAAACAAACAACAAACAAAGTCAGAGCAATGCTTCCCTGCTCCTCAACTCAGGACTTGAATGACCCATGAATATTCAATATACCCTAGTTTCTCTGCTTTCTTGAAGATGGCTTTGGCCCAATCGACATGGCCACGGCTTTCAAGCAGTTTTCCCGAGCCAATATAGGCATAGGCGATTCCTTGAACCAGCGTTTGGTTATGAGCATTGTTGGCAGTCTTCTTGGCTTTGGATAACGAGTCCACAGCGCTGCGGCATAGTTCCAGGGCAATGTTGGGGTTGTTGGCACTGAATGCTTGTTCCAAGTAGACATTGGCGAGATCCAAGAGTTCCTGCGGCGTGAAATTCCCTCCTGAGGATGACAAAACGTTGCCAAAAACCATCGCACTTTCTTCCTATAAACACAATTTCATGTTGCATACAAAGAGTCAGGGCAATCGTTATTGAACTGGCAGGTCATGCGTTGACAGTAGGGTGCAGTTTGACATCCACATACTACTTTGATAGAATGCGAGTGCTAATGTATCACAAAGTCGGCTATCGCTTGTTCCTGATAATGACCCGACTACTACAAGATCAGAGGGAGGGTTAGCAACCACTGCACTTGTACAGATCAACTCATGTTTGTAAACGGACACGGCGAGCAAGTTAAATGTCCTTCTGCAATACCTGTGAGAAGCAGCAGCGGCTGGTATTGTATGAGGGAGTAGGTGTGCAAAGCGGGAGGGGGGAACTACTTGTGTGTGTGTGTGTGTGTGTGTGTGTGTGTGTGTGCGAATGAAAGAGTGTGAGGAGGAATGTCAAAAGGGCAGGAATGGAGTTGTGGAGAGAAAGAGAGCAACAAAAAAGGCGAAGCTGTTTGGGCGCTGCGGCAAACATGTCCGCCCCTTGATTTATGCAGCCCACTGTCACTGCCCGGAAGGTTTGTGTATGCCTCTCAAATAGACCAATCTGCACTTCAACACATTTTTTTTATTACATCGCTCTCTGTCGCTATCTGATATCACGATGAGGCGCCCAGCTTGAGGGGAAGAGAACAAGCGGTATGTCCTTTCTGCCCTCTGGTGGGATCAAGGTTCTTACCACGACCCTCGATACCAGAACAATGTCACGTCAAGACGCCGCACAGCAACAAACAGTCGAGGTTCTCTCGCAGTCGCCAACCTTGACAAAAGAAGGTCTCCACAAAGCCTTGTCAGAATCCATTGAAGCCACAGCTCGCTGGCCACTACCATCAATTGACCAACCCAAGCTCTTCTCATTAAGCCATGCTCCTTGGGCTCTGGTCATTGTCCTTGAATCCCGAGTCAACTCTTATTCATGCGACCCCAAGGATAGCACTTCATCCGTATCATGTACCCATATAAGCAGGGCAAGATGATGGCTGACTTCTTGTAGGCGGAACAAATAGTTGATCGACGAATCCCGCCTCGAGTCCTGTCCTGGTGAACGCCTGAAAACGAGAAGAATGAGGAAGTGTATAAGCAGAAGAGGGGATGACTCGGTCGATTCCTGTCTCCAGCGTGTGTCATGACACACCGAGTTGCTTCGAGCTGTCTCAGCCGCTCCTGATTCCTTCCAGCCGAGCTGCCTCTGTGCTGGCAGGGTCCAGTCTCATGATTGTGCGTGCTCCTGTGCCTTTGTCGTGATGAGGGGTTTAGGAGAAGGATTTGAGTGGGGGAGAGGTGGAAAAAAAAGGGACCACGTGCTGCACCCCCAGCGGAAAAGCGATTCTCTCTCTCATCCCAACACTTCTTCCTCACCTTCCTACCCTCTTCCCCCAAGCATCAAGAAGCAACCCCCTGTTCTCTGTCGCAGAGGAAGACCACAGCGACGACAAGGGCAGGAAGACAACTCGATCGTCCTCAGGAAGGGGTGCTCATGAATCGTTGAAGGGGGCACTGCACCTAACAGACACGATTCAGCCAAAAGCTCACCCAGAGGCCGTACACTTCTTTGAAACTGGTAGCACCGACAACTGGAATGGGCGCCTCGGACTACAATGGATTGATGTTCGAGGCAATCTCACTAGACAGAACCCTAAAGGTCTACGAGAGTTGGTTGATTTTTGGTACGAAGAGAACACCAAACCGTGGATCATTTGCGAGAGTGTGCCGGGACGATCCTTCACTGACCCTCGCCTGTTCTTTTTTCCTTTACCCATGTTACGCTTGTAGGTATGGTCAGTGTAGTCAAGTTGGACCTTGCACCCCTATGACGGTTACTGGATTCATCGCATATAATAGCGGAGCACAGGCAAAAGACAGCAGCGACCGATCCCACCGATCCAATTTGTCGGACGGCCGTGGCGACCAAAGACGCCTCAACAGCACCAAACCTTCACAACAGAATCATCGCGAGCATGCTGTTTAACGGTTACTCAAACTAGTCTCTGCGGACGTTATACTTCATCCAAAAGTGATCCCCCTGGACGTTGAAGGTCATTTTCCAAGACTGCCATCAAGCTGTGCGTTGAACCAATTCCAAGCACAGTTCACCCGAGTCACCACCCGAGTGCCTTTAATAAATCCCGCCCAGGAGATGATGAGAAATGCCTAGGTGTTCTGCTCTTCTGACCACTTCAAGCTATCCTACGATACGGGTGGTACCTCTTCCCACTGGCCTTTCTGTCCACCGTCCTGTGATCGATTTCCTCATCATCTTGCTGTTCATCCAAAAAATCAGTAATGCAGGCAGAATCCAGTTCCATGCCATCTGATGATTCTGACGATTGACTGGTGAAACTATCGTTGACTCCAGATAACCGATCCTCGGGTTCACGTACAATCACACGCTGCTTTAATAGCCGGTCGTTGGATGGGGTTAAACCACGCACATCTTGTATCGATGCTCCCGCGACATTGAGAGATCCGTTTGTGGCGATCCAACAGGGGTGAACATGGTACTGTTCTTCTTCTTCGATGACCTGCCACTTGACTACCGATCCGTCTTGACAGCCAGTGACCAGGTAATTGGCATCGGTAGACGGGATCCATGCGACACCATAAACTTCTCCTTGAAAGTTCTGTACAACTGCTTGGCACTGGCCAGATGCAACATGCCAGAGTCGCACTGTTGTGTCGTCGCTGCCAGAAGCGAGTAGATCTCCTTTGGGTGAGTAGCCAACGCGTCGAACCGTGGCCGTATGACCGAACAATAAGAAGGAGCATGCTCCTTTTACCACACTCCAAAGGCACACTGTTTCATCACAAGCTGTAGCAAGCTGATTTCCACCGGGTGAGAACATGACATCATGAACCCAACCATGGTGGCCTATGAGGGTGTTGATACAAGCCATAGTTCCAGCACTCCATAGCCTTATAGTGAAATCCTTGCTACCTGTAGCGATCAGGCTGCCATCAGGTGAATATGCGACGCTTACGACTCCGTCTGTGTGGCCTTTCAGGGTCCCGCAGTGTTCTCCAGTCGTTGCATTCCATAGTCGAACCGTCTCGTCAAGACTAGCAGATGCAACTTGATCTCCTTGAGGAGAGTAGGTGATGCTCTGAACCCATACGGTATGACCAATCAAAATGCGTTGGCAAGCTCCTGTGTCAACGTGCCATAGCCGCACTGTATCGTCAAAGCCTCCCGAAGCAATTTGATTTCCTTGAGGCGAAAATGCAAGACCAGATACTGAGCTACTATGGCCACTTAATGTCTTTAGATATGCTCCTGTTTCCGCATCCCAGAGCCGTATCGTGCTATCCATGCAGCAGGAGGCGATCAGTTTTCCGTTTGGTGAACATTTGACTTGAGGAACCTCTTGGCCGTGGCCACTCGAGACGTGTCGAGATATTCCGACTGACACATCCCACAGGCGTAATGTCTTGTCCCCACTGCCAGTGGCGACCATATCACCCTTCGGAGAATATGCGACACAACTGACAGCGTTTCCATGGCCAGTCAATGTATAGCGACAAGTCCCGGATTGTACGTCCCATACTCGTAATGTCCCGTCATCACTCCCAGAAACGACTTGATCGCCTTTCGACAAATACACAATGTTATTTACTGCACGACTGTGGCCTTCCAGGATGTGGCGGCACTTTCCTGACTCTACATCCCATAGTCGAATTGTCTTGTCTCAGCTGGATGATGCAACTTGATCCCCTTGAGGAGAAAACGCGATCCCGTTAACATCATTATGGTGGCCGACAAAAATATGATCGCATTCTCCGGTTTTAACATTCCAAATCCTGAAATCGTCACTTCCAGAAGCAATCTGGTTACCATCTGGCGAATATACGACGCAACCAACTTCATCCTCATGGCCTGATAGTATCTGACAGCAAACGCCAGTCGCTGGATCCCATAGCCTTATTGTCTTGTCATCACCGACGGAAGCAACTCGATCTCCATGAGGCGAATACGCGACACAAAGGACCCAACCGGTGTGACCTGTTAAGACGTATTGGCAGATTCCAGATTCCGTGATCCAAAGCCGAACTGTCCCGTCACCACTGCAGGAAGCGATCAGGTTTCCATCGGGCGAATATACAACGCCTACGACTGCGTCATTATGGCCACTCAATGTCCGCGATACCTCCCAGTTGGATGTCGAGTACACGGTAACATCGCCATCGTATCCAAAACCAACGGTGAATTCCTTCCCATCTGGTGAAAATGCGCATGAAAAGACACTATCGCTTGCTGTGAGATACGGAAGTTCGCCAAAATGCACCCCCGTCATATCCGTCCCGCTCAAATCCGACTGCCGTAGCCATGTACCTCGAAAATTGACTTCCCTCAAATCAGCACCTTGAAAATGCACGGAATCAAATACTCCATAGCCGAGGTCAGCCCTTGGGATCCGAATCCCTCGAAGATCTATGCCAATGAACTGCACACCTGCTCTTACAAGAATCGTGATTGCGTTGGATGCTGCAATGTGCCATTTTTTGTCCTTCTTCGAGTGTTCGATATACGTGAATAACTGCTCTTCGAACATTGGCTCTTGTTGAACTCGCTCCTCAAGGAATTGCAGCAGTGAATGGTCATTCACAAAACTCCTCCAGACCAAAGGTGAGTTGGGATCCGGTTCCTGTGCTAAATTGGCCATCATCTCATCTTCGCTGCCATGGGCGTCAATGCCCATTATAGAACTTTCACTCCTACGTCGACTCAATGCTGGTATAAGTGCTGCTCCGTTCTTCCTGTACTTTGGATCAAATACTGCGCGTGTCAATCCGTATTCCAGAACTGATCGATGGATGAACCGATGTTGATGGCCGCTTCGCGATAATGGACAGGCTTCACGCAGTAGCTGTCTGTCTTCGCCAAGGAAAAAAGTGTCTTTCCATGACCCTTCATCCACCATTTGAGAGTACTCCACAACGGGATGACCATCTTGCTCCTTGTAGATCGCCACAGCGAGTTTCTTCAGGTACTCAATACCGTTCAGTGTGAACCCTTCAGAACTCAATTTCTCGAATGCATCTCTCGCTCGCGAAGACATGTCCTTCTCTGCGAGTCGCCTCTTGCCTCGCTCTAACCATTGCTCGACGAAAAGGTCATACAGTCCGACTCGAGTGACACGGGAACTTGAAAGACGTTCCTCCGGCTCCATGCTTGGAAGCACCTCCAACGACAATGTCATCAGAAATGGGTTCTTCACCAGATCTTTGAGACAAGGGATATGGTCAAGCGCTTGCATATAGCTCCTATTTGCCAAGGAGGTTTATGGATAGACACATATTGCTCGACGTAGTCTTGGATCTGATCAATGGAGAAAGGTGTAAACACTGCTTCTTGGAATAATGGTGAATCGGAAAGTTGGTTGCGATTTCCGGGTTGGAATCGGTCTCGATAGTCTGATCCAAGGTATTCGCTTCGACAACTGATCACCATCTGGACATCCCATTCCCCTGGTTGGTTCAATCGATTCCTCATGTATAGGTTGTGGGTTTGCTGGCACTCATCGTATCCGTCGCAGATCAGCACGAACTTGCGATGATGCTTCATTTCTCGGATTTGAAGCTCAGAGAACTCGTCCATCCTCAGTCGCTTGGCAATCATGTCGTGTTCGGGTCTGTCAATGGTAGGCAGGTTGATATGGAGTGGGATTCGGTCTGTCTTGCTCTTGTAGGACTGCCAGAGATCGAACTCGAGCTCATGACTGAATGTTGATTTGCCTGCTCCTGAGTCGCCTAGTAGCAAGAACACTTTTTTGTCACTATCCAAGAACTCCTTGACCTTATCCATCAGTGGAAATCGTGCATCGTCGGCTGCGATTAAGTTGGACTTGGCTTGGGGTGGGATATACACGGCGTTGTCTCGTTCCTTTGTGCGTTGCCTTTTTATGATGCGAAGATTCTTTTCGACATCAGGTCTGTTCTGCACGCGATCGAGTAAAGACGGAGATGCAAACTCCTGTAGAGCGCCTTTTAATGGATAGGCGATAGGACCATTTTCCCGACACATTCGATAGAGAGCTTGCTTTTTAGTGTCGCCAATCGCTTCCAGTTCTCGAATTAGTGTTTCGGCCACCCGAGCATGAACTAGAATTATGGGTAGAACATGTTCGGTTAGATCAATGATCCAATCTCAATATTTTGCGATGGCACCTTCTTAACGTACCTTGCGACGCCCCTCCAGAAGGGGAGGACAAGTGCGTCAGAATACTGAGAATCCACTGGTCCACATTTGCTTGCTGACCCCACGCATCATTCTTGTAGATCTCTCCAAGGAACGCGATCGCACTTTGACGAGTTTCGACATCCCACATTGGGTTGGCCGCTATTTCTCCAAGTCGCTGGCACACTCCCCATTGGAAGGCCGGATCGTATCGGCAAGGCGCTTCGCAGACCAGTTTCTTGAATTTAGCAAGTTCCCCTTGTCGGATCATAGCATCAGCTCCTCGTAGTGCCGAATACCAATCGCGCTTCCGTTCAAAACTGAGTCCTTCTTTCACGGATTCCACAAATTTTGCACCTTGACTCAATTCACCACATGTTGTCTTGATAGCCCCAACAACCTTCGACGCTCCTGCACACCCCAGCTGAATGTTCTCCAATCCTTCAATGAGCTTGTCGAGATCAAGAGTCATCGTTGCGCTCACAAGTCCTGATATTCCTTGGATCACTTTTCTGGTTCGTCACATCGCTGCTTGCCATACCGTTTCGTCATCTGGGACACAAAGTAGCGCTTGGTAAGCGTAAGCAGCTTGGTACACCAAGAACGGATCGGAACTCTTCTTCAGTCCGCTCAGATACGATGAGAGAGGTTCATGTAATTTCTCTCGATCCAGATCTGTGACCTTGGTGTCAGCCATGGCATCCAGTACGTGTGAGACAGCCATTGTCAATTGGTACACGTGCTGCGACGATGGCTGATGAGTATCCATCAAAAGAGTTCCGAGAAGACCGAGAACCTTGACGAGATCATCAGCACTGAGATGACCATGGTCAGCACCTTGGATCAACTGCGCAAGTCCTTGGAGTTGAGGGATGTTCAACGGTCCAGAGTGTTCGATTCCAGAGTAGAACTCTCGGAGTAGATCCAACATATTTTCCTTGTCAAGCACAGGCGCAAGGCATACCACTTCAGCAACGGCCTTGGAGCCCTTGATCTTTTCTTCTTTGAATACTCTGATCACATCAGCAGCCATGCCATGAAGTCGCTCCTGCTCTTCTGTATCCTTCTCGATTGTTTTCAACCATTCGAGAGCAGTCGGTTCGAACGTTATACCTGGCGATTGAGCAGCAGTTCTCAGTAGGCCAAGGCAGTGCACGAGTTGTGGTGTATTGTTGAGACGCTCATCTGCCTCTGGCAGCTTGAATTCAATAGCAGGTAGGACAATATTCTCTGCAAAGATGTGAGCAGGAACTGTGATGGTCTTGTTGTTGCTTTGTTGTTGGTCAAGTTGAGATGATGCTGCCGAGCCATTATTTTGGGACCCACCAGCCGAATAGGATGTTCCCCCAAGTGGTTGTGTACTGCTGCTGGGACGTCCTGGGTTGCCGATGATTCCTCTGTGCGCATGAAGGTTGCACAAAAAAAAAAAAAAAAAAACGGGTCAAAGCAATGTGAGTGCACTACGCTATATATGCAATCAAATCAGAATTGACCCATGAATGAATGTGCTTTCTTGAAGATGGCTTGGGCCTCATTGACAAGGCCACAGCCCTCAAGAAATTGGCCCAAGCTGATGTATGCGGTAGCGATCCCTTCGACCACGAATTGGTTATTGGCATGCTTGACGGTCTTCTTTGCTTTGGACAGCGAGTCTTTGGCATTACGACATAATTCCAAAGCGATGTCGGGGTCGCTTTCACTGAGAGCTTTTTCCAAGTACACATTGGCGAGTACTAAGAACTGTTGCGGCGTGAAAGATCCTCGTGAGGATGATCCAGAGCTGCCGAATACCATTGTACTTTTTTTTTTTTCCCCCCTACAAACTGCATGATGTATCCAAGAATCAGAACAACCGTTGTTGGACAGGCTGGCTATGCATGGGCGACAAGCCATAGTTTACATGACACATACCTCGGCGGAACACGGATGTCAATTTACCGAAATGAAGAGACCGACTGCTGCTTGTGTCTGATAATGGCACCGACTACAATGCAAAGAGGAGGGTCAGAAACTACCGCACTCGTACAGAACAACTCATGTTCTGTAACTACTCTGTGACAAGGGAGAGGTGTCCTTACTTTTGATGTTTGAATTGTATTCCAAAAGTCTGTGTCCTTGTGCAATGGCGCTTGTTCTGAATGAAATGATCACAGGCGGGTAAGTCACCTCTACTCATGTAGGTGGAGCTGACGAGTTGGTAAACGGAAATCGAAAAAAAGGGGTGTGCCTTACAGCAATACTGCGACAAGCGATTGTGTGCGATTGTGTGCGAGGGGAGAGTTTTGATTGTCTGCGTGAGTGCAAATGTGTTTGGTTGGAAAGGGATTGTAGGAAGGCGGATGAAGAATGGAGTTGGTGGAGAGAAAGGAGCAACCAAAGAAAAAAAAGGCGAAGCGGTTGAGGAGCTGCCTTTCCTCGACATCTCCATGTCCATGCGCACTGATCCTTTGAGGTCCAAATAGGGCTTTTGCCAAGCAATCTGCACTGACAAGCAGTACCCCCTTTATTAGCACTTGCTCGGTGTTGCATCGTGTAGCCACAATGAGGCGTCAGCTTGGAGAGGATGTCCTCTAGTTGGATCAGCTTACCATGTTGGTAATCTCCTTGATCCTCTTCGCAGCTGCCACCCTTGACTAAGAACTACATGCCCGAGTCCATTCGAGCCAACTTCCAACTCACGACCATTACCAATAACCATGATCAATCGGCTGCTCGACCGGCTGCTCGACCGGCTGCTACTGTTGCAGTTCATTCAGCCGAGACGACAGATTCCGTGGAGGTTGTGGTCGGGCTTTTTGCCTGCCTCGCGCACCGGATCCCAGGTGCACCCACAGCCCCTTGCAGCCTCAATAGTTCAATGTTACACGGTATCGACCTCCTTTCCTCGTGTATCAACTCTCCTGTTACGGTAAGCGAGCCATTCAAAGCACCCCAGTGCAGCTTCAGATAGCGTTGTCCTCTTTCCTCCTCTCGATGACCGATGACCTGCTACTTGAGAACCGATCCATTGATATCCAACACCAGGTGATTATTATCATTAGATCGGATCCATGCAGCAACACACCGTAGCCGTCTCCTTGAAAGTTATGTATGACAGCTCAGCACTGGCCAGAAGCAACGTCTCATAGTTGTCCTGTGCAGAATGTGTGCGTGGTTGAGAGTGCAACTGCGTGATCTCCAATGCTTGTGTGAAGAAACATTGTCGGGCGCGTGCCGATGGAGCAGCCTTTGATAAAAGAGACGAGATGTGCTGTTGACTTTAACCTCCTCCGGTTTTTGCTCTCAATCGTCGTACCCTGCCTCGCCCCTCTTTGGACAGTTCACCTCGAGAGTGAACACGAGTCGTCCATCACAATTCCTGGATCACTCTTCGGCGAGATGACTCTAGATCCACATCCAGTCTCCACCATCCTACAGCGGTTGATCGATGGTGTTGTTCGCCGCACCTTTATTTCATCTCCTTCGGAAGAACTGCCAACATGGTAACATAATCGCCGCTCTGTGAACGTTGTCGAATCCGTGATCTCTTTTTCGAACATTGGAATGCGACCCACGTCGATACATAGCCGTAGGACCAAAAGCATGATGTTTTCATCAGTGGGTGGTAGCTGTATCGGCTGCGCCGTGGCCATTTTTAGCGTCCTTGGAGGTTCCTGTTCCCTGTTGAGCACTCAAATTGTCCGATGGGTCTGCTGAGGGATGGGCAATATTGCCATGCGTGCTCACCGCAGTACCTGTTGTGTGTTCACCTCCATGGTCATCCTTGGCCCTGCCTATCCTGTCGGGCACCATATGTAATAGGCACCTGCATATCGCTCGCGGCCCTTGCAGATGATGATTGATTCGTAGCTGCAAGAGCTTTCCGAGTATTTCGCAATGTTCCTGGATAATACTTGGAGTTGAGATTGCGAATAAAAGACTCGACGCTAGACCTAGACGGAGTCGTTGCATTCACGTTCATTTTGAGTGTCGCGCTTTCTTCGGTTGCCTTACGACGAAGCCGAGATGCCGAATCCGGGGATGGATATTGCTACAGGAGCTGTGGACCCCGGATCCCATTCTGTGGGACCGGTCACAGATTGCCAACAGTTGTTCATCAAGGATGCACCATGCCTCGAATCTTGGATATCTCCCTCAGAATTGTCGACTTGCAAACGACACTCTCGAGATAGAGTTTGGCTGCTTAGCGCTGTACTGGGTTGCTGGATTGGGGTCATTTAACAAGTACCTCGACCCGACGTGCGTTCTGGAGCCCAAAAGAAAACAATGTCGGATGTAAATCGTAAGGCTGCTCCATCTCCCCGGAGCGAGGTTGTCCAGTACGAGCTACGGCTCTGACACCCTTCCCAAACAATGACTATCTTCAAAACCGCCAGAGTCATGCCGCGTCGGTTCATTTTAAGGCGCGCTATGTGCATGGCGTTTTTCGCTAGTCCGTCCTGAGCCGCTGGTGTTGCGAGCTGGGTAGGACTCGAAGGTTGGGTGTGGAGTGGGCCTACTACTGATTAGGTTTGTGTCCCTGTCATTGCGCGCTCTTTTGTTTGGAGAAAACACCATGGTGACTCCGAATGGTGCTGTGTGTGGTGATTCTGCATATGGCCGTGCTCTGTAGATTTCCTGACTGGGTTGTGGAGCAGCACCATCACTGGTAGAACTCGAATGGAGAGATATCCCTCCATCGTAGGGAGTCTCCGCGGTTGATGTGGATCGCGACAGTAGCCGTGTGCGTCATCTGGTGAAGCATGACAAACGGTTATAGGTCAGCCAGATCGCATGGGCGTGCTTCCCAGCTGCTGAGCCGTCGAGCCATTCATAGGCATCCTCCACACACCATCATTCATGAGAAAAGAGACGTTTAAAAATGTGTGTAAGAAGAACAGTGGATGCAGTAGGATAAGCAGTTGATCATAGGAACCATCCCACATCTCCTACCATCATGCATGAGTAGCAATTGCATAGGCTCCAAGACTCTGACAGGCTTCGAGGTCTCCTGTTACCATGTCTCGTGGGAGGGTCTTGGGAGCCGTTGCTTCCGCGTTGACCCACTGTGGGAAGAGTTTCTGAGGCCTGCTCTGCTGTTGATGTTGACGCTGGATTTGTTGCGGGTGTGTTCTCTGTTGCTAATATGACCTGATGTGCGTGGGTGGGACGAAGAGGGCATTCCATTCCTGCATTCCTGGCACAGGGGTATGAGGGTTGCTGTAGATCCAAATTGGGATGCATGGAGGATGTCGCGTCAGCCAGACCGCCTCATAATCGTTGAAGGATAACAACACTCGTAGTCGATTTTGGCTATTCTGGAGACTTTGACATCTATGGTCGCGGATGCGTTTCGAATGCGGATACCTTCAGTCAGTAGCCATTTTTTTCAATGGGTAAACTGATAGGAACGGGATTCTCGTCTTCGACGCGTACCATCCCAAGACTTGGGGAGCCACTGTTTCTCAGGTGCAGTGGTTGTGCCTCCAACATCTGACAAAGGTGGTTGAGTTCTTAGAGCATGGTCGAGTTGTCAGAGCCCTGCACAAGCGTCGATTTGTGGGCTAAAGGTTCAAACATAGGCGCTGGCTCCATACTTGGAAAAAAAGGTGTTACAGTCCTGCTCATGACCGGCCTCGGAGCCCTCAACGATGAGGGAGGTGGCGGATCATCGCTGTTAGCCCCGCCACGACACAATCCGAATTCCGTCGTCGTCCTTTGCGCTGATGAAAAAAGGCGAAGGGAGTGAAGGAAAGGAGCTGGAGTGAGTTGTGCTCCGTGGCTTGCTTAAAAGGGGGTGACGATTCCACCCTGACCCTTCTCCTTTTTCCGGCACGAAGACATCAGAAAGAGGGGCGAGACGACACGCAAACATCCTCCCTCTTTGCCTCAGCAACAGGACCTCAAGGTGGACAGGAAGGGGGAAGCCAACAGAATCGGGAAAGCCACGCGCCCGTTTGTCATTCGTTGAGGTGGATGTGCTTTGCTGATTCCGTGCGGTGTTCGTGGATGCAGGTGGACAGCAGAGGGTTTATCCATGCCGACAAACCAGCACGGGCTGCCCTCTTTTCCCTCTTTCTCATTGCCAGAGTATCGAGTAGGGAGCAAGAAAGTATGGCATCCGTGGAAGTGAGTCAGTCGCTTTGTTGCTGTTGTGGGCCGCCAATAGAAAACGAGTAGCGAGACCTCGCCTGCCTCCTCAGTGGAAACACCTGCTGAGCACCCCGATGGTCTCCAAGCGCCTTGAAGAGAACGAGTGTCACAGGGAACAGCAATGCCCCCTTTCCCTTTTGCCCCTCTCATCAGACCAACCACCCGCCTTCACGTTACCATTCACTCACTCTGCCCTTCCACCCCCCACCCCTATTTGATTCACACCTTGCTTGTCCTTTGAAGGGGGTGGGGAGGGGTTCCTATGCTTTATCGTGACCTCAACACCTCCAAAGCGTTCAAGCACTCCCCACGCTCCTTTGCTCTCGTTCCACGGACCCTTGACGTCCGCTTTTTCACCCAGCAAGGTGACTGAACAGGCCCAACAATGCTCTCCCTGAGGTCATCCATTCGAGCCCTCCTCCTCCTCCTCTGTTGACCGTCTGCTGGAGCGGAAAGAGGAAAGGAGTAGAGAAGAGAGGATCAGTTCTTTGATATTCTCATCGTTCCCTTCCCATTCCTCGATGCAATTGCCCCTTTCTTGGTCCCTGCACCACTTTTTGGCTCTTGACTTGTGCACTCCACTCACCTTCGGTCACTCACCACACATACTACAACATCCCATATCCTAGAGCATCCCCACCATCTTCAGTACCTCTGTGCCTCCACCAGTACCGCTTTTTTTTAAAAGTTCAGGAGGTCATCAGTCTCAAACACGACACATACAACATCCATAGCATCTTTTATTGTCTATATCGACCATAACCTATCCCTGTCGACCAGACTTCAATTCCTGTTTACAAAGAATCAAACGAAAATAAATGCTGAAAGCTGAAGGACAAGCTGGGCCTGATACCTATCGCAGTTGCTGGATTCATCACAGACGCGAAGCACAGGCAAAGGCTGCAGCGACCAAGGTCCGGTTCAATCCGCGATCCACAGGACTAGTAAACTGCACCACTTTTCCATCACCTAATATTACAACAGAATCATTCATGAGCATGGTATTCAACGTTTTTTTTTTTTTTTTTTTTTTTTTTTTTTT
>Ga0247824_10000369_pt1 | contig 21547 bp, 26 predicted proteins | sample 13C_PalmiticAcid_FD_194412 | JGI IMG/M metagenome (GOLD analysis project Ga0247824, IMG submission 194412) | Soil microbial communities from agricultural site in Penn Yan, New York, United States - 13C_PalmiticAcid_Day48 | ecosystem: Environmental > Terrestrial > Soil > Agricultural land...
ACACATACCCAGGCCGAGGGCGGGGATGTCTTGGCCGGTGTTGAGCTTGAAGGTCTTGTTTGCCATTGTGATGGATCGTTTGGTAGCGCGTAGGACAAGCTGCCGGGCACACAATTGGGGACGTACGAGTCGTGTAATATGGGCGAGCCTGAGGGGAGACAGCAGCTTGACGATGATGATGGAGTCACGTAGAGAGCAGGTTACAAATCAATGGGATGTTCCCGACGCCGGAGAATCGAGCAGAGACTAGGATTTTGGGAGAGTAGATAGGTGGAAGCTGGCGGCGGAGCGCAGCGAGGAAGCTCGGCGGGCTGCTGGAACCGCCGTTTCAAGTGGGTATCTCGCCCGGTAACCGGCTAAATGGGGCACCATCGCGACAGCGGGACTGAGAAGGTTCGGTGCATCATATGCCGACTTTTTATCTCTTGACAGTCAACAACGCCATCGCCTTCTTCTGGGGTGAGTGCCATGCTGCCAGCGGCGAGCAATGTTCGCCGAGTTACGAGGGTGCTTCTCTTGTTCTTCCCCAGGCACGTTTGAAGGTTCAAGTACGTCAGATGAGTCCCATGAGATGGCAAGTTGCACATCGAGAACTGTTCTGTAGTGTAACCAAGTTGGAACACAGTTTGCCCAAGAGTTGCCCCTCATCCAGGGCCCCGCGGGATGAAAAGGCGGGGATGGTGGGGTGGGCTGCCAGGGGAATTGGTTCCCATCCCATGCAGGGCTTCGTCTGATGCCGTGATAGGTGGAAAATTGGGGCCGTCTGAGAAAGCTTCCTGACAGCTGGTGGGGTCTTCTTTCGTCATATGCCGTCACGTAATTACCGTACGGTATCAGGGGCTTTGGCTCGGGGTAATTAACCCGTTTTGCAGCAGCGGCATGCATGGCCGCGGGGCTGTGGCAGGAGGACATCGCGTTTTGTAAGCAAGAAAAAGTAGGCTTGTTGAACATGGCCATGACGGTCCATTTGATCCCACCGCGGTGCTCTACACTGCCATCTACTGTGCTACCGATACAAGACACAGATACCTCCAACCGGCAACATTTCGAGGCGGCTCGACTCATGCCCTGTTAAGCCGTATTACGAATGTCTACCACGCGATAGTCTATGACGACGCCGCCGCAAGTAGTAAAGAAAATAGCGTTATACAAGAAAGGAAAAACGGCCCGCTGCCCATCTACCCGGCGATCAACACCCAGAGTAGGAAGAATATCATCTGGTTGAGCAGGTCAGTATGGCCACGCATGCGGAGCAGGGCACAGCGGTTGACATACTAGTACGCCAAACATCTTGGCTATCAGCCAACGGTTACCCGAGACACGGGACCAGTACTTGAGCAGCTCTTTTTGCGCCCCCTCGACATTGTCCACCACGTCTTCTCTGTGAAACGTTAGCTGGGATTTCTCTGACAACATGGACCCGCGGGGACATACGTGTTGGCGTCGATGCGTTGGATCATCTCCGACTGTTCGCTAACCATGGCGGCAAGCTGCCCGAAGCTGCGGATGGACATTAGCTTTGGACTCGAACCCAGCGGCGACCCTTCTGCTTGCTTACATTGACCCGAGTTCGTGGATGGTCGACTCAATCGCCTCGATGGCCTGCCCTCGTTGTTGGATGTACGTGTTCTGCCCTTCTTCCATCATTTGGAGCTGCAATTGCTGGTCACCCCCCATAGGGTTGAGCGAGATGAGGTCGGCCCCTGGGGATGGTGTGCCCCTGGCTGGTGTTCCATAGAGCGGGGACGCCGAGGGCGGCAGAGATGCGTGGGCGTGCTGTCCCACCGTTGACACAAACGCCTCGGTTCGTGACCTCGAGGCCTGGATGTTCTTTGTCCTGATCTCCAAGACATCCTTGAAGTTTGCGCTCACGTCGCCCAGCTTCCCCTGCAACAGAAGCAGGATATTCTTGTTGTTTTCCCCCTCTTGATCCGGCTTCGGGTGCAGGCGCTTCGATAGCCCTTGCAGATTCCGGATGTCCTCGTTGAGACGAGACAGGTCTTGCTTGATGATGAAGGTCAACTCGTTGACTTCGACCGGGTTGTCGTCAAAGAGCGATCGCTTCTTGGCCAGCTGCGCCAGCTTCTGGAGCTTCCCCATCGTCGCCGATATTCCCCTGCCAATGTCCGCAGCATGCCGCGCAAACTCCGACCGTCGTGGTTGCGCGCTCCCAGCGGCCGCAGTTCTCTGCGCATCGTTGAGCAGCCTTTGGGAACCGGGCTTGGCGGCCTGCTTGCGCTGGGCGGCTGTGACGATGTGCCGGAATTCCGACGTGCGGTCGTTGATGGCGACGGCCATGGCGGCGGGTCTTGCAATACTCGTGGCGCGACGGCCGGATAGTAACAAGATCGAGTGCTCGCTGGGCTGCAGAGGCGCGTGGCGGATCTGGATACGATTGAGGGTCGATGCTCCGCGGAATGCAGTCGCCGGCCTCGGACGAGGGCTACGCAAAGGAAATGTAAAATACAGAAGCGTCAAGAGCGATCCGGCCTTTGTCGAGGGACGGTGGAGTCGAGCGCGATGATGGGCTGTGTGTCGAGGTCGATGATGCCGTCGGGGGTTCTTGATTGAGGGAAACGTGGTGTTGTTTCGCCCAGTGACGCTTGGACCCGTTTCGGTTCATGCATCTGACAGGGGCGGTCGTTCCCTTGGCAAGACCAGTGTGGCTCGCGCACGGGAACTGTGCTCTCTCACGGTGCCAGCAGAGAGGACAGCATGGGACATGAATGTGACTTTTTCAGGTACAGTACCTTAATCCATGTCGGCCATGGTTTGAAAGGGTCCGTTTTGACTCTCCGAGCCACCAAGAAAGGCGCTACCGGGCTATGTGTTTGTTACCTGGTCACACGACGTTTGCTGTTTGAGATGTCTGCAGCCTGCCGTTCACGGCTTTGCCTCTCTCACACACAAAATGACATTGAAAACGGTGGACCAGCACATGCTGCGTTTGTTCACATGAAAAGTCAAGCTGCCCTGTGCTGCGATCTCAATCGCCGGAATGGCCAAACAGCCAAAAGCATGGTAAGGTAAAAGAAGCTTATACTGGGTATTTTATGGATATGCTGTCTTCTGCGCGGTATCCCATGCTCTCCTTTAACCACACCCGACCAACAAGAACAGAGCAAAATCTCGAAGATCCCACTGGCGCCGGCTGCAACGTCATGGGTCCCCGCGGTTGTTGACCCAACGGCTGGGGATTCTGCCTGAGCATGCTTCAGCGGGGCTGCATCTTGCCGCTGCAGGGATGCTGGTCAACTGCAATGCAGGTTCTCGAGTGTTTTGGAATTTGATCATGAATGCTAGTTACTGTACACAGGACACCGCAATCGTGATTCTTCAAAGTTCGCAACCAGCTCTCTTCGGCAGCCGGCCGTCTCAGACCAGGGACTAAATAACCAATTTTAACATGCGGGTGCCGATGTGCCCGGATGCTCTTTTTTTGGGTGCAGATCATCTTGGCATCGCGCCACGACCCTGAAGCCACGATCCCGGTCCCTGCTTTGCATCTTGAAGCAACGCGAATGCTCCATCTCTTGGTTGTGGAAATTCTGCGGAGACAAGCAATGACCAACGGCCCAACGTGGACACCCATTTGCACCACACTCTCCACCCCTTTCTGCGGCCTTGTGTGGTTTGTCTTTGACAAGTCTCGAGGAATCGAACCTGTCCGCTTGCTTCGAGTTACCCCGCGGCGTCCTCCAGTCCATCGGGAATTCCGGAATCGTTGTCTGTGCTGCGCCCGCTGTCTTTTGCCGCCCACCCGCCCACGTGCCAAGCCAACCAGCCAACCTGCACTCCGACATCATCATTGACGCCTCCTCTCTCCTTGGTTCCCGTCGAGCATAGAAGCACCGATTCCGTGCCCGGGAGACTTCTACAACGCGACACGCCACGAATGTAGTTTCGGGCTTGCTATCCGCACACTGCCGCCATGGATGGTTCATACGGGAATGTTTTTCCCACGAGCAGGGGCATGTCAGTCTCACTCAGTGCCACTTGTCACCCGGCCCCCGTCTAAACTTGTCTGTTCCCGCAGGTCCCCAACCGCCCCGACACCGAGCGGCAACCAGTACAAAGTCAACGTGAACCGCCAGAAGACGAGGAAATGGGCAAACTTCAAACCCCAAAACTATGACGGCGATGAATGGGGCGCCGATTATGACGACCCGGAAGACGACCAAGAACCCCCGCCGGCTCCGCCGCCAAAGCCCATGGGTCCCCGCCATGCCGCAACCTTTTCCCCGACGTCGAGACAGTTCCAGCCCACCGGGTCGCCGCCTCTGCGAACACAACCCCAGCAGCACGCGACCCCGCTTTCGGCGAGACTAGGGCAGCCCGAGATGGACTCCGGTCCCTCCCCCGGCACCGGCGCAACGCCACGGAGGGCGACCGAACCGATGGGACCTTCGCCGCACGATACACCAGGTCTCACACAGCCGCGCTTCTCCCCCAACCCGACACGCGCTTCGCCTGGCCTGCAAAGTGCTCACCCGCTACCTTCACAGCACCCACCCCAGGGGAGCAACACGGGACCGAGTACCGTTGCCCACACACAGGAGGCGCGGTCAGCATCACCGCCAAGCATAGGGCCCGTCTCCTCCCCCACCAAACCGCTGCCATTTGTCCGTTCAGCTGATGTCTATCGACGGATGGAGGAGGAGAAAGCGCAAGAACGCCGCTCGCTAGAACTGCATGGGGATATCCCAGCCCGGTCGACAGACTCCCCGGCGACCCAAGACAATAACACGGGCCTGGGTCTCAGATCTGCTGGTGGTTTACCACCGGTTGCTGAGAGGAAGAGCGAATACGGTCTAGAGGGCCTGCTTGACAGCTACAGCACCGAGGCGCCCCATCCCGGACCTGCCGTAGCACAAGGAAAGCCGAGCGTTTCCGGGTTTCAAAAACCCACCGCACCCAGCTCCCATGAGGACCTACGGCGTTTCTCAACAAGCCCTCAACTACCGGATTTGAGTCGCGTGTCGGGATTTGGCGAGGATCTTTTCTCCTCCTCCAGCTTCTTCCCCGCTTCCGGACTTCGCTCGCCGCTTTCTGACAGCATGCAACTGCCATCGCCTGGTCAAAACCTCGCTGATCCGGATGGATCTCCTGCATTTGCAGCCGAAGCCTCAAGCCAACAAGACGCCGTCAGCCCACCACAGGATGTAGACAGAACAAGGAATGCCGATTTGAACGTCACACAGACAGTGCAGCAGAAGGGTTCGGACCCCAACTTTGTAGCTGACGCACTGCCCTCGCCGCTTGGGTTGGGGTTGCACCAAGATGCAGCAAAGCCGGTTCCCAGTGTTTCTGAGCTGCAGACACCCGCCGCAGACGAACCGCAGGTGCTGGCAGCAGGTGCTGAAGAACCGCCGGCTGCTCGTACAATCAGACCGCATCTGCCGGGCGGTTGGGTGACCGAAACCCCCTCTACGCCTGGCGAAACGGCCGCATCTTTTGTCACCGGTCCTTCCCGAGAAGCGCTAGATAAGGCGACCGAACCTGCAGGTTTAGGTGACGCCCGACCTAAGGTCGCTTCATTGGATATTTCCGCCTCACGACAGCCAGAGCCCAAGGAGACAAGCGGAGCAAGTGAAGTTTGCATGGCAAAGGACAACAAGTCTGTGCCGACGCATCCCACCTTACCGGACCCGGCCCCTCAGGTTCGAACGTCAAGTCCGGCCCTGAGCTCAAAGTCGGACCGAGTTGCTGAGCAAGCTACGCCTGAAGCCCTGGATCGCAATATCTCGTCATCTCCGGGAATTTTTGTGGCGGAGCCCAGCAGCCCGATAGCGGAAAACACAGCAACGGCGGACTCCGAGATCCTTCCCACGGCCCCGCTGAAGTCTCGCCGAGGAACACCAGACGGCAACAACAATGTACAGCCTGTTCTGTCCCCTCCGGAGTTTGAGAGAGACCCAACGTCGGATGGGTCGAGCCACTCCCCAATCAACGACAGCGACATGTTGAGTGAAGAGATAATCAAGTCGCTCAGCCCTGTGCAACCAGCCAGCGGTCTCTCGGATGCCATTCCGGGGTCGACCGCCGCATATCGCGCTGCCGCGGCAGACCCTACGCGTGAAAGCAGCTATCTCGGGGATGTGTATGGCGATTACTGGGCAACAACCGAGGACAAAGGAGAACCCAGCATGCTCACACTTGGCAAGCCGAGCGGACCGGAGACGGTGACGCAGGATCCATTGCCCCAGCCGGCCGAGACGGTGGAAGGCAAAGCGAACTTGTCTACGGACACACACCGCCCAGAAAGCTCGCCCAATGCATCTCATGCAGTGCCGGCCAATGTCCCCGAACTTGCATCCGGGAGCGAAGGTGGAGTGGGAGAGACTCAGAGGCGCTTCTCATGGGAAGCTGTGCGAATGGAGCCGGCTTCTGCAACCGTTTCACCACCGGCAACAGAACACTTGGTTGAGCAGAAAGTTCTCGGCTCCGGTGCCGAGAACATGGTTTCGCCGGCGGCGAAACTCGACACTCCTTCCGGGACCGAGATGTCCCAGCCGCCACTGGGTTCAGAAGGGGGAAAGTCGGCAGAGGATCTCAGAGCCGAGTCTGCTCCCGAAGTTCATCCAGGGCCTGCGCTCTCACCAACGCCAGCTTCCGGCTACCCGAAACAACCGCCTTCACCCATATCGGACCTTGCGGACAGGCAGGACGGTGCCCATCGGCGGTCTCTGGCAGAGGAAAAGATTGCCATCCAGGAGTCATCACACCCCGTGTCTCCTTCCCCGCCCCTTGAGCAACACCCTGTTTTTGGGGGAGTGGAACAGTCGCGGCGTTTGGAGCCGTCGGGTGCTCCCTCCCCAACGAACATAGTAGGGTTCCGCAACATCATGGAGATGCCTTTGCCAGCGGAGCGTATCAAGCACTACAACGAGACGCGGTGGCAGTTTTCGGCCGTGAAGACGGGCCTGGAAGAGTGGCTGGAGGAAATGATGTCGAGACATCCGGAACACGCCAATGATGTGTTATCCCACCCAGTGCCAGCAGCGCATGCGAGCACACAAGCAGCGACGCAGAACAACCACGGCCCGAGTCAAGGCGGATGGGCGCCGACACACATACACATTCCTCACCTCCAGCACAGTCTGAGCGGGCTGGGACATTCGAGTGGTCAGGTGGGCACGAAGGGCAAGGAGCTGTTCATGGCAGCAGGCAAGGCCGGCAAGGGGTTGTTCAGCAAGGGGAGAAACAAGCTTCGGGAGAAGGGCGACAGGGTGTTCAATTCATAGCCGTGACAGCATAAGGCCGTCTGCTTCGTACTGTATTTAATTCATGTCGGATCAGTTTCTGGGCTGTACCATGGGCCTCCCGAGTGTTGTGTACAAATTCGTTATTTGTCTCTTTTCAACCGCAGACGGGTCTGTCTGGCAGATTTGTTGTTCCCCAACCTGGCCTGCGGATGTTTCGCTCCAACAAGTCCAGGGTCCTGCAGCAGGATGCATCTCTCGGCGCGGGACCCGCCCAATGCAGGCCCTGAGTGGTCCCTCGGTTCTCCGCCCAACGCCCTGGATTAATTAGAGGATGATCCCCGTTTCCTCACGAGAAACCAACATGGGAAGATGGACAGGGAGGGCCCGCATCTCCACCCGGTTCCCGCAACAACACGAACAACATGTGGTGTTGAGGTCAAGCGCAAGTGCACGCAAGAGCGCTCCAGCACCGACAGTGTGGTTTGTATTCTGTCCAAAATTGGGAGAGGCAAGATCAGGTACCTCTGGAGTCAACGGCGAGGCTATTCCGACCACGCAGCAAAGAGGACGGGCACCCCTGTTGCATCGCCAGACTTGCTTGATCAGGCTGCCACTTCAGCCCAGTGTCAGCAAAAAGGAGCTAGCGGCAGCTGCAGCTGAACCCTGGACCAATCCCCAGTTCCCCCATCACACACTGCCCTGCAGCCGGCCCTGGATGTGTCGGGCCGGGGTCTGATCCAGCCATTTCACCTCTCAGCATCCCCAATTCTGAGCCGTTGCCAGAAATCCGCAATCGCGTCTCCCTCCACGTCTCCGTCTTCCCCAGCGCGAGCCTGTCACTTTGCTTTAGCTTGCACACCTGCGGCGGGCATTCTCTCACCACTCTCTCCGCCCCCGACAGACCCGCCAAGCAGCTGAGGGCAGGGCGACTAGCAAGAATTCGATCTGCGCCGCTCCAGGACTTCGCGGAATTGAGCTGGGGCCAGCGGCTGAGCTTGAGCTCCCCCGATTTGCGACCGAGTTTCAGCGCGCAAGGCTCTCTACCCGGCCGGGACAAGCAACACTCGGCCGAGACGTGGTGCACTTTGGACAAACGTGCCATCCGGGACCCGGGAGACGGAGGGACCACCTGTCCGTCCATCGTGAGGATCGATCTCGGGTTCCATTCTCAGCGTGCAAGCGGAGCCTCAGCTAGCTTGGTGCTGCCACCGACCGAGCTCAACGGCGACGGCGGAGGGGCTAATCGCGCAACATCGGGCCCGGGCTGCACACCTCGTCCCCGCGTCCGCGACCATCAGCGACACGCAACCGCAATCGCAACGACGGCGACAGCGGTAGTTGGACTTTTTTTTGCTATAACTTTTGTGTCTTTCTATTTGAATTGGGCCAGGTCACCGAGATCTGAGCACTTGGAACGCACCTCAACCCTGTCGTCCCCGCAAGCCGCCAGAAACACACGAGAAACGAGCGAAGGCACCGTGCTTCGGACCTCGTCCCATTCTGCGATCGTCCACAAGCAGCCTCCCCTAGGGCCGCCAATCCGTGTCCATGGCCGCATACGCGCAAAACCAAAACTTCAAGCCGCTCCCGCAACCAGGCAATTATCCTCAGAATTACCATCTGCAGGTCCAGCAACAGCAGCAGCAGCAGCAGCAGCAACAGTACCATCAACAGTACCTCCAGCAGCACCACCCACAACACCACCAACTACAGCAGCAACAGCAACCCGGCTCCGATGGCGTCCAGCGGCCCCCTTCGTTCGTAGGCCTGCCTCCCATCCGCCGCGCTTCCACTTTTGGGTCGTCTCTCGGCCTGACCGCCGAAGAATTCTCGTCCACTGATAACAACGCCGGAGGCACCCCCGGTCAGGAAAAACCGCAGCAGCCCAGCCCTCCGCCCCAACAGGGAGCAACATCTCGACCCGCTATGGCGTCGCCCCAGCAGAGCGGCCAGTTCCTGCCCGCCTCGCAGTCGTCTGGCCAGTTTGTTCAGCAGAACGTCTACCGCCCAACCCAGGGAGCCCACGGAACACAGGGTCCCGCACAAGGCCAGGCATGGCAGCTGCAGGGACAGAATTCCGGACAGACCCAGGGCTTTCAGAACCCCATCCTCCAGCAAGCTGCCATGCACGGACAGCCAGGGTCTCAGCCACCTCCGAGAGCATTCGCGGGGAATGCTCAACCGACCGTAAATGGCTCTGCGCAGCTCCAGGGGCAAGGCCAACAATTCGCAGCCGCTGGTGGCCGGCCAATGATGGTTCCACCCCACATGTTGCCCGGGAACCTGACCCAGAGGTTCCATCCCCAAGGCGGCGGCTGGAACTTGCAGGAGTCACACCTGTCCGAGCCTCTCCAGCCGACGAGCCGTCATCGCCACTCGCCGAGCAATGCCTCCTCGCAGCAACAGCAATCTTCCTATGGTTTTGACAAGGAAACTGGAATCCCGTTGTCAGCCTCGCCAGTCCAACGGCAGAAGCCACCGCCGGCCCAGCAGGCTCAACAACCTCAGGAGAATCCACAGAACCAGCAGGCTGGGCCTCAGCGATCCCCCGGGTTTCCCAACCACGGGGCTCACCCGGCAGCACCCCAACCGAATCAGACGATGCAGGCAAATTCCCAGACCACAACTGGCCAACACGCCGACGGAAACGCTCTGTCACGATTACAGTCCAACCAGAGTGGTCTCGCGCAGCCCGGTGTTCGGCCCGGGACCGAAGACGGGCAACACAAGCGTCACTCGGGCGTTTTCTCCAGTCTACGGGGCCGCTTTGCCGGCGGTCACGCGGAGGAACACCATGGCTCCGAGCGTATTCCTCATCCCCAAGCCGTCCATAGCGACGCCGCGTCGGTGACCAGCAGCATGAATCAGGAAACAGGACAACCGCAGCGGCGGAATCCGGTGTTTGGACCAAGGGGCGGTGTCCCAACACCAGACAACCTGTCCTACAGCCAGAGCAAAGACAGCATCATTGCCCATGGTCCCGGTACCCCGCTCGGTGACCGGATGGGACCTCCGCCCTCGCAGTTTGCGCCGCCTGTGAAGAAGCCGACAGGTCTCTTCCACATCGGCTCCCACCAAACGCCCGTCCAGCCGGGCGTGCCCAGGGCATCTACGTCAACCAATCCTCCTGGGCACAAGCATTCCGGGAGCATCGGCGGTCCCCCGAAAAAGCGATTCTCTGCGCTCAAGGATGTGTTCCGCTCGTCTCCGCGTGAAGGCCCAAAGAACGCTGCGCCTTCGTTTACGGTCAGGATGCCCGCGCAAAGCCCGCCTCAGGTAGGCCCCCAAGGCCAGCAAACTGTCTTGCCTCAAATGCAGTACCAAGGTCAGCCTCAGGCACAGTATCAAGGCCAATCCCAGGCGCAGTTTCAGAGCCAACCTCAGGCGCAATTCCAGAGCCAACCTCAGGCTCAAGCTCAGGTTCAAGCTCAGGGCGCATCTCCGCCGACTACCTCGAGCCCAGAGCCGAGCTCAATGAATACCCCGCCCGCTGACTCGGGCTCTCAACCGGGTCCCAGCAATACTTCACCAGCTACTCCTGGCCCCCAGCCGGCCCCGGTCAACGGGCAGACCATGTCTGGACAAGACCGCGTCGCTCCTGTTACTGGCCTCAGACAGCCCGGGTATGGCCTCCCGTCCATGCCACCGCCACAAGGTCCTATCCCGAGTCAAAACCAAGATCGGAAGCCTAGCGCGGGCCTCTTTGGGTTCTTGAAGGGCAAATCAGACTCGAAGCCCCAGGAGTCGCAACAACAAGGCCACCCCTTCGGACCCGGACAGCACACGGCCTTCCCACCCCAGGGCCAGTTCCCAGGACAATCCGGCATGCGGATGCCGCTCGGCCCTGACGGGCGACCGCCCACTGGCGCGAGCCAACAGCTTCATCCTGGGCAGTTCCCGCCTCAGCCGCAATTCATGCAGCCTGGTCCTCCCGGCACCCCTGGTTCCGTGCAATCTCAACGGCTCATGATGGCTCAGCAGCCCGGGTTCCCCCAAGGACAGCAGCCAGACGCTCACGCCACCAACCAACGGCTCTTTATGTCGACGCAGCAAACCCAGCCATCGATCCAGGCCCAGCCCGACGGGAAGTCACTGCTGGATGAGCAACAAGGCCCTTCGAGTGCCTTGCAGCAGTCCCAGCCCACGCCCCAGCAAGAACCGGTCAAGCCGGTTGAGCCAACCCCTGCCGCTTCTATCGTCGACTCTCCTGTGTCCCAGCATTCTCAGCCAGTGACTCAGTTCCCCATCGACCAATCCCGGTTCCCAACTGCATCTCCAGTCAGTGTGAGGCAGCCATTCACCGCGCCCCAACCTGGTTCAAAGCAGCTCTATCACCAGGGTCCCAGTGTCCAAAATGGCGCCCCGGCTCCTTCTGAACAGCCGATCTGCCAAAAGCCTTTCCAACCACCTTCGACACTTCAAGGCGCTGACTCGGCGGATGGCGGGGATATCCAGCGGCCTGTCTCCCCTTCATCGCAAGCTCAAACCACACGGTCCGGTATCCCAGGCGAGGAGATGGAGCGGACAGCATCGCCGCCGTCGGCTCCCGGCTCCCAGTTCCAGAATCTTGAAACTGGCTTGCCGTACCGTCAGTCGCCCTCGGCCGCTGCGCCAGGGCATGGAACACCCCCGTCTGCTCATATCCCGGGCTCGACATCTGGAGATTCCGTGCAAGGATTAGCACAGCGGCCTCCTAGCCAGCAATCCAATCAACCCAGTCTCCGACCCTCTCCTGGTCAACAAGGGGGACAAATGCCGCCTGGTCCTCCTGGTCAAGGATATCCAGCTGGCCAAGGCCCTTGGATGGCATCTCAGCCCGGTGCTACCCCACCTCCTCAGTTCCGCCAGCAGTTCGGACCTGGCGGCCCCCGCCCGAACGGAGTCCCGATCAATGCCCAGCCAAAGGAAAAGGAGCAGAGCACATTCTCCAAGTTGCTCTTTGGCGGCAAGTCATCAAGCCAGGCAGCCCCTGCACAAAAGACCGAGAAAGACAAAAACTCCAAGCCGTCACTTATGGGTGCGTTCAAGCGTGGACCCAAGCAGCCCGCTTCGCAACCTCCAGCCCAGATGCCTTTTGGCCGACCCGCTCAAGGCCAACCCCCTGTGGGAATGCAGCAGTTTTCCGCCAGACCCCAGGCCCAGCAACAGCAGCAACCGCAGCAACAGGGGCCTGGATTGCGCCCTGGTATGGTACCGCAACGGCCAGTCCCGCAACAAGGCGGTCCTGCAACGGCGCAGGCACCACCGCCCGGACAGCCTCAACCCAAGGCCAACGTCCCAATCAACCAGCAAGCGCCACCGCAGCAGCAGCAGCCTCCCCGCCAAGTCCGTCCGCTTGCCCCCGAACCCCAGTATGCTCAAGTACCGATTCCGGCTGGGTACGGCTACGTCCACGGTGAAGGACGAGTCGCCCCTGCTCCAGCACATCTCTATGTTGGCCCTGGTCTGCTGCCCGGCCAGATGCTACCACCTGGATATCCTCAGCAACAATGGGCTCAAGCGGGTGCTACGCCAGCCCAGGTCCCGCCTACTGGTGTTCCGAGCCAGACGGCGGTGGTGCCTCAGCAAGCTGCAGCAGCTCAGGGATCCGCCGCGTCGCAGCCAGCTTCGACTCCCCGGTCCCAGACTCCTCTGCAAGTCCAGGTTTCGCCGCCAACTGCGGACTCGGCGTCTCAGGAACGAGCGCAAGATGCCATGGCCCACCAGCCGCTTGTCGAGCAGCTTCCGCCCCGAGCAAAGGTTCAGGCGACTCAACCTGCGCCAGCTCCTGCCGTCATCCGAGCACCCGAGGTGTCGCCTCAGTCGTCCACCCCGACTCCCGCTCCACAGGGCGCCGAACCCAGCGTGTCACCTCCCGAGGAACAAGCACCACCTCGACCAGAGCCAGTTCGCATCCACAGCCAGGAGAACAACGTATCTCCACCGCCGCAGATCCAATACGCAGCTCCACCGCAGCCCTATGGCGCGCTAAACCCAGGAGCTGCACAAGTGCCGGCACAGACGCTGCATGCGCGGAACCAGAGCGAGGATGGAATCTCGTCTCTCCCGTCGCAGCGGCCGGGACGGATGCAGCCCCTGAGCCCAGAACCTGCGCCAAGCCCTGTGACTGCCGGCGTTGCTCCTCGCTCAGCCAACCCGTCGCCGAGCCCGCAGCCTACGCCGGGTTGGTCGGTCAGCCCTCTGCCTACTCCGCAAGTTAATGGGAACATTGACCGCGAGAGAGCCGTGAGCCCCGAGCCGTCCGTCCAGGGGCCTTCGTCTCCCAAACACCAACTGGCTACACCCACACAGCGTGTTGCTGAGGACAATCTCTACGACGCGACGCCTCGCCAGTCGCAGTTCCCTGCTCAGCAACAGCAACAGCAGCCGCAGTCCCAGTCGCCGCCGCCCCAGGCCCAGTCACAATTCCCTGTTCAACAGCAGCCCCAACCACAGGCCCGGTCGCCGCCACCTCAACAGCAGTATGAAGTGGTCAATCATGCCCCCATTATTTCATTCTCCCCGCCTCCTCCTCAGCAGGTTGCCGCCCCGCACACCATCGTCATCAACGGCCCCGTAGAACCGAAATCCGCCGGCCTCTCGCACGAAGTCACCCGGCCCCGCCTCGGCGTCGAGACCCCGGAGCCCGCCGCACACGCCTCGGACGTGGACCACGACCACGACCACGACCACGACGACCTCGACTTTGACTCGGACATGGAATCGCCCATCATCCAGGACGCCGCCATCGCGACGGTGCAGCAGGCGAGCCCGAGCACGTCCCCGACGGCGCAGAACGGCGGCGCGGCGGCCAAGGACAACGTCGCCATCTTTGAGCGGGCCAAGCGCAAGGCCGAGGAGGAGCGCGAGGCCGAGATGCGGCTCGTGCTCGAGGAGAAGATCCCCGTCTTCTCGGAGCAGGACGAGGCCGCGAGCCGCCGCAAGGAGGAGGAGAAGCCGCAGATGAGCGCCACGAGCTACCCCGGGCAGGAGTGGAATCCGTATGGCGAGGGCGGGTTCGAGGAGTGGGAGTAATTGCTTTTTTGGGTCTTATTGAGGAGGCAAGGGGAGCGATGTGGGGGATTCCCTTTGTTGCTGATCCAATTTTATCTCTCATTCTCTTCTATCACATATCTTATTTTTGGTTTCTTATTTTGTGCCCATTCAAGGGCGCAAGCAAATTTTGTTTTCCTATCGTCAACGTCGCCGTTTTGAGCCTTTTTGCAATCTTTGCCCAGTCGTTGGATATATCTCTTCTTGCTTCCCTTTTTCAAAATTAATCTTCAACTTACTGCCGACTTATCTCCTTGCTTGTCTCGCCCTTTTCTGCTCTTCATTTCTTCTGGTCTGCCTAGTCTGTTTTCGAGACGCGTTGTCGCATACCCAAAAGCGACAGATTTGGATACTACAGCGGGTTTTCAGTCCGAATAATGTCAGTCTTCTTGGTAGTTGATACACAGCAAAAGTACTTGTCCAACTTGTGAGGCGATGGTTAGTCGCCAAGCTCTAATGCTCAAATATCACAAAACTCTGTGCAAGATACATGTTTGCCCTCGTCTAAATGGTTCTATGACCACTGCCAGGATGTGACATCCCCTCTTCCGTCTCGCGTCACTTCACCAGCTCACTTATGCACAAACCCAACCACGGTTTGAATCATTTGGAACTCGGAAGCTGCCCTTCCTCACGCACACCTGACTTGATTAAAATCCAAACCCTCATCGACGGTTCTTGGTTCTCATTAACACACGTAGTAACAGGCCCCGCTCCTATACTGCTTGCTGTCCAAAAACAGAAATCTAGAATGCTCCGGTCCCCGTTGTTGTAACCCCAGAAAGAAAAAAAAAAAAAAAAAACACAGAACGCCTGGCCCCAGGAGACGCTCTCCCCCCCGCCCAAACCTGACATGACCAAAAAGCGAACGGAAGTTGCCAGATCTCACAGTTTGAATGAATCCAACCCCAAAACGCCCAGATGCATGCTCGTCTGCCGCGACACCCGCTTGCCCCTGCTTCGCTCTGATGAGCAGGTCGAGGAGGCGAGCTGAGATTACTAATAAAATAAATGTATGGTCTTTCCGCCTGTAGTTGAATAGGGGGAAAGGTGGAGGAGGCACACAAATGAATACTCTATCCGTCCGTGCTCTAAAAAGGCATGGAGATGGGTACTGCCGTCGACAGCGGCGCCGGTTTCTGATCGGCACTCTCGGCGGCGGGTTTGACCTCCGGTTCGGATTCGACGGGAATGTCGACAGTGGCTGCCAAGGGTTGCTCCTCGGCAACGGCCTTTTCGGTCGGGGTTTCAACCACGCCATCGGCAGTTGGCTGTTGCGCTGTCTCAGTAACAGCCTTCTCAGCTTGCGTTTCAGTAACAGCCTTCTCCGCTGTTGTCTCAACCACGCCTTCGGCGATGGTTGGCTGTTGCACTGTCTCGACAGATTCATCGGAACGGCTCGGCTCCGGTGATTTGGGCAGCTCCAAGAACTGCTTCGCAGGCTCCGCTGCCCTTGACAGACTCTCGTGGCTCGGCCTCGGGCTCTTGTCCCCTCGCAGGCTTGGGGCCACGCTGGAGGTGGAGAAGTGGCGATTGTGCCCCGTCGGCACCACTCCGCCGCCAATGCGGCCCCAGAACATCTGCTCCCGCAGGCGGACGCTCTCTTCCCATGCCGCCTTCTCGGCGTCCTCATCGTCGGCCCGCCAATGGCCGTCCTTGACGATGCGGAGAAAGCCGAGGAACTCGCATGTCGACCGGACCCGGACAAGACAGTACTTGCAGAGCGGGTGGCCGACCTGGGTCGTGTCCGACTCGCTGATGCGGAAACGGTGGGTTCGCAGGTATTCGTCCTCTTTCCGGGACTCGCCGCAAAGGGAGCACGGGTACAACTCGGGCTTGATCACCCTTCCAAACCTGCCCGTAGCAGTTGAGGGAGTCGGCTCGACGACCAGTGAGCCGTCGGTCATGGCGGTCAGCACGCTGCGACGGGCAAGCCAAGAAAGCCCTGGCGCCGTGTCAAGCCGGAGGGTGGGCTCGATGTCCTCGGTGAGGACTCGCTTGTAGAACTTGGTCTCCTTGAGAGAAGGCAGTGGAATCGGCGTAGCCGCGGACGAGGCACTGCTGACAGACGACGCCGGTGTGTTGGGGGTCTGGGGAGATGTTGCGGGCGGGCTCCCGGCGGTGGCGAAGGAAGAGGTCGAGCCATTGCCTGCGGAGGCATTTGAGGCAACCGAGCCGAGACCAATGCTGAGAGACGCCAGCGCCGAGCCGGAAGAGCCCGAAGGGAGGCGGGGCGCCGAGAGCCGCTTCGAGGTACGCAGGAGTTCCTTGAAGTCGCTATACGCCGCGAGGTCGGTACGAAGGACAGGGTGCAGGAGGTGGGTAAAGCTCGTCGGGTATGAAGGGGATAGCGGCGCCGACAAACTTTGGTGGCGCATCCCAGCCGATGTGCGGGCAGCCTCGGTAGCATCGAAGCTTTCGACGCCTGGGGACGAAGGGACGGTTGGCGGGGATTGTTCTTCCCTTTCCAGGGTCATCTGCTCCATGACGTGCTTGAGTTCGACGAGCTGTTCTTGCTGGGATCGGAGAAGACCTTCGGTATCTTGGAGCTGCGACCGAAGCTGGTCATTCTTGCGTTGCAGCGCCTCTTGCTCTGCGCGTGCCTCCTCCTTCGCCGAGATGACCATCTTGTTGGCCTCCTCAAAGAGGGCGGCCGTCAGATTCTCCAGCTCTTGCTCGATCTTCTTCTTCTGCTGTTCCATGTCGACCCGGGCTCGTTTTTCCTCGGCAACGCGCAGCACCAGCTTTGCCTTTTCCGCGTCCATGGTGCTGCGCCTCACCCAGACGTCGCCAGCCAATATCTCCTTTTGCTCTTCCACCTGTGCTTCGAGCTGCCGTATCCTGCCCTGAGATTTCTCCAGCTCCATGCGGGCGGCCGAAAGGTTGTCATCCAGTGTCGTCTGGTGATTGATGGCATTGATGAGCTTGGTGCTCAAGGTGGTCACCTCGTCATCCAGGCCGGGAGGGTGCGGCGCGCCGTCGGATTCTCCATCGGCAGGGCTCATGGCCCTGCTCCTCGGATCCGGTATTGTGCTCATGTCATCGTCGTCGTGCGGGCTCGAGACAAATATTCTTCGAGATTGCGGCGTCGAAGGGTAGGAGCGAGCGACGTCGGCTGTCGTGGACAATTCTGTGGTGGAGTTTGATCTGACGTGGGTGGATGAAGGTTTGGGCGAAGCGGATCTCAGGATGCTCGATAGTGACCGGTGGTGGCCGAAGGTGGTCGGGCGGCCATTGGACGGGGCCTGGTGGGATGACCAGCCGGCCACGGCAACGATACTTTGCCACGCCGAACACTGTTAGCAGCTGCTCCCGGAAATTCTACCCGCCAAGCCAATGCCCAGGCGGTGCCAGCCATGAAGGAGCAGAGACATGTGCACATACGGATAATCCAGCTTGAAAAGCTACGGCGGACCACACCAGATACTGGCGGGTCCCTTGGGGCAAAACAGGCAATCCTGGTTGGTTGTCACTGTGATTTCGTCTGTGCTGTTGGTCTTTGCGTCGTTGGAAGTTTGGGACTCGGAATGCAGCGCGCGATGCGCGTTCGCTTTGGCGACTCGGAGTCAAGGAGTGAAGGCCCGAGAGGTACCAGTTGAGGGGAGGCGCTGCCGAGGGGGCCGTGGACCGGAGTCGTCTAGGTGAATTATCGCGTCATCAATCCCCAAGCACCAAAAGCAAAAAGAGGAGATCGAAGAAGAAAATCAAGGAAAGGACTCGTGCTCCGGAGACGAAAAACGGCGCAGAGGGCGGCACAAGGATAGGATGGCAAGGTGAGAATCGGAGGAAGAGGCACCGGCGACTAAGTAACATCAACGATGCGAGGATACGAGGACAAGCGACGGTCTGGCGGCCTGCAACGATCTCGAGCGCGAGGTAAATGGGGCCAGACTGGACCAGGCGCCGTGATGGGAAAGGCGGCGCCAGATCAGGAACCAGGGTCGTGCAGCTTCTACGGCTCTTATTGGGCCCCCGCGACGCAAACTTGTGCCAAGGTGCCTTTCCTCCAGGGGTCAACACCCATGTGCACCCGGGAACTCGGGCTTTTGGGTGAAGGGGGGATCAGGTTTTGTCCAATTCGGAGTTCTGGTGCCAAACTTCAACAGGACCCATGACGCCGTCGTCCCCATTCGAGCCAACTCGAAGTTCTGGGCCGAACGGGTTTTGGCCGCTCGATTGTTGTTGGCCTGCGCTCTCTGCGGCACAGACCGCTGCGGGGAGAAAACCCGTAGTCGAATGAATGGATGGAACCAATTGCCTGTTTCTCACTCGCTCAACAAGCAGCCCGAGCAGCCGCATGGAGCGCCACAAAAGGGCATTTTGGCGGCCCGGGCTCGGGGTCGATTCCAGGTTGCGAGGTGCGACGCGCTGAACAACAAACGTCATCGGTCCATTTTCCCAAAACCAGGGATTTCCTGCATCCAACACGGCGCTTTCCGCATGCATCGTTTATGCGGAGCTGCCGTCCGAGGCAGCTGACTTCTGGGGATTCATGCACCACTCCTCTCCTGATTGTTTCGTTTCTGATTTGCGCACATACCGCAGATCCGGGGAAACCGACAAAGCTTAATCCGACATTGGGTTGACTTCCCAGAGCAGACGGATTCTTCCGCATCTGATAACTAATAACCCAGACTTCATTGCCACCGCCACCTTCCTCGGCTGCTGGGTGAAGGGCCTAGGGCTCAACAGCTCTCTCAACCTCGATGGAGAACGAGCAGTTCCTAGGCAAGCAGCAAGGCATACGCGGTTGTCCTCTCGCGACTGTACTGGAGAGTATCGAGCTGTGCCATGACTGTGCCCGTCCAAGTTGACGTCAAGATGCCTCATGAGCTCCTTCGGCTAGCCCCTTGCCGTGAGAATCTGCGCTACCTATGTAAGCCAGATCTCATGGTGATTAATGATCAACCAGGCTGCTCCACGATTCTGACGATAGCAACAACACATGATGGCCGAGCTCTCAGAAGAGCCACAGCGGAGCCCTCAGGGATGGAGAGCTACAGTTTGTGTTTCAGAGCTTTGGCGAGGTTCGAGCAACACGAAAACACGCCGTGTCACTCATTCGCTGGCCCCGTGATGCATGATTCAGTCATACTGCGCACAGCATGGACGTTGGATGCATGCATGTGCTGCTGTATTCGACCTTGTCTCGAGCCTGTGCAGATTGAACGGACCCTAGGGAGCACGTCTCCTACCAGTCCCACTATTGCCGTGCCTCGAGGCGTGTGTGCTGCGCTCTTGAGACTCGGGACGCTGGATCGGACAGCTAGTCCGTGTAAATCTTCTCTCCGGAGCCTCCCTTCCTTCCGGGTCCTTCCTGCGAGCTGTCATTGCACGGCTCCGTGCTGGGCCTTTGCTCTGCTGTATCTGAGTCAGTGTAACTGAGCCGCATGCCGGTGGCGGTGACTTGGACCTGCTTCGGGAGTTTGAAGGACAATGCGTTGGTGTTGGCAAGACCACATTGGATGAGACCGTCCGCCCTCACCTGTCTCACCTGTGACAAGATTGTGACACGCGAGACGGGCCCAACGTGGCTGGGCGTGGGCAACTGGTGCCCTCCCCCAGTTCCAACGTGATGAGGCACCTCCGGCCCGGTAGCCTGCCTCGGCCTGCCTCATGGATCCAGAAGCTGTTGGTTTAGACGATGACCAAGATTGGGCTTACCAAGAGTCATGACCTTCCACATGCGGTTGTTTCTCCGAGAGACGGGACCCCTACCCCTTCCCATCTGAGATCGGAGTGTTGGGAGGAGAGATTGGGGCAAGGGCCTAATGTAACTACGTACTGTATACGATGCGGTTTACCTCTTGTTGGTACGGGTGCTTGTTGAGACTGAGCCCTATCTTCTCGAAGAGTCCCAGCGTCTGCAACAAGTCGGATCAAACTTCGGCGTCATCCTCCGGTCGTTCTCGATCAGAAGGATTCAAAGAGGCTGACACTACGAGAGCTCCTTCTCCCTTTCTGCTGCCCCGCCAATGTTTTTTTTGTCAGCGTTGTTTACTCTTTTTAGAGATGAAGACCCCGACTCCCCAGTTGTCTCAGCACTCCATATCTTCATGCCTCTTACACGGTAGAACACTCCCAACCAGCTCGATACCCAGTTTGAACTGGGATTTTCCAAGGCGCTCGCAACGCCCCCCAATACTACCCCAGGCGCTGGCGGGGATTGTCCGACAATATCGATGGCCTGGGCCGGTCCAAGCTCCCTTTGATGATCAGCAATGACATTCAGCTCAGATAGGCAATCGGCGTCGGTGAACGGGGGCCTCCCCAGACACGGGCACTGAACCGAGCGAGGAGCGAGTAAGTAATCTGTCGCGATCGAGTTGGTCGTACCCACCCCCGATGGGCTTGAGTCCGTTGCTGAGACAGGGGCCATGGGGAAGGAAGGCCGTTCGAGGGCAGCTCGGTCGGTGTGTTGAACAGCCCAAGCAGGAAAGTCTGCATGATTTTGGGAAGTCACCGTCATGCTAATGCCAACTTGACTGATGCGTGCTCCCAACGTGCCCTATGCACGACCAAACTTGCCTCCGTGATCTGAGCCCGTTTGCCGTCCGACCGACACACAGACGCGGTCAGCGCAGGCTGGTTCCTGGAGAAAGGCACCGCGCTGCAGTGGCTCATGCACCAAGGCGAACTGTGCTGTCTCAGATTCCCGAACCCGCAATTCGTACATGGACCCGTCTCTCTGAAAAGCGTCGCCAACCAAGGGAGTACCTTACCAGGCACCCAACAGCTCGAGCTTAACTCGAGCCACTGACGAGCCTGGTCCAGGAAGCCCAGTGCACCAGGAGGGGTTCTTCGCAAGATATAAGGGGGTTGGACCGTACCACCTTCCCGCACTCCTGGCTTCGTCCATTCAACGGCTCTCCTTCCCCCCTTCTTGCTTGTGCCACCTCAAGTCCGGTACCATAACAGCACAAACCCAATGAAAATTTGAAGTCGCACAACCAGCGACACCTCTTCCACCATGGGTTACATGCTAACCACTGACATGGACAAGGACGACATCGACGCCATCCATCTTCGCAACCAAGCCGCCCAGGCACAGCACGCCTACCGACTGGGCCCATCCCTGGAGGCGGACCTGCCCCCGTGGTGCAGCTCGGGGAGGAGCAGCCCAGTGCCAGACGATCTTTGTTCTGTACGACACCATCTTGATGCCCTTTGCGAGGTCTCAGAGCAAAAACCTAACGAATAACCCCGTGAAAAGCTACCGTCAGGGGCACCCCCCTTCTCCACCCCCGAGCATCTTGAGATCGCCCTCCGCGAGTCCGATCCCTTCTCGCCCCTCCCCTCCGGCCCCGTCC
>Ga0247824_10000371_pt1 | contig 21467 bp, 10 predicted proteins | sample 13C_PalmiticAcid_FD_194412 | JGI IMG/M metagenome (GOLD analysis project Ga0247824, IMG submission 194412) | Soil microbial communities from agricultural site in Penn Yan, New York, United States - 13C_PalmiticAcid_Day48 | ecosystem: Environmental > Terrestrial > Soil > Agricultural land...
CGGTAGGGGGATGGGGGGTGTCTGATTAGTGTGATCCATCTACGGTAGTATGGGGAATATGGGCGTAGGGTTCTGATGCTGGGCATCGGGGGGCAATGGAACTATATGGTTGGGGTAAAGAATAAGGAGTGTATGAAGTGCGTGGGAGCGTTGGTTATGGGATTTGTATGATGGGGTCAAGAGTTGGGATATCACGAGAATCTGGGAAATCTGGGAAAACGCTCACCCCCTCCGCAGAGCACCGAGGTTGGATTACCAAGTTTTTCAGGACATCACATTTTCACAAGACAGGAGGAATGTAGCAGCCGAGCATTTTAAAAAAGCTAGAAATTTACACATACACTTGGACAAGAGGCCGAGGATGGGTCAACTGCAAGATATCATTTCTACGTTACTACAAACAGGCCGAGCGCCATGTGGCAAGGGAGCTTTGGTGCCAGTGACTCTCTATGGGGTCTGGTTTTTCCACGACCGCCGTCCCTCCTGTTTTTCTTTTTGCTTCCATGGTCCTGAAACCCGTCAGCCGCCAAGAACAACCTCGGCGACTCGGCTCTTATGACGCTGAGGGCACGAAGCAGCGAGTTACACGCCAATTGGCAGGCGCTGTTTAGAGCTTGTCGTAGTACTACATGTTTGGTTAGCAGCTGGCACAGATTAACAGGTTTCGAATCAAAACTCACGTTGTCGACGGTCGGGACCTCGACCTTGAGACCCTTGCGCTTGCGCATGTCCAGAACAATCTGGCCAACCTTGGAAGTAGCATCCAGAGGAGAGCCACCAGGGAGAACCTGCCAGTGGTCGAAGACGGACTGGGGGAAAGCCTGGCCAGAGGTGGCCTGGCGCAGATCGCCGTTGAAGCCGAAAGACTCCATGACGGGCAGGTAGGCCTTGATGGTGAACAGAGGAGTGCCGGGGCGCTGCTCCTCGTTGAAGACGTGACCTCTCCGGCGGGTGAGGACACCGTAGACACCACCCATGGCCTGCTCGGGCACCTGGATTTCGACCAGGAAGACGGGCTCGAGAAGGGCGGGCTCGGCAAGGAGGGCCGAGGCGTAGAGCACACGACGGGCAGTCGGGATGATCTGGCCACCACCACGATGGATGGCATCGGCGTGGAGGGTAACATCGAGGATGTTGAAGCGGATGGCGCGCATGGGCTCCTCACCGATGGGACCCTCACGGGTGGCCCACTGGAAACCGGAGACGACCGAGTCCTTGATTTCCTGGAGGTACTGGACGGCCTTGGTCTGGTCGACGAGCAAGTTGGCACCGTTGGTGTCGGGGCCGAAAGCCCAGATCTTGCGGGCATCGGTGACATCCCAGCCGAAGTCGTCGGCGAGGATACGGGCACGGGCCTTGAAATCGTCACGGGGAGTGATCTTGCCGCCCTCGATCTCCTTGCAGAGCTCCTCGTCCATGGGCTCAGCGACCATGTAGAGACGGTTGTGCTTGTTGGGCGACTTGGAGAGGGCAGTGATGCTGGACTTGCCGGCAACGGTCTCACGGTACTGGACGACGGGGTCCGAGATGATGAGGGGAACACCGGCGTGGTCCTCCTCGAGATCCTTCAGGCAAATCTCGAGATGGAGCTCACCAGCACCAGCAACGACGTGCTCGCCAGACTCGTTGGTCATGGTCAGGACGCAAGGGTCCGACTTGGACAGACGCTTGAGACCCTCGACGAGCTTGGGCAGATCCTGGGCGTTCTTGACCTGGACGGAGCGCTGCACGACGGGCGAGACGGAGAACTTCATGACCTTCATGTTGTGGGCGGTGTCGCTGGTGGTGAGGGTACCCGACTTGAGCAGGAACTGATCAATGCCGACCAGGCCGACAATGTTACCAGCGGGCATGTCGTCGATGGGCTCGACCTTGCCGCCCATCATGAGGACGGTGCGCTGAATGGCCTTGATGAAGAGATCCTCCTTGCGGCCGGGGGTGTAGTTGGGGCCTTGGATGCGGACCTTGAGGCCGGAGCGGACGGTACCGGAGAAGACACGGCCGAAAGCGTAGAAGCGGCCCTTATCGGAGGTCGGCACCATCTTGGAGACGTAGAGCATGAGGGGGCCCTTGGGGTTGCAGTCGCGGATGCTGATGCAAGCCTCATCATCGGGGGGACCCTCGTACAGAGTCTCGGCACGGTACTTCTGGGCAGTGACCGGCGAGGGGAGGTGGAGAATCATCATCTCCAGCAGGCAGTCAGCGGCCGGGAGGAAGGTCTTCATGACGGCCTTGAGGAGCTGCTTGCCCTCCTTCTCGCGGTCCTCGACAGCGAGCTTGAGGTTGAGCTTCTCGAGGAGAGTGGCGGTCTCCTCCTTCTTGAAGTTCATGACAGCGGCGAAGATCTTGAAGATGGGGTCCAGGATGAACTGGCAGAAAGCACGCTCGAGCTGCTTGCCCTCGTGGCTGCCCGACTTGGACCACTTCTTGGTGGCGGGGTTGAAGTAGTTGTCGCCCTACATCCTTGTTAGACAAAACCGGCCTCCGAGCGCAGGACTGGCGTGGCTACTCACCCACAGACGCTCCATCATCTTGTTGCGGTCGACACCGAACTTCTTGGCGTAGCGGGTGGCGAACTGGCGGATGGTGAAGGCCCAGCCGTGGAGACCGGAGCCGAAAGCGACGGTGCCCTTGTCGGGGTAGACCTGGACATCACCGAGGGCCTTGTCGAAGTAGGTCGAGATGATGACGTTGACCGACTCGATGGTACGGGAGAAGGACTGGTAAAGATCCTCCTTGGAGACCTGGAGCTCGAGGAGAGCACGATCGACCTTGTTGATGATAACAACAGGCTTGATGCGCTCACCGAGAGCCTGGCGGAGCACAGTCTCGGTCTGGACGCACACACCCTCGACGGTGTCGACGACGACGAGCGCACCGTCGGTGACACGGAGAGCAGCAGTGACCTCGGACGAGAAATCAACGTGACCGGGCGAGTCGATCAGGTTGATCAGGAAGTCCTTGCCTGCCCTGATTATTAGCTTCCTGTGCCCCGAACTGACTCAACCGGAGCAGCGCCTACCGTTGGAAGCCTGGCCTACAACGTCCTTGAGATCCTCCTCGTCGGGCAGGGTGCCGTAGAGGGAAATGGCGGTGGACTTGATGGTGATACCACGTTCTTGTTCGTCCGCGCGGGTATCTGTGGCACGAGCCTCTCCAGCCTTGCCGGAGGAGATAATACCGGCCTTGGCCAGCAGGGAGTCGGTCAAAGTGGACTTGCCGTGATCGACGTGCGCAATGACGGACATGTTGCGCACGTTCGTGGGCTTGTCTGCGACGGAGTAAGCATGGGTCTCGACGGTGTGAGCCTGTCGGCCTGGCCAGACTTACCCATCAATTGACGGATCTCATCGATCGTGAAGCTGTCGAGGCATCATTGTCAACACCTTCATCCATCATGGCCGTCGGGTGCCTGTCTTATCTCCGGGCGGGGTAGCACAGCCCAAAGCTGCCCATCGCGAGCCGGGAGGAGAAGAGGCGGACGGGCTGCTCGCCTGGCAAGAGAGAGGGCAGCAAGGAGAGCTGGATGGGAGCACTTACTTCACCATTTTGGCGGTATTGACGGTGACCTGCTAAAATGGGTTTGTTGGTACGGCGATGAGGTTTGGGGAAGAATCTCGCGAAGAGATTTTTTTTCCTTCCCAAAAGGTAGACTAGGATGGGCGAACCCGAGAGCTGGACAGGGATCCCGCAGTCCTGCTCAGTGGATCAGCTATCAGCCCCAGACCGATAGCTAAACAAGAGAAGGCTGGTGAGGAAAAAGGCGTCAAGGACAGTGGAATTTGGAAAGCCAGCTGCTCCAGCGCCCTTTATTGCGGTTGCGAGGGAGAGAAAATCTGAGCGGGCAGCGGGGAGGAAGGAGGGGTAAACGAATGGTGGGGCAACGCGAGGTCGATTTGCAGCCCCTCCATTGGCCCCTGCAACTTGTGCGTCGGCTGATGCAGCGACCAGGGCGAGGGTCAAGCCCTGTTTTGCCCCTCCTCGGAACCCCGCGGCCGTGAATATTTTTGCTTAACAAGGGAACGCACCTCGACCAGTGGTGCCTTACCTTGATTAAACGGTTTGCAGATCTGGTTGTCAAGAGATGGCGGCAAAAATGAACCAGAAAGGTCCCGGCAATAAAACAGCAAGCTCGATGGCAAACATTATAGCTGAGATGCTAGCTGTAGCTCTCGATCTTGGTGAGCAGCCGGAGCTTCGGTGGGTCTCGATGTTGACGTAGGAGACTTCGGATTGGCCCCTCTTTTTTACCGTTTTTACGAATGCCCAGGGCAACGCGAAGGATACAAGCGACCAATGCGCCATTCGGCGTGCCAAAAGCAGACTTGCCGTTGATGTGTTTCTCACCGTCTCGACTCTCCTGAGCACCTGATCCACAGGGCGAGACCGACACACGCCGAATGATTTTGATGACTCCTGTTCCCGACCAGAGGGCCCACAGCCTGTGGCGCGAGGTGGACCGACGGAGGACAGAGGGCTGATCGCTGATGTAATGGCCGTTTCATGTCCTGGGGCTGTGGGAGGGGTACTGTGTAAGCCAGCCACAGGGAGTTGTGAGGAGCTGTGAGGGCGAGCCAGGGAGGTAATCCAAATGCTCCGGATACAATGGAACTACATGTCGCCAACCTACGAGCTACACAGTCTAAACAGCAGACACCCAGAAATAAACAACTCCAATGGCAATGCTCAACCTGTCCATATCACATAAACATGACCTCTTCGAGGTCGAGGGGGGTATCAAAAAGCGATCCCAGCAACAAGTTGCAGCCCCAACACCAACGCTCAGAAAAGCACTGAACTGGCTAATTGTCAAACGCTCACTTCCCCCACACGTTTCGAAACTCGTCCTCGCCGCCCAAGCCGTATTGCGGACTCGTGCGGTGATCCGTCCCGTGGTCGTTGCCGTCTTCCTCCTGGCCACCGGAGCCTTCGCCTGTTGGACCGTCATCCTCTTGGTGTGGCTGACGTTGCCGGCTTTGCCCCACGGTTTCCTTATGAGGCTTGTGTAACCCGGCGTCTGTGTCAACCTCGAAGTCGTCTTTCGTGAGTTCTGTGTGTGTGCCGATTGTGGGACCATACGCAATCTCAAGGGGGTCCTTCCCCGTCTCGTGAGTCGAACTGGGGCTCTGTGCATCCGCAAGCGCCTTTTTCTTGCCCTTGCTATCCCCGACGCCGGCTTGGGGTCCTTCGGGGGCCTGCTTTTTCCGCCTCTCTAAGGGAGCGTCTGGATTGAGTGTCGGAACCGAGCTTGTCGAAGACCGCTGATAGAAGCTACCGGTGGGTGTATTCTGGTAAAGGCTGGGGTGCGGTGACATGTACCGGGCACTTGCCGGCTCGCTTGCGGTGATCACCGGGTACTAAAGAATCTTGGATCAGTTGACAGGCTTCGAGAACGAAGGGGGAGCGGTGATTCACATTCCAATCCCCGTACTCAAGCTTCCTTGCGCTCTCGTACAGAGCCTCCTCGTCAGGGTCTAGGATGAGCTCTTCAAGACTGTTGGTGTGTGGGGATAGAGAGCCGTTCCTCCTGCTCGGCCCGCCGTTGGCGCCTAGAAGCGGCGTTGTTTGGTTGATCTCGTCCGGCCTTGGTATCCAGTACTTTCCTTTTCCACCTCGTTCATATCGCATTCCCTCTTTTATCCTGGCAAGCCGTGAACGCGAGGCTTCATGGGCCATGATTTTGTCTCCGGAGTCAAAAAGGCGATAGCCATACTTGTCACCAAAGAAGGTTTCCTTGGAGTCTTGGATGAGGTCACGGATTCCGAAGGCGTCCCTGGCGGCATACTTGACGGGCATCCTCGCCGAAGCAATCCGATTGTCGGCAAAGTCATGCCACGAGAAGGCATACCAGTGAGCGATGGCAAATGCCGGCATCTCAATGCAGATCAGGAAGTCCTGGATGGCCGCGGCAAGGTTGTCGGGAGTGTAACCCTCGACTTGATCCGGGATGGCGCCGAGCCAGACCAAGATGGACAGGAAGAAACCCTGCCAATATGAGGCAAAGATGATGAGCTTGATGCAGAGAAACTTGGGCACCGGCCGGAACGGCTTCAGGTCGTCGTGCATGCAGACCCAGAATAACCCCAGCGAGTAGAGACTGACTGTGACGCTGATGTTGTAGATGATGCCGCTCCAGAAGTAGCCCGATGAGAGCCCGATATAGCCTTCCTGGTATATGCCTGTCGCCTTCATGATTATGGCCGCCAGGGCGAGGATGGGCTTCAGCCACGCATACTGCAAGATGCCGCGTTTTACGGCGAGAAAGGTGTGCGGATCGGATATGTCGACTCGCGGAAGGACGTGGTTGACGGGCCAGAGGTGGTGGACAGGTTCGCGGCCGTGTGTCATGATGATGAGGGCTCGTTCACCGCTGAGATAGTTGATCAACAGCTGGAAGAAGGTGTAGATCGTGAAGGCCTAGAGAGATGAGCTGCTGTCAACCCACGTGGTCGAGAGAAGAATGGTACCTCATAGATATCCCGGACAGGGTCGAGAAAATCGGCGGCGGTCCGCGAGACCATGCTGGTCCAGGAAGCAATCGAGTATATGGGGACCCTAATCACAGTTCAGCACCGAAGACAACAGCCGCAGGGCGGGGGCTCTGTACATGAGAAGGATGCGGACCACGTATCGTTGGAGCAACGGCTTGCGATAGTTCTTGCTGTGTAGATGGTTGGTGATAAGCAGGAGGTCACTGCTAGCGGAGTCACGTTGGAGGCGTCTTACGTCTGTAGCCATATCGATCTAGTCAATCAAGCGCGTCAGCATATCAGCAAGCCAACGCCGAGTTGAGGGAGGTAACAAGTCCGTACACGATGGAGAGCAGGGTCGCGGCGAGGGACGCGACGCCTGCGATCACGGTTGCTGCCGCCTCGAACTTCTGTCCTGTGCCTCCCCTCATCTTAGTCGACAGTCCAGGAGCATGGAATGGCGGCGGGGGACTGGATGTGTCAAGAAGTCGCCATCAGGCTGCGCGGAGTGTATCGTGGGAGGACAGCAGCTCCAAGAGGCCAAGAGGCGTGATTGATGACGACGCCTCCAAATCCCAGAAAGGGAAGCTCCCGCATCGTGGGATGGACAGGGATGTCTCGCCCCCACAGCATTCAACGGGGCCTGGGCCGCCCCCAGTCGCGTGCCAAAAGCGCACGGCCCTGGCAGATTCCCAGGCGGGACAGTGGGACCAGGCCCCGAAGCCACAGCGGATCCCTGTGCTCTTCGGAAGCTTCCGCTGATCGCGAGCTTCAACCGCGCTGTTCGCGACTCGACCCTGGAATGGAAACGCAAATGCCTTGAGCTTCAAGTAGCATCAATTGCGTTGGCCTGGCTGCTTACCATGCACTAGCCGGTCTCCGCCTATCTTTTGACTTTTTCCTTTTTCCTCCATTTTCTTTTCCCACTCCGACGGGAGGAAATGGAGGGCGACACTGGGCACAGCATCGGGGCTCACCAGTAGCGACGACCTCGGAGACGTGGTTCCTGTTCGTGGCCAACATGTCGAGTGGTGGTCTCTTCTCGGGCAATGGAGTCTTCCATCCGTACGCGCCATCCTGCCCCAAATTCCAGTCGTCACTAACATCTTCTTCCCGTCCAGGCCCTTCCTCGGGATCCTCATTGCATGTGGTGCTCTGTGAGTGCTCGAGCCAGTTCTCCTCCGACTGTCCTCTGCTGACTGGGAGCAGGTCCGTGTTTTCCCTGCTATACTTCAACCGAGTCTTTGCGTCCATCGTTTCCTGGATCATAAGGACATACACATGGCATCAGTACGGAGTCTACATCGACATCAAGGCCCTCCAGATCTCCTTGCTCGCCGGCCGCATCTTTTTCACGGGCCTCCGATACCACGGCAACAACGAGACCATCTTGGTGCAGAACGGTCACATCACCTGGGCATACTGGCTACGCAGGGTTCGGGAAGTCAACGTGAGGAAGGGGAAAGGGGTCACGCGGGATGCCGATGCCGCTGCAAGGGGTGTCCCCACAAAGCTTCCATGCCGGGTCAAGGTGTCCCTTAAGGGCCTGGAATGGTTCGTATACAATCGGAGCCCTGCCTATGATTCGGTTCTCTCCGGGCTCACGGATTCTGCTGTGGCCGGCGATGGCGGGGAGCCCGGGCGAGGGGGTCTGCCGACAACCGTACCGGACCCCCCAGCCCAGCTGCGGCGGAGGCGGTCGGGACGGCGAGAGGCGGCCACGGACCAGTCGCCCTCCCGCTTCTCCATCTCGACCGAGAAATCAGGCGGGATCGCTCACACCAGCACCAACAATCGAACCGCTAGTCCCGGCTCCTCAAGCTCCGATCATGGCAGAGACCAAGATGACTGTACTCCAGACGGCAATGATGATCTCCCATTGCTTCTGCAACTCCTCCCGGTCCATCTTGAATGCGACCGGGCAGCACTGGTAATGGGCAACGAGAACACTCAAGCCATTTTGATCGTCAAAACAAACTCGTTGTCCGGCGAGATTGATGCCTCAGACACGGCGACAGTCGATCCGTACCGCCAGTATTTCCGCTTCAAGTTCAAGAACCCGGTGATTGAAATGAAAGAAAACATGGATTACAAGGAGGAGCAAGCTGGCCGGGCCGTCCGAGACAAGCAAGGTGCTCAGGGATCGCTGTCTCGCCCCAAACGATCATTTCTCCATTGGCAAAGGCGCAGGCTGCGGGAAGGTCTCCGGAGGCTGGTGCCGTTCTGGAACAGGTCGGTCGAATCTCTCTCCCCCTCCAGCAGGGGGATTGCAACGGCTACCAGCCAGGTGCCAGGATCGGGTCAGTGGCAAGGGCTGTCACGATACCTCTCTGACGATGCCGAAGACCAAAAGTCGCGATGGGCTTCGTCCGAGTATGCTGCCGTGCCAACGCTCTTGGACAGCCCTGAGGCGTCCTTGACCATTTTCTGGGACGTGGCCGGCAAGGTTGGGCCGGGGTCCGCGCCGTTGCAGGAGAAGGGCCCCGGACGAGTACCCAATATCAACGGCGCCGAACCACCTGCTTGGGCAATCACGCTGTCCATTAACGGAGGATCCATCAACTACGGGCCGTGGGCTGACAGGCACCGAGCGGATCTTCAGCGCACATTTGTTCCCAGTCTCTGCAAGGACGCCGTTCCAGCCCGCCAGCTCACCCCGGGTGCATATCGGGTCCCTACTCAGTTCAAGTTCTACTTGGAGCTGACGGACGCCGCCACTCTCCGAATTCCGGTGAGAGAGGCGTCGAAGAATTGGAGGTGGAAAGGCAAGGAGCCGTGCGCGAAGAAGCCGGTTAGCCACGACACGCGCAAGGCTCGCCGGTCTAAGAAATCTGACCAGCCTGCGGACTTGCACCAGCGACCATATGGATGGCTCGACCTCAAGGCCCCTGCCAACACCACCGTGTCCTATTCGATGGACATGACGGCCGGTGCCTCGGGATACACCAACACTCTCGATGTGGACCTGCCTAGCTCCGAGATCTCAAGCAGCATCAACCATGAGCTGCTCTGGAGGTCAGGGCGGCAGAGGATCTCTTGCGATCTCTCCACGCCTTTGTGCTGGAATGCGCTTCGCCAATGGCACTTTAATGTCAAGAGCGATGATTTGGAACTCTACATTCTTCGGGACCATGTCTTTCTCCTGACGGATCTGGTGGACGATTGGACAAGCGGGCCACCAACGGACTACTTGGTCTTCACTCCTTTCAAGTACCATCTTAATCTCCAACTCCAGAATGTGCGGCTGTTTCTGAATCTCAACGACGCGAACATCATCAACAACCCAACCGATCTGGAAGACAACACTTATCTCATCATATCAAGCCCGCTCCTTCAGTCTGGAACGTGTATTCCGGCCGACAACTACCGGCCAAGCGAGAATGCCATTCCCTTCGACATTCGCGCTGACACTGCCGCAATCGACCTCCACGTCCCGCCTTGGAATACCCAAGCGCCGTTCCTCACGTCGAAAGAGGTTGGACGACTGGAAAACGTGGTTGTTGACGGCTCGTATCACTACAATGCGACCACTTCGCCCGCGAACACCGATACCCTTGTTTTGAACATCAATGGACAGTCGCCGGCGGCGAACCTTCACGGTTTTACCATTCGTTATTTTCTCAAGGTCAAAGACAATTACTTTGGTGACGATGTCCATTTCAAGACCATGGAGGAGTATCAGGACCTGCTGCGCCAGAAAGAGAACGATCCCGATGCCGAGCTTGCAAACAAGCCACCAGCTAAGAAATCGAATGACTTGGATGTCATCCTCAGCATAAGAGCTGACGATCCCAAAGTCCTGCTCCCGGCCAACCTTTATTCCGCGAAGCGTCACATCCAGATCGACACAGCAAGCCTGTGCCTCGATTTGCGCTTCACCAACTACTACATGGATTTGGATCTGGTTGTGGCCCCTCTGAATCTTTCATTGGGCAACACCGAGTCAGGGGCAGACACCCCAATGAGCGCCACGTCGAGCACCCAGATGTTCATCGACGGCCTCAATGTTTACGGTCATCGCCTCTTCGGCCTCCCTCCTGTGGAGCCGACCTACATGTGCAACTGGGATCTCTCGGTGGGAGCACTTACTGGCGAGTGCACCACCGAGTTTCTGACCACACTTGCCAGCGCAGTCAAGGCCTTTGCATTCACCTTTGACGACGATGAAAATGCCCTGATACCCTTCTCTTCCATCGTCGTTTACGATGTCACGTTCCTCCGGCTCTTTGTCCATTCGGTGCGTCTCTGGCTGCACGTTGAAGACGCCGCGTTTCTCTTCTCGACGGGGGCAATTGACATCAACTACAACGACTGGGCGCGGTCGCATTATTCCAGGAGAGCTGACATCAGCATACCAGATGTCAGGCTCTCTTGTCTCAACGCAGAGCTCGCCACAAGACACAAGTCCCGGTCACAGGACGCCGTTGAGGCCGACGCGCTTGTAGAGACAAGCGTTCGGGTAGCCATAATCGGACGGAAAGCTGACTTTTCGAGGGAGAGAAAGCTTCAGCAAGGCCTCGTCCGCAAGCACGACCAGCGGACACACAGAACCCCGTTCCTCGTCCTGCCAGGCCTTGGGGAGAACACCCCCAGTCCTGACCTGGTTGACGTTCCCGCCCAAAGTGTCCCGCCAATTCCTATGCCAGTCCGCCCGGAAGATGCAGGGGATGATAGGATGTCGCTGCGCTCAAAGACAAGCTCCAGACGCTTGCGCCACAAGTCTTCATTTTTGTCACTTGCTGACTCGGCGCCGAGCAGCGTAGTCAAGCCTTTCAGCTCGAGACGGTCGAGCGGAAAGGGGAAACTTCCTGAACGTGTCAACTATCGATCTCCCCTGAGTACTCGGTTTGGCGACAACAGTAGCTCATTCGTACAAGGTCGGGAGCTCTCGCCATCCACTCGTCATTCTGCCTTCTACAGCATGCCCGGAGATTCTGCGGATCAACAAGATGCTAGCCACAACACCGTTGCTTTTTCGAGCCAGTACTTTGCGCCATACTTTCCGCTTGAGAATACCAGGCCAAGCCATGGGGAAGCCATGATGCAGAGTATTGAGAAGGACGATGAGGACTCGGCCGACTTCAACTCCGTCACCTTCGACTTGGAAGACGTTGACCCAAGTCTTTTCGATGAAGACTTCGCTTACTCGAGCATCCTCGTTGAGCTGCCTTCGGGTTTGACCGCGTTTTGCAACCCCACGGCTTTGCGCTATGTTGCAGGACTGCTTTCCTCTCTCCAGAACACCGAACCGGACTGTATTTTGGATTCGTTGCAGGTCGACTCCATGGGTGGCATCTTCGATGCACAAAAAGACCAGAAGATGAAAGGGCGAGTCAACGACTTGCTGGTCAGGCTCCCGCACGTCAATCTCCGCCTCATCAATTCTCTTGAAACGGAGTCCTTGAACCAAGCAGGCGACGAGCAGGACCAGTATGATGTCGCGCTTACCAAATTCTCCTTCACGTCCCGCTCTCAACAGACTTGGCAGGATGCCTTCAAGCCACAATCGAGGGAAGCTCGCCATTCATTTAACCTGAGGCTGGACACGATAGAAATCTCAGCGGCGGAAAGACTCCGTGGCATGGACAGTTCCCAGGCGGCTGCACTTGTTCGAATTGACAGTATCTTGGCTTCTATGGGAACCAAGGACGTCACGTACTTCGACGTGGAAATTGGCGGCATCCACGGCAGCACATCGTCTGGAAAGATCGACTACCTGGCGTCGTTGGTTCACCGGACCGGCGTCCTGGCGTCTGACCTGGGCACGCTGTTCTCCAACGTGTCGTCGCAAGAGAAGCTGATTGTGCGGACTTTGATCCACCGCCTTGCCAGCGCAGGCCAAGGCACTCCGGACCCAACATTCTTGATCCGCCCTTCCGCCGTACTTCGCTCTGCGCCGCAACATCTCCGGACATTCGACTCATGGAAGTTGGCCATGCGTCTCCGCCAAGTCTGGACGGTTTTGGCGCCAAAAGAAGGGGAGCAGATCAAGTTTGAATGCCTTGCCCCGTCTTCAGCTTTGGCAGACAGGTTGAGGCGGGAAGTCATCTCGGCTTTTGAAAGGTGGCGGAGCTGGGACCTGGGCAATCTCGAGGAGAGCTTGCTCCTCAACCTGGCCTATGGGGCATCATCCGACCCCCCAGAGCCCGCGTCGCAGGAGAAACCGACGCTTGCTGTTGTCAAGATCAAGCAGTTCCAGCTCGCACTCAACCCGGGACCAAAGCAAAACGAGATCACTTTTGTGGACCTGACGGCCAGACTCCAGAGCAAACCCGCCACGTCTGCTGAGCCGGGGAGCGACATCAGTGGAGTGGTTGGTCCGCTGACCATTGTGGCTGTATCTTGCGAGGACGCCGCCATCAGCCTGAACTGGGAGCTGTGCGAGTTAGCGGACAGTATCCTAAGGCTGGCCAAGACCATGCAGTCCAAGCCATCAGTCCAGACCCCTGAACCGGAAATGCCCTCGGTATCGGCCACATCAAAACCACCTTCCGGGGCCACAACGCAGTGTGTCTTGTCTCTGAGACATGGGTCGCTGATCCTGGAGGCCGTCAACCTCTATTCGGCCTCACTCAGCACCGGTGCAAACGCCTCCATTCTTGTCAGAAGGGACGTCGACAATACAGTGGATACAAGCTTGACTCTCAGCTGCGATTCGGTCGTTTCAAATCTACGAAGCCATCACCAAAAGCTGGCCAAGCTCGTTCTGGACAAACCCAGCGTCTTTGTCTCACATGAGCTACGGGCTAGCCAGACCACAGACTGCCATACCATCAAGACCGCGGCCAGCAACCAGAGTCTGAGCCTCGTCGTCAAGCAGGACCCTATCACTCTCACCGAAGTATTCGATCTTCTGGTCCGGGACGAATTTGCGCAGTTGTACAGATTGAAGAACCAGCTTCCGTCTTCGCCTCGGTCTGTCTCGTCCACCAAGAACATTGCCGACCGTCTGTCTGCTTTCCGGGTCAACGTGGCCTTGTTCATGGACCGTTATACCATCAGCCTGCCGCTGTTGAGCTCTCTCACCTACACAGTCCATGGAACCGTGTCCCGGGCTGCGATGGCAGCCAACTTTGGCCGCGAGATCATCTTCGATTTTGACATCAAAGAGAACTCTCATGAGATGCAAGTCACAGTCAACAACGTCCCGCGGAGCATCTCCCTTCTTCAGATTCCCCCTACCAATGGGCGGATCAGAAGCCATATGGAATCAGGAGAGCACTCCGTCAGCGTCTTTGCATCAGTCGAATTGGTGCAATTGGACGCCTCCGCCGTGTACAGCTTACTGTCAGCGCTGAATCGCCCCGAGATCTCAAACGTCGTCGAGGAATTGCAACAGCAGGCGAAAAGTATCCAGGAGCACATCCGAGAGGTCACCGGGAAATCGCCCAAGGCGGTCGTGGTGTCAACAGACGAGAAGAAGACACCACTAGCTTACGCCGCCCATCTAACCTTTGCTGGACTCGAGGTGTTTGGTAACAGTCCCTTGAAGGCGGAAACCGGGCCTTTGGCGCACATCTTCTTCGCGCTTGGTAGCATCCATCTTGGCCTTTCCAACCGCGTGGAACAGCATGGCCCACTGCTGGTCTATCCGGAAATCAATGTCAATTTGCGCCGCATCGCCTTTGGGATCCAGAGAGGCAGCGCCGAAGCCATGAGGTCGTGCGGCAATGTTGAGTTCGGCGCTCTGATCTCCGCCTCCTCGCGAGCAGGGGACAACGGCAAGGAAATGAGGTTCCTCCACGTCAGGAGTGACGCATTCGAGGTGACCCTTTCGCCCGAGACGATATCCACCATCGTCGATGTGCTGGGCTACATGGGCGACAAGATCAAGGACCTCGACACTTCCCGAGAACTCGAGTATCTGCGAAAACTCAGGCAGTCCAAGCCGCGCATCGCCATCAACGATGCTGAAGCAGAGGAGGAAACCGATATTATCGACACCGTCCTATCTTCTATTACCTACAGCTTCGAGATTTGCAACATTCGCGTGGCCTGGCTGGTGAACAAGCCGGGCGAGGAGCCAGTGTTCGGCAAAGATGACCTTGTCGTCTCTCTCCAAAGGATTGGGCTCGGCACACGGCCAAGGAAGTCTGCCAGATTGACCATTGAGGACTTGCAGGTTCAGATGATGAGCCCATTGCACGACAAAAATACCCGGTCGCCCAACTCTGCCTTGCTCCCCGAGGTCATCTTCAACGTCGCCTACGTGTCTACGTTGGACGCCCGCCGTCTTGCTTTCCAAGCAGTTGGAAAACCACTGGACGTACGACTGACTTCTGGCTTTATCATCCCCGCTGCCCACTTGAACGACTCCATCAGTTTGTCGTACAAGAATATCCAGCAGGCGTCGCAGAACTGGACCCCGGCCATTCAAAGCCCGGAGCCAACAGCCGTGAAACAAGAATCGGAGGCGCCCCGGAAGAACATTCTTGGAGGGAAAAGGCTCGAGTCTTTGCTCGTCGATGCCGACTTTGCTGGAGCTGTCGTGCACCTCACGGGCAAGAAAGCCCCCGGGGACCTGGTCTCGGCTACCAACTCGGCCCGGCCGCAGAGCTCCGGGAAGCAGGGACGGTTTGGTCCGGATGACACAGCGAGCAGCACCACGCTCAAATCCCCCGGCCTGGCCTGCAAAGTGGAATACAGGGACAACGGCAAGGATGACCCGTCGCTCCATGCCGAGGTCAAGATCGATGCCTCGAGTAACATTCTTTACCCGTCCGTGGTGCCGCTCGTTGTGGACATCAGCAACAGCGTCAAGAAGGTGGTGAGCAGTCACAACAGCAAAGACAGCAAGCCAGTGGCACAAGCACGAGAGGTCGCTGCCAAGGTCAAACTCCCAGAGGAAGACAGCATTCTCACTGCCGATCCAACCGCCGTTCTCGGCCGGATGAAGCTCAATCTCGGCCTGCGTGTCTACAAGCAAGAGTTCTCCATGAGCTGCCAGCCGATTGCGCGAGTAGCCGCCAGCATTGGTTTCGAGGACGTGTACTTCACCGCCAACACGGTTCGCTCCGCGGAGCAGGGCAACTTCTTTGCCATCTCGGGGACTTGCACAAACCTGCAGTCCTCAGTGCAACACGTCTACTCCAGGGAGTCGACTGGCAGCTTCAAAGTGCAGTCCATTGTTCTCTCGTTCTTGAACAGCAAGCATCTGAGCGGCACCAGCGGCGTTTCAGCCATCCTCAAGGTCAGCCCCATGGAGGTGTCGGTCAATGCAAAGCAGCTCCAGGACTTTATGCTCTTCCGCGAAATCTGGCTACCGCGCAAGGTTTCAGACCCGTCGGCTGGTCCTGTCGCGAAGCTTGTTACGGAAACCTCCCAGGGCCATCTCGTGCAGCGCTACCAGCAGGTCGCTGCGACAGCCGCGTTTCCCTGGACAGCCAGCATCTCCATATCTGCGCTCAAGATCAACTTGGACCTCGGGCAGGCGCTGGGCAGGTCGACGTTTTCCATCAACAATTTTTGGATTTCTTCCAAGAAGACATCAGACTGGCAGCAGAACCTGTGCCTCGGCTTCCGCATGATTAGCATCGAGAGCGTTGGCCGAATGAGCGGCTTCGTTGCGCTCGAGAACTTCAAGCTGCGCACATCCATTCAGTGGCCCGAGCGGGAGCAGGCGCTCAATGAGACGCCGCTGATCCAAGCCTCGGTAGGATTCAGTCAGTTCAGGGTCAAGGCTGCCTTTGACTACCAAGCTTTCCTCGTCGCGGACATCACCTCCCTGGAGTTCCTCATGTACAATGTCCGCCGCAGTCGGGATGGGAGCGGAGACCGGCTGGTGGCCATCTTTGACGGCGAGGCTGTCCAGGTGTTTGGCACGACGACATCTGCGGCCCAGATTATTGCCTTGTACCAGGCCTTCCAACGGCTGGTGCAGGAGCGCAAGGCCAACTTCGAGACGTCACTCAAGGAGATCGAGCGGTACATGAAGCGCAAGTCAGTCGCGGCCCCGGCGGAGGTGATCCAGCGGCTCAGCATGCCCAAGACAGCCTCGGGCGACGACGGCATCCTCAAATCGCCCATTTCGCTCGACACGGACGTCGTGGTCACCCTCAAGGCTCTCAACCTTGGCGTCTTCCCCAGCACCTTCTCGGACCACCAGGTCTTCAAGATGGAAGCACTCAACGCGCAAGCCCGCTTCGCCGCCTCGGTCCAAGACGACGGGCGCATTCACAGCATTCTGGGCCTCACGCTCGGGCAGCTGCGCATCGGCCTCGCGGGCGTGCGGGCGACGAGCGGCGGGCCCAAGACGCTCAGCGACCTGTCGGTCGAGGACGTGGTGGCGAGCGCGACGGGCTCGCGCGGCGGCACGATCCTCAAGGTGCCGCAGGTCGAGGCCGTCATGCAGACGTGGCAGCGGCCCGAGTCGAAGCGCATCGACTACATCTTCAAGAGCGCCTTCGAGGGCAAGGTCGAGGTCGGCTGGAACTACAGCCGCATCAGCTACATCCGCGGCATGTGGGCCAACCACGCCAAGACGCTCGCGCAGACCTGGGGCCGGGAGCTGCCCAACGTCACGGCCATCCGGGTCACCGGCGTGCTTCCCACTGCCGCTTCTGACACAACCAGTCTTCCTCCTCCTCCGGACGAGAAGGGGAAGGACAAGGACAAGGAGCAGCAGAACAACAACAACAAGATCACGGCCGAGGTCAAGGTGCCGCAGTCCAAGTACGAGTACGTCGCGCTCGAGCCGCCCGTGATTGAGACGCCGCAGCTGCGCGACATGGGCGAGGCCACGCCGCCGCTCGAGTGGATCGGGCTGAACCGCGACCGGCTGCCGAACCTGACGCATCAGATTGTGATTGTCGCGCTGCTGGAGCTGGCGGGCGAGGTGGAGGATGCGTATTCGAGGATTTTGGGGAGTACTTGATTTTTCTTGTCTTGTTCCTTTTTTTTTTCTTGCTTTATTGGGAGTTTTGCTCTAGGTATTTGCTGCATGTGCATCGAGGAAGTGGGATTCATCCTTTGTTGGGCTGGTTTAGATTCGGGATGAGTATAAGATGGGTTCGGGGTAGATTCATGGCATAGAGTCCAAGGACAATAATTGCGGTAATCTAATGACTGACTTTCTCTACACTTTACCTCGCCTGGGTCTCTGTTGTTCAAATGTCACCAGCCACCTGGAGGCCGGATTCGGCAGCCTCATATCACTCGCAACTGGACACAACAGGCAGCAAGACGAGGAACGTGGAATTACAAGCCAATGAATGGGACAGAGAGAAATAAGAACTATGGACACAAAATAAAACCTCTATGCTCGGGGAGTTCCTGACTCGAAAGGCACCGAAAGCCAAGTCCATTCCATAAATACACAATCCGGATATATACATCCCCTTTGAGTCTCTGGTAGACCCAACATGTCTCAAACATTCGTCGAGACTCGCGATACGCGTCGGAGAAGCCGTTTATTCCGCTCCCACGGCAGGATACCCTGTGCACCTTCATCAGCAAACGTCTCCTTCACAAGACAAGAAAAGGAGGGGGCGAGGGGTTCAGTGACTTACACCAGGAACAAACGGCAATGATGGCATACAAGCAAATTAGCAGCATCCCCTCCAGCCAGTGGCTCTTGCCGTCGGCAATGAGGTAGTTCACCAGCAGGACGGCGACGAACAGGACGGCGACCTGAAACGGGTCGAAGCTGAGCGACATGGCGTCCATGCCCATCCCCCAGCCGATGATAACGAGCAGAGGGATGATAAAGAGAGCAACCTGCATGCTTGAGCCGACGGCGACGCCAATGGCCAGGTCCATCTTGTCCTTGATGGCGACGGTGACGGCCGTGGCGTGCTCGGCGGCGTTGCCGACGATAGGCAGCAGGATCAGGCCGACGAACTCGGCGCTGACGGTGCCGCCGGCGGTCACGGCGCTGATACCGTCGACCATGAACTCGGCGCAGAAGGCGATGATGACGGTGGAGATGGTCAGGGTAGCGACGGCGACGGCGAAGTGCAGCTGGGGCTCCTCGCCTTCTTCTTCCTCGTCCTCGTTCTGGAGGTTCTTGCGCGGCGGGTTGGTGAGCAGGCTGCGCATCTTCTCGTTGTCGGTCTGGCTCGAGGGCAGGCCGTGACCGCCGATGACGCCCGCGGGGGCGACGAAGCCTTGGGCGACGGCGCCTTCCTTGAGTTCCTGGTTGCGGAGCGGGTGCCGGAAGGGTTTGGCTTGGACCTTTTGGCTTTCCTGGGCAAAGACCATCGAGTGGGTCTTGAGTTGGAAGAAAAGGTACGCGCCGTAAACCACGAGAAGGATGACGGAAGTGCCGCGGGAGAGCTTGGCGACGTCGGACTGGGGGGTGTCGCTGGCGATGTCGAAGACGGTGGGGACAATGACGGCGGCTACAGCGAGGGCGAGGAGACTCGCGGCTGTTTGGGCGACGGTGGTGTTGAAGAACTGCTCTTGCCGGCGCAGGCCTCCACAGAAGAAACACATTCCCATGACGAGCAGCAGATTGGAGAGGATACTGCCGATGAGCGACGTCTGCACGATGACCACCTCGTTGTGGACGAGCGCAATGATGGCGACGATAAGTTCAACGGCGTTACTGGTGTCTAGTCAGTACAACAACTCGATCAGATTCTCTGAAGTGGGACATACCCAAACGTGGCGTTTAACAGACCGCCCACGGTCTCACCGGTCCGCAGGGCGATCTCCTCGGTAGCAAAGCCGAGCATGGCTGCCAGGGGCACAATAGCTATAAAGTTGACGATGAAGACGGCGATTCGGCTGACGGAGTGGATGTAATTGATGGCAATTCCGGCCGGAGCTGCGACCAGCAGGATGTTGATCCATGAGTTTAGCAGGGTGCGCTGAAGCTGATTCCTAACGGTGAATGGCTCCTTGGGAGTGAGGTGCTTGAAAAAAGTCCGCGATTTCTTGGGCTTCTCGACCTCCGGGGCGCGCTCGGCAGTGGTGGTTGGGGATGGCTCTCTCCCTCCCGAGGTTCTCCGGCGCAGGACGCCGTGAGTGACGGTGGCGGGTCCCATCTCGGAGGCAGCGGGATCACGGGCAGCAACATCGCGTCGGTGGAGCTCGGTGCTGGACTCGCCGGGCTCTGGGTGGGTGACTACCGTCTCATGACCTTCACTGCCGGATGAGGGCGGTGGCAGAGGCGCGGTGTGGGCGGGTGTGAGTGGCTGGCCTTCAAGCTCGTTGCTGGCCTGCCATGTCTGGGGCAGAGAGGTGGTCCTGGTGCGGCTGTGGGCAAAGGGGTTCCAGGGCGAGCCTTGGGCAGCCTCCCTTTGAGCAGCCATCCTGTTGCGGTAGGCGTTATCTGTTGTCGGAAGTTAGTAACAGGACCCATCGGAGCCCTCTGTGGCTCTCTCTGCTCCTTGGGGATGCTGCTGTCTCCACACAACTGTGGGGCAAGGGTGTGCATTGGCGTACATGTCATGACCGTGGAAGAGGGAGGGAGGGTGTGTTTGAGGATGTGTGTGCTTACATGAAGCCATTGTGCCCGTTTGAGAAACTGGCGTCTCACAACAGGTAAGGTCGGTTTATGTCGAGCTGGAGCCCACGTTCGAGGACTACCTATCCAACGGGGTCTTTTTGGTGCGGTAATGTGAAAGGATGGGCCAATTGCAGTCGGGGAATTTGGCCGCTGGAAATAAAATGATGGGATGCTGGGGCGAGAACACGAGTTAGTTGGAGCGCGAATACGAACCACGGGGACTCGGCGTTGCGATGCCTGTGTATATATATACACGGCGCGTCAAGACGCCGAATTGATGAAACAGAGGAAAAACTGAGAATCACCAACCAACTTTTTACCGCTCTTTCGAGAGAGAGAGGATGGCACGCGGTGACTGTGGTCACTCTGGTGTCGGCCGTTTGTCCCGGTGATTGAACGCTGTCCAGGCGCGCGCGAAGTGTGCCTTTTGTTGGCTCAAGGTGTTGTAAGCACCTAGGCTTGTGATATGGTCGGGAATGGGGTGAGTGAGTGAGTTGGCCAGGAATTCAAAACCTGAAAGCGCGTCGTCATTAGAGTGAATCGGGGGAAACGCAGTACGGGAAAGAACAGCCCAAACAGTCCGGACTCGCTGTTCACCGCCCCGAGAGACAAGAGCCCGAAGCTGCAGTCCAGGTTGGGCCACGATCCAAAAAAGCCGCTGCTCATCCAACAAAACGACCAAGCCGAATGGGTAAAACTTACCAGATTTCACAACACCGACAAAGCTATGTCGGACGTGAAAGGGGCAAACACAAAGAACCAACTCTCCATGGTCCAGCGCCACATTTTGGCCTGCCCTGGCCAGGTCTCAATTACGTATCCATACACTAACATTAACCAAGGCGTTATTACGTGAAGTTGCACTTGACTTCCTTGGTCGTAGCGCGGTCTCAAATTTCATGGCTTTTATCATGACGGGCCCTGATCTGGCAGTTCTGCAAATCAATGACGCCAAGCAGGGATCGACCCTTGCCCAGCCTGTGCCGCACAATCAAGCATTGCCAAGATCTCTTGGGTTTGCTTGTCTGCGCCACACCCGACTGTGCCAACTTCACGCAGATGACGGGACTGTCCCGAAAGTCTGGCACAAAGGGGCGGTTACGTATGTCCGTGGCTTCGTCGGGCAGCATGTCTCACATGGGACACCTCATCTCGATTTGACATGGTCTGCCTCCGAAGACCCAACTGAAAAGCCGCGCGCTTTTTCAGCGGTCCCCGGCCTGGAGGCCTCAAATTGAATGCCAATTGCGATCTCCACACTTTCCAGAGTAACACTCACTCACCAGTAACATTGGCCACAGCTGAGGACCGGCAACTGGCCAATGCCCACTATGTTGACGCTGATCAGGGACATTCCAAAACACCAATGGCTAAAAGTATTTCCATGCTGTCATTTCTGATTTTGAAACCCATTCGCCAAAATCCAATCAGCAACCCCAAACATGCCCTTTCCCATCATGGCTCTCTCTCAGAATAGTCCATCCCGCTTCCAACTCACGACCTCTCCTTATCCTTCTCCCTCTCCTGCCCCCCACCACCACCACCAC
>Ga0247824_10000372_pt1 | contig 21390 bp, 15 predicted proteins | sample 13C_PalmiticAcid_FD_194412 | JGI IMG/M metagenome (GOLD analysis project Ga0247824, IMG submission 194412) | Soil microbial communities from agricultural site in Penn Yan, New York, United States - 13C_PalmiticAcid_Day48 | ecosystem: Environmental > Terrestrial > Soil > Agricultural land...
GGACACTGATGCGCCTGCAATGCCCTGCATCCTCCCGCGGCGCCGGCCTGCAGCCAGCACCTTGCAGCGGCCCGCATGGCTCCCTCACCTGCCACTGGCCTCTGCGATCTTTAAAAGCGACATGAAGTTCTTCAATTCTGACTTTTCCATCATTATTTGGCATCAAGACTTTGGCATCAAAACACCAAACCGGTTTCTCCATAGCGTGTCTCGTATTTCCGCGCAGTCACTCAGCCCTATAAAGCCCGACCGCTCGCACACAGGGATCGACCTTCGACACCTTGCAACCAACAGTTCCATTCGAATCCCGTCCCGCACTTCATCCAACCGATCTCGGACCCCACCTCAAATCCCACCAACCATCACCACCACGACCACAATGGCGTCGTGGTCTGACGCCTCCTACAACTGGCACTCGGGCTCCGACGCGCTGACCAACGACCCGCGAAAGTGCCATGTCGTCGGCTGCTACAAGAAGCACGCCTATGTCAGAAACGCAAAGGGCCACAAGATTTACTCGCAGTACTGCACACATCGTGCGTTGCCCTCCCCATTCCATTGTCGCGTGCGCCTTGCTAACGAGTCTGCCAGACACTTGCGACAGGTACAACCCGGAACAGCATGGCTACTGCACCACCCCGAAGACGGCAGGCGACAGGTACTGCCCAGTCCGTGAGTTTCCCTCTGACCTCGTCTGCACTGTTTGAAGATGAGACTAACCCGAGGCCAGATTTGAGCTGTGGTGAACCCCGCTGCAACGAGCAGGGCAATTACGTCGGCCTCCGCGACTTCGTCCAGTGGTTCTGCCCCAACCGTACGTCCATCCCCAACTCTCAACTCTACCTTCTCGTCCGCTAACCCACCCACAGACCGCTGCACCGCACCCGACTGCCGCTCGCGCGCCTCCGAGCCCCAGCAGCAACGCTGCGCCGCCCACTTCACCAAGTGCTCGATCGCCTCGTGCCCGCGCCCGGCCCACCTCCACCGCAACGGCCGTCTGGACCTCGTCTGCGTCGTTCACTACGGCACCGCGCCGTGCCTCGCACCTTCGTGCACCCGCCAGACGAGCGCCTCGTCGCGCTACTGCCCCGTGCACAAGTGCGCCGTCGACAACTGCTCCTCCCCGCGGCACGCCTCCACACCCAACAGCACCGCCTGCCGCCTGCACCTCTGCACCACGCCGGCCTGCACCAACCCGGTCTCCTACCCGGACCGCGCCAAATCCGCCCACTGCGCCCGCCACACCTGCCGGACGCCCGCGTGCACCAAACCCTCCGACGCCGTCGCCGGCGGGGACTTTTGCCGGCTCCACGCGTGCGCGACGCCCGGGTGCGCCGCCGAGGCCCGCTTCGCGGACGAGCCCAGCCACTGCGCGCGGCACGCCTGCGTCGTGTCCAACTGCGCGAGCCCGCGGCTGAGCGCCGACCCCTCGAGCCGCCTGGGCGTCGGGCTCGAAGACAGGGACCGGTGCGCGTACCACGCCGCCACGCGCGAGAGGAGGACCAGGGCCGCGAGCTTCTCCGGCGCCGGGGTGGTGGACTGGGAGGGCCTGCGGGGCCGGTTCGAGCCGCGCGGGGAGGGGAAGCGGATGAGTGACGATGTGGAGAGGATGAGGAGGCGCGCGAGAGAGAATGCGGCGCGCGAGGGGGACTTTTATCGGTATCGGCCGGAGGAGATGGAGGAGGAGGAGGTCCTGGGGCGCGTGCGGAGGGGGAGTGGTGACTGGAGGAGGATGTATCCGACTGGGGAGGACTGGTGATTGGCGGGTTTGAGGTTTCTTTGGGTTTGGGGGGCACGGTTGGATGAGATACCCGGGATTTTGGGAGTGGCGTTCGGTTTGGCTTTGGATATGTCGCAAGGCGTTGGCAGGATTTGGCTGCTTGGGTTTATGTGTCTTTTGGTCTGCGTGATTCGTACCAAGGAAGAATCTGCTTGCTCAAGATTAAGTGATGATCATGAGTCGGAATCATCATGATCAACAACCAAACATTACAAAAACATTAGACACCTACACAATCTTTCGCTCCCAGTGACTTCGTGACCGTTTGATGTCAAGACAATGATACCCGCATCCTCGGTTTGGATCTCCTGTTAATTCGAGTCATACACATAAGGATGTTTGTGAGTGACAGAAAGAATGGAGACCTCGAAGTAGTCAAAATCAACAGCTCTTGTATCCGATGTTGTATCACAAGACATGAAATCTGCCCCCTTCCTCTCTACATGTACCATGCCGAATCTCACCCCCTTCCCCATACCTACTGCCCCCTCCTCTTCAGCGTATACCTGTACGAATAATGCCCCTTCACATCCTTCGCAAAGATCCTCATCGCCACCGCGTCATTCGACTCGACACCCCCCTCCACAATCGCCGCCTGCACCGCCAGGTCCGCATACTTTTGCGCCCGCTTATCATCCCCCAAATAGTTAAAATTCGTCGCCGCCAGCTCATACGCCTCGGCAAACCTGACATGCAGCCGCTCCTGCTCATACAGCTTCAAGAACCGCTCAATCAGCGCAAAATCCACCTTGGTGCTGTCATGGTTCCGCAACTCCGCCCGCAGCGCGATGATCTCCTTCAGCCTCTCCGCCCCTTCCACCCCAGCCTCGCCCTTCACCCCGCCCTGCGGACTGCACGCCGCGCACGGGCACCCGCCGTGTACCACGGGAGACAGCTCATCATCATCACTGCTGCCAAGCGGGGTGCGATGCCGCTTCACCCACGCGGCGCGGTCCTCGCGCGACCAGAAGGGGTCGACGTACGACACGGTCAGCTCCTCGCCGACGGCGACGCGGCGGGCGACGGTCGCGCGCAGCGCGAACGCGTTGTCCATGTACGTCGCCACGTTGGGGCGGCAGTCGTGCTGGAAGGCGGACGCCTCGGGGTAGTTGACGTAGTGCTTGGAGTGGTTCTGCTCGTCGGGCTTGTGGGCGGCGTAGCCGAGGTCGATCTCGAAGGGGTGGGACAGGAGGATGTCCTCGACCGAGCGCGGGTGGGTGTTGGTGCTGTCGCCGGGGCGGGCGCGCTGCTTGTTGAAGGCGGTTTGGGTGGTGGGCGGGAGGTAGGAGATGGCTGCCTCGAGGAGGCGGGTGCGGTCTTTCTTTTTGGGGACCTGGTCGAAGAGGGATTTGTGGACGATGAGGACGGGAGAGAAGACGAGGAGGGGCTTGCCGCGGCGGAGCGGGGACGTGGCGGTCAGGCCGGGGCCTTTGTGCAAGACTTCGGTGGTGGTGAAGGGAAGGGGGTCGACGAGGAACTTGTTCTCGCCCCGGTCGAGGTGCTCTTCGATGCGCTCGAGCTTTTGGAACTCCTCGAACTTGGTCACGGCCACGAGCCCGCGGCCTTTGGCGAGGCGCTGGTTGGTGTAGACGCAGTAGGCGCCGGAGCAGATCTTGGACTCCCACCACCCCTGGACGGGGGGCGATTGTGGTGCGGTGCCATTGTTGGTGTAGACTTGTGTGTTTTGGATGGCTTCGTAGGCGAGCCCGTCAGCTGAACCTCCTTGGGGAGGGTCTGCTTTGGCTTCGCTTTTGGCGGCAGCGAGGGGCGCGAGCAGCCCCAGGAGGAGCACTCGGGCGAGGGACACTTCACTCCACGCCATCTTCAAGAGAGCAACAGGTCAGATGCTGTGGGCGGCCCGTTGCGGCAACGTTAACAGAGAGAACCAACGCCGGGGAAGCAAATCGTCGATAGCATCGAGCTTCTCTCATCACTCGGCTCATCTTTAGGACGAGAGGAAGTCGGAGGTTATGACGTTGCATAGCTCGGATCAAGCAACGTGGCCTAGACACGCCACGAAAACTGCCTATAACGTGGTATGCTAACGCAGCTTTGTTCCATTGAGACTTGAGGCGGGATGTAGCAGTGATTGGCGTTTGCAACTGCCTAAATATGTCTGCCGGCGCCGTGTCACTTTATCCGTGGATTCACTTGACCCTGATGCGGCGTCGCCGTGGACACGGCTAAACTGCAGTACGGTAGTCTGCTAGAAGGCACAGGTTTCATTTCTTGATGTGCTCATCGGCTGCGACGCAATGCGAGCCACTAATACCCTACAATTTGATCTTAACACTTGATCCCCAGATCAGCCCAGACTCGCCAGTGGCCATGTCCCCTCAAGCATCTTCCGAGTCAGGAAGCTCATCGGTACAGTCTATACCGGTTCCCTCAAAAACCTTCACAACCTTGCTCTCCAAGCCCAGGCCAGGTTTATCATGAAGCGCCGGCGCGTGCTTGAAGTGCTTCAAATTTGGAAAGGTCCGCTCTCGGAAACGTTTGCAAAGCTGAACGGCTACGTCGTAGACGGGGATGCCGCGGCCTCCGACGCAAAGTGACTCAATGCCGGCCGGCAAGTTGTCGATGAACATGGCAGTGTCGCCCTCTGGCCAGTTCGAGAACACCAGACCCAGTGACCGAAGACTTCTGAAGCGAGAGAGCTGAGCGAGGTGCTTCACGTCGGGGGCGGGAAACTTGTCCCACTCGACGCTGAGTTCTTGCAGTGTGGACCGCAGGGGGAACAGTAGTTTCCAAAGATCGACCATGGAGTAGGGTGAGCGAGCTTCCGGACGGGCCGGTGTGTCGCCTGGTTGCTGCATCAACGCCACTTCCAGCGTCCACATATGGGTTTGCAAATCCCAGCAACCGTCCACGCTGAGATGGCATCTCTTGAGATTGGGGCAAAATCTTGCGATAGCTGCAATGTCCGAGCAGGAGGCATCGTCGAGATGGATGCCCTTGAGGTCGGGCAGGGCATCCTGGATTATTCCTCGCATTCGCTCTCCTTCCCGTCCCCCAATCCGCAGGTAGGTCAGAGCTGGGGTGTGATGCAGCAAGGTCCTCAAGGATTCCTTGTGAACTTTGGAAAGGAACTTGAAGGCCGGCTGAGAACGCTTCGGTGGCTGCACCTCGAGATGTCGCAGCGAGCTCAGAACAAAAGTTTTGGGCAGGCGGGTTGCGTATTGCAGCGCCGTGAGCTCGGAAGTCGGGCCGCCATGAAAGATCATCCTGCACTTGAGGGATGCAAACAGTTCGTCGACGACCGCCGTGGTCCAAGGAAGGGTGAGAACGAGCTTCCAGATGGTAGGAAGTTGGCAGAGGACCACGTCGATCAGCAGGGATTCCAGCGAGTCGGAAAGATCAACACCGCCGGGCGGGAGTTGAAGACCCAACCGATTTGCCTCCTGGAGCAAAAAATTCACTGGCACTGCGGAGACAGCGAACTCGGTGATCATGACGACGTCCGGAACCGTGTTGCCTTCGATGCTGAGCTCTTTGACCAGAACAGCGCGGTCACCGAACCGAGAGAAATGTCTGATGAGTCGCAGGAAGGAACTTGGGCGGTCAACGGAAACCTTGACGCGCTCGTAGAGCAGCGGGTTGACGACATCTTGAAGGCTCTTGCAGGTCTGGGCGAGGCTTCCGAGGGCCGGGAAGTTTTCCAGCGCACCCTCCCACGATGGGCAGGCCATCGCATCAGGGTTTGACGTCTCGGTATGACAGTCGACAAGTTGAAGGCAGATGGCCAACTGCATCTCGACCGGAATCGCGAGAAGAGGCGGAGGGTCGGCCATTGTTGCGGCGTTGTCGGTGTCACTTTGCAGGTGAGGTCGATCCGTGGCAGACCGCGATTGTGGGAACGAATGAAAGTTGGGTTTGAGAAGAAAGTGAAGGAGGTGAAGAAATTGCAAGAAGGTGAAGGAGGTGGTGGAAGGAGTTGGAAGTGGCCGGTTCGACAGTTGAGAATCCCTGTTCGAATTCTCTTTCTGAGGGGATGGAGCATTGTCAACTTCCCGTGAGTCATGGTTCGAGCGATTGTTCCATCTGAAAATGGCCAACCATTGGCATGCCACTTTAAGCAAGCGTTTTCCATTGTTGTTTGTTGTCAGGAAGTCACCATTTCAAACACTGCTGCCGATACTTGAACCATGCTGCAAACCCCACGACGAAACTTAGAGGGACCCTTCATCAACAGCGGTGCCGTATGCTCGCCATCATGTCAGTCCAGCTGGAGGACTGGTTGCTGAAGCTTCCGGCCCAGTCACGGGTCTTCCGTTTCCAAAAGTGCTGGGTATTATCCCTGGCTCAGCACAAAATACAGATTCCGCAGACAACAATGTGAGGTTCATCCTTGGCTACCACAGAATGTGCCACAAGACAGCGAACAAGGAGAAAGGGGAGACGGAAGGTCAAGTGGAATATTGGAATCGAGTCGAGCAAAAGGACCACTGAACAAACCACCATATCCTCACTCTTCCATGCTACCTCCACGAGATAACTTTCCACCAAAGACCCGGCCAAATGAGGGGCCGGCTGATTACTCGTCTCCTCGCCAACAAACAGAGTCCGGATAGTGTTCGGCCATGGCCTTCTGCACAGCCGCCAGGCACTCGGACTTGCGGTAGACGGCCAAGTCGGGCCAGCCATGTTCCCGGTAGATCTCCTGCAGCATGGGGATCATGCCTTCCTCGTCGTCGTCCTCGTCCTCCGGGACGCCCGTCAGGGTGGAATGACTGATGGGAATCCACTTGAGTTGGATAAACTGGTCCTTGAGGAGCTCGAAGAAGTCGGGGATGGCCCAGGCGGTTGCGCTTTGGCGCCAGCCTGCCTCTTCCTCGGACACCTCGTCTTCCAAGTCCCACTCGATGCTAGCCGTGCGACCGTCCCCAAAATCGATCCTGCTGGGACAGTCTTGCCAGTGGATAATGCCGAGCTCGGTATCGAGGACCCACGCTTCGTCCCGATTCCAGGTCAGGCCGACGACGTGAGGCGGGTTGATGCGCATCTGCGCAAGTTCGCCCTCGGTGATGAGGCGGGACTCTTGGGCCGTGTCAGGGGTGAGACCGGCGATGAAGTCTGTCCAGTCGGCGATAACATGGCAAGGGGCAACCTCGGCGTTGTCATCCGAGTGGCCGTAGACGGGGTGGCGGATGTAGGGCAGGCGGGCTAGCAGGGCCAGGACCTCGTCCGACTTGCCCAGGTATTGCAGCGTGGCGGGGTCGGCGTTGACAATGGCGGGCCAGCCCCCGGCAGGGGGATAGACGATATGGGACTCCTTCAGGTACATTCGGGTGAGGAAGATGTAGTAGTCGGTGAAGGCGGCAATCGTCGCCTCGCGGGAGTAGGAAACGTCTTCAAGATCCATGCTGGGCGACTTCGGGGATCTCGCGTCTCAGGCCCTTGTGAAGTGTGCCTGACGCTCGCGTGAAAGAAATCACTGGACTGAGGATGCAAACTGTGCCTTGAACCAACGTCAAGCGTTCCCATGCGGCGCAGGATTGCCCCACACATTGGGGGCCAACACTGGTCCTCTTGGCCTCGCATGTGTACATATGTACATACCTAACATATGTAGGGGGCCGGGTTTCCTCCAGCGAGGTCGCAATTCTGTTTATATCAGGCATGAGGGTCGCCCGGGAGATCACCAGGTGAGGAAGCTTCTGAGAACTTCATGTGCGTCTGGGCACTTTCCAGCCTTTCCCGTGGGGTGATATGACAGCCATGATCCATGGTTGGTTTGGTCGGATGAGAAATGAGGTCTTGGCGGAGGAGGAGTCTGCACTGCGCGCCAAGGGCCGAGCCGCTGCCCCTGACGAGTCGGGAAGAGGCCCGAGACTCAGAGCGGGTACTACAGGGTCGTAATTTCCGGATGGTGTTGGTTGCCTCATCAAGCTCAACCGGCTGCAACTTGACGCCAACCATGGCCCAAGTCAAGTCGGAATTACTTCTCGCCTTTCTGCATCTTCCCGCATCTTCCTCTCGTCGTTTCCCTCTCTTCCATCGTCACCCACACAGACATGCGCTTCAACGTCTTTCTCGGGGGCCTTGCTGCCCTCACGGCGGCGACCGGCGTCTCTGCGAGGTTCCTGGCCGACTCGCCGGCGACGATTACGCTGGATCCCTTGCTCGCAGCAAGACAGGCAACGCCAACAACCACCATGTCCCGGTCGCGCAGCACGCTCCCGCCGGACCCTTGGCAGTGCATCACCGAGAACATCACGCAGTACTTTGACGTCCCCCAGCCGACCGGGAACGTTCTCGACGCCATCGCCTCGTACAACGAAGAGGTGAACAAAGAGTGCCTAGCCACGGCAGTGGGTTATGAGAAGCGGGCCTGCACCATGTCGAACCCGACATCGTGGTGTGGCTTCACCACTGCCGCACCCGCCGACGTGCTGTCCAGCTACTCGACCTATGTCTCGGCCGTCGTGTCGTTCTGGACAGCCAAGAGCGAAACCATGTCCATCCTCTCGACCAGCTGTGCCGTCGCTTGGAGAAGATTCCACGACGCCGATCGCGAATGGGTCAGGATCGCCACGGCCCATGCCGACTGCTATCTCGCCGTGCACGCCCAAACCAGGACCGGAACCGGGGCGCCGACTGCGACGGCACTCGACGCCGCCGCGTCGACAACAGCAGCGACGGTACTCGGTGGTGCCGCGTCAACAACGGCAGCGACGGCGCTCGGCGGTGCCGCGTCGTCAACGACAGCAACGAGCCAGTCCAACGCTGTCCGCCGCGGCCCTGCTGCTGGGGCCATTACCTTGATGAGCGCAGTACTGGTTGTTCTCGCCAATGCGGCATAATGGATCGCTGTGAGGCCAGTAGCTGGAACAAGTTCACCAAGGTCAAACCCGGTGACACGTGTGATGTTATCTCCTTCAACAGCCCCATCGCCACCGAACACTTTGCCTTGTGGAACACGGGCGTGGGTGGAAGAGACTGCCGCGACCAGCAGGCCGGCGCGTACGTGTGCGTCTGTCTCATCCCTGGAGGCACGCCGACAATTGAACGCTGGCAACGGCATCGCGACGCCGCAGCCGATGCACCCGCGCATGGTGAGCAACTGCACCACGTTCGTCAAAGTCAACTAGGGCGACTCATGCGACGCCATCGCCTTCTGGAACGGCGTTGCTGGCAGCAAGTGGGTGATCCGGTGGAACGCGGGCGTGGGATGATCAGACTGTTGGACTCTACAGGCAAACACGTACGCCTCCATTGCTGTCATTGGAGACACGCCGACAAACCTTGGCAATGCCACTGCCAGGCCCACGCCAACGCAGCCTGGCATGGTGAATTACTGCAAGAAGTCCAAGGTTAACTCGGGAGACATCTGAGACATTATCTCCTTCTTCAGCGGCCTTTCCTCGACGGCGGATTCCATCAAGTGGAACCCAGGGGTGGGCCAGGCACGTCGTGGACGCAGCTGCGCATCTAGGTGTGCATCGGCGTATAAGGGGGGTAGGCGCCAAGCTGTCAGGAGGGCTATATGCTTGTTGATAGTCGAGTGCTCTCATATATCATTGCTGTTCCCACACATTTGCTGCCTCGCCCTCAAGCCACCACGAAAAGTGCCAAATCCAGCAGTCGTGATGGTGCTCTCACACCACACTTCCGTGCTCGAACCGGTACTGGCCCGAGTAGCCGATGAGGAAGAAGGAGGCCACAAATCCCGCCAGTCGGACCTTACCCGCCCATCTCTCCCCATTAATCAAGATGTCCCAGGGGCGGATGTCACAGTTAACTACCTACTAAAATCGCCCTGCGATTGGCACGACTGGGAGCTGATGGCGGCCGCGCAGAGGTTCATGGCGCTGTCGGGGAGGCAGACCGTTCTAAAGACGGGGAAGCGGATGTTTCATCATCTTGATAGAGACAGATGCCGTTCCGTATATTGAATGGACTCCTGATATCGAGACCATATCGACGGCAATGCGAGACGCGGCTGCCGGCGCTAGGTACAAACTGGCGATGGCCAACAATGGAAATGAGAGGAGGGGGTGATGGCTGACCCCCCTTAAGTCGCGCACATGACACTCTCTGCAGGGCTGATTCCACGTGGAGTGAGCGTTTCATCATCACTGGCCAACATGCCAGTAGCCCAAGATAAAGCGCCTGAAGAAAACCGGGTCCGAAGCAAGTAATTGACCAGCGACCTTCGACAGGAAGTTAATCGTTTGGGCATGTGGCCAACTGTTGGCACACCTCCTACATCATCTTCTGTTAGTTCGCGTCGATACCCAATAGCTCGGTTTCGTTCCTAGCGCCAAGGGCGGACCATCAAGCTTGATGTTACACCTCGCCATTCCCCCACATCATGCATCGGCGACAACCAGGATCTAGAAACCAAAGACAATGATGATTTGGCCGGCCAAGACACTCCGACCGACGGCGTCCCAGGAATAGCTCGTCTTGGCAGATGCATCAGGGAGGTGGGATGCGCCGATCACCTGGGGCTGTACTTTAATCTCTCTGTTGTTTCGCGCCATGTCATGCATGAGAAACAACCAGGAACCCCCACCTTCTCGTCCTGATATGAACTGGTGCGTTGTACAGCATTTCGGGACCTGCCAGTTGAAGCACGGCGTCAAGCAGCCAAGACAATGCTCTACCGATAGTTGCGGGGACGGGGAGAGGCGTTCCCGCCTCTAGACCCATCAGACATTGCAGGAGGTGCTTGTGTCTTGTAAACGGGAGCCCAGTGGCCAGAATCAAGCCTTGCTGCCTCGGCCAAGGTCGAGATCGGCATGCAGGCCCTAGTACTCCCACGATGAGGTGTATAAAGCTCCAAGGTCACAGCTTCCAGGCCACGTTGACTTGTGCTAACACCCAGCCTCTCACGATCATTGTCTTCAACCACCATGTACTTCAAGACGTTCGCTCTCCTCACGGCCACGGCCGTCATGGCCGCTGTCAATGAACCGTGCATTGGCTCGGGTGGCAGGGCAGGTAGGACTTCCTCACCGTGCATTAAAGCAACGCTTGCTCACACTGACGAGGTGTCTGCCTCGCCGCCAGCAGCTGCACCTCGTCCGGCGGCGTGACCATCGACGGGGGCTGTCCCGCCGACGCGGCCGGCATCAAGTGCTGCACCAAGGCGTCCTGCGCCAACACCAGCGCAGGCAACTGCCGGTGGCAGAGTGATTGCGGCGGCACCTCGACCTCGGGCCTGTGCCCCGGTCCGGCGCAGATGAAGTGCTGCTCGTCAGCGGCCGCGGGCTTCGGCGGGTACTCGGCGCCGGCCATCCCCACCGTGGGCGGCTGCCAAGCAGTCGCGGTCAGCGGCGCCCAGAAGGTCGTTGCTGCGTGGCCGGGAAGGGTGCGGCAGATTTATTGCACGAGAGACTGCTCGTGCCCGGGCACGTCGGACCATTGTTGCGGCAAGGCCATCGATTTTATGTGCTCGGATGGCGGCGGTGTAAGTCGGTGCGCAGGGAGGAGTTATATCGTGCTGCTAACAAGAGACTTTGCAGGTGCCCACCATGTCTGGCCGCGAGATCGCCGAGTGGGTCATGAACAACCGTGGCACTCTCAACCTCAAATATGTCATCTGGGGCCAGAAGATCTGGAGCCCGTCCGTCGACGGCGTCAAGGCGTGGACCAGCTGGCGCACTATGGAGGACAGGGGGGACATCACGCAGAACCACTGGTGAGTTTCTCACTCGCTGCCTGTGATACTGTTGGCATCTCTGACAGAGTCATCGCCTAGGGACCACGTTCACGTCAGCTTCAACTGAGGTTCAGCAAACCAAACACTGTGACGGAGCATAGCAATGACGACCCTCGCGCTGTTTCGGTCGAAGTTTAGCTCAGTTTTAGGATCAAATGCTTTGGCGCCGGGGCGATAGAGTCGGAAAGATGAGATAATAACGTAGCATCAGTCGTACCAAATTGCAGCAGAAGGCCGTGCAGTGAAGATTGGCGCCGCATGTTTTTCCAGGGGTCTCCTGATAAACAGAACAATCGCCGAAGACTTTGATGGAGACATCAAGGCCAACGCCGCTGGAAGCCGCGCCAAGACATGCCCCAATTGACTTGGCAGGGCTTGGCGCGTGCTGCTGCCGTAGCTCCCGCATGCCCCGCCCTGACGGAGCTCCTTCCAGGGCTCCTGTCTGACAAGCTCGTTCCCGGCGACACCTCGGTGCCCCTCCTTCCAGTTCCATTCCAATGCAAAACTCTGGCTTTTGGTCCAGGGCCCTCAGAGTTTCTCGCATCATCCGACCTGTGCTCCTGCAACGACGAACCCTCTCCAGCCTGCGCACCATGGACTACGACACGATCCTGCAGGGCAAGTACCCCGCCAAGCGCCATGCGCAGCGTGTTGTCGAGTACATCCGCTCCAAGGTGCCCGATGCCACAGGCGCCATCTACGTCGAGAGCCGCGCGACCAAGCTGCTCGAGGACAATGACGAGCCCGAGCCGTTCCGGTATGCCCTCCTCGTAGCTCTCCCCGCCGTCATTCCCAGCTGACACCGCAGCCCAGCCAGCGCCGCTTCTTCTACTACCTGACGGGCTGCCCGCTCGCCGACTCGTATGTCGTCCACGACATGGAGTCCTCCAAGACGACCCTCTTCATCCCCCCGATCGACCCCGAGACTGTCATCTGGTCCGGCCTGCCCGTCTCTGCCGAGGAGGCCCTGCAAAAATACGACGTCGACGAGGTCAAGTACACGAGTGACGTCAACGCCGAGCTGGCGCACATCGCCGGCCAAAAGACCAAGTCGACCCTCTTCGCCATCCCGAACCAGGTCTCGGAGCACGTCACCTTCCTCGGCTTTGACGAGAAGAACTTTGGCATCCTCAAGGAGGCCATCGAGGTCAGCCGCGTCGTCAAGGATGAGTTTGAGATCGCCATGATCGCCAAGGCCAATGCCATCAGCAGCGCCGCCCACCGCGATGTCATGGCCAAGGTCAAGCACGCCAAGAACGAGCGCGAGCTCGAGGCCGTGTTCCTCGCCGACTGCATCTCCGACGGCGCCCGCAACCAGGCCTACCATGGCATCTTCGCCGGCGGGCGTGCCGCCGCGACGCTGCACTACGTGCACAACAACGCGCCCCTCGCGGGCAAGCTCAACCTGCTGCTCGACGGCGGCTGCGAGTGGGACTGCTACGCCTCCGACATCACGCGGACCTTCCCCATCAACGGCAAGTTCACCAAGGAGAGCAGGGCCATCTACGACATTGTGCTCCGGATGCAGCTCGAGTGCATCGCCGCGCTCCGGGCCGACGTGCTGTGGGACGACATCCACCTGCTGGCGCACAAGATCGCCATCGACGGCTTACTGGCGCTGGGCATCCTGAAAGGCGACAAGGACGAGATCCTGGCCAACCGGACGAGCGTGGCCTTCTTCCCGCACGGCCTGGGGCACTACCTCGGCATGGACACGCACGACACGGGCGGCAACCCCAACTACGCCGACAAGGACACCATGTTCCGGTACCTGCGCGTCAGGGGGAAGCTGCCGGCGGGTAGCGTCGTGACGGTGGAGCCGGGCATCTACTTTTGCAACTTTATCATTGAGCCGTTCCTCAAGGACCCGAAGCATGCCAAGTTTATTGACGCCGACGTGCTCGAGAGGTACTGGGACGTGGGTGGTGTGCGGTAAGTGATTGATAACCAGGAAACCTTCTGATCTGGCGGCTAACCGTGTGCAGCATCGAGGACAATATTGTCATTACCAAGGGAGGGTGCGAGAACCTGACGACGGCGGTCAAGGATCCCGAAGAGATGGAGAGGATCATCTCGAGCAGCTAGACTGTTAGAGTTACTAATCGATAAACATTTCCAGTTCTCTGCTGGCCAGTTGATGAAGCAGGTGACTGTCGGGATTCTCTTGCCGGCACGGGCCTTCGCAGTAATTGTCGAAACAACGTCCATTGCCCCTACCAAACTCATTACACCCACCCTAACCCGGCCTCGTCTCGCCCTCACTCGGGTCATAGCAGCTCTCGAGATCCATATACGTCCCCTTCTCCCTCCCGCCCGACGACCCCCTCGCCAGCGTGTCCATCCTAAACACTCCGGCCTTCGACGACCCAATCGTCTGCACCCCGTCCGGGTTCGGCCCGATCCGCACCGCCGCACCGCTCCCGCTCACGCCCGACGACCCCCCCGTCCCGCCAGCGCGCTTGCTCCGCCACGACTTGACGAGCGATTTCAGCCACGGCACGCACCCGCAGATGATGCCCAGGTTCGCCTCGACGGCGGCCCACTGCCACAGGTGCGTGCCCTCCCACGTCACGTCGTACGTCTCGCGCAGGACGATGTCCAGATAATAAATGCGGATGGCGGCGGCGACGACGACGAAGAGGCCCACGCTGAAGAGCGCGATGATGGCGAGCCGCTGGGCCAGGGGCAGGTTGGCGCGGTAGATGGTGGGGAGGGGCAGGGCCCAGACGAAGAAGTCGAAGATGACGGTCGAGATGGCGTAGCTGAAGAGGATGGGGGTCTCGTCGAGGCAGTCGGTGGCGGTGCGGGTGAGGTTCCAGTAGGAGGTTATGGGTCTGCGGTCGGGGTTAGGATTCCCGCTTTGTGTTTGTTGTTGTGCGGGGAGGAGGGGGGAGTTTGGGAAACCTACTTGCACTCGGTGAAGAGCACGATCCAGAAGATGGCCGTGGTTGCTGCAACAATCCAGGGCGCGACGACTGGTGGTTCGGCTGGTTAGAACACAGCCCTGTTCTCATCACGGAGGCCGGGGGAGGGGGGGAAATTACGGGACAGACGACGGAACATGGTGTTCTGGGGCGCCAGCCGCAGGTAGCTGAGGAGGATCGAGATCTTGCAGAGCAGCGTCGCGGGGATGAAGAAGGCCTGCGTGGCGAACGAGGCCTGGCGCCCGGTAATCAACTTGGCCAGGGGCAAGTCCCAGACGTGGTTCTTCCAGCCGAACCGATCAAAGGCGAGGATGATGCTGATGGTGGCTGCCACTGAGAAGAACTGGATGGGGGAGGATGGGTCAGTCATTGTCACCCCTCGAGCACCATCCGGTCATGGAACCGGAAGCAAGCAGCAGTTACGGTGATCATCGACGTACTGTAGCGACCACCATCACCCAGTCATCCAGCTCCGTCTTGCGCATGATCCTGAGCCTGACATACATGCGCAGGACGAGACAGGTGACGGCAACCGTGAGAGTGATTACTCCGGCAACGATTAGATCAGGGCCCCGAGTCTCGGGGTTGACGTAGTTGGGGCGCGGCCATGAGGCCACGACCTCGGGAGGCGGGGACCTCATGTTTGGTTTGTGGGAGGAACTCTCTGTCTAGCTGATGGAGGAACAGGCTTATCGACCTCCAGGGACGGCGAGCACTGTCGACATGCCCTCTTGCTAACAGGAAGCGGCGTGATTTTGTCGAGGGATACTGGGGTTGACTGCACGCTCCAGGCGGTGGTGTCGTGGGAGTGAGGAGACCTCGAGGTCCACATGGACCAAACACTCGGGTGCAAAGTCTGGGGTACGCAAGGGGGAGATATAGAGCGGAGCACTGGGCTCCATCCCTGCCCCTGGAGTGTCAACAGGGTCAACACATCCCTCTGGGGCCTTGGGGCTGGCGCCATCTGGGCTGGGATTGGGGAATGAAGAACACCCCAATCTGTCGAGACGCAGCTGCTCTGTCGATGGTGTGCTCCACAACGCTTTGACAGGTGGGGGGAAACCATCTGCTCGGGATAGGCAAGCCGCTCGTGGCCTGGTCCCATCGCGATTCACATGCACGGCGCTATCCAACGCTTCGGGCTCTTCGGGCTTGTGCCAAGGCATGCCAGGCCGTATTCGTTACTTTCCAGAGCTGTGACAGGTTGGGGGTCTGTCCGGCTGAGACGGCGACGCAACAACATCGCAACAATGGGCGCCCGTGCGCAAGTTCCCAGCTAGCTCCTTGCGAAACGGTTGTTCGGTGACCATGGCTTCCATGCGGTCTCCATTTCCCCACAGGGACAAGAATAACAAGCGCGGTTTTGGTTCCGCCGGTGGGCTGCCCCGGGGCTGCTTCGGGCTGATTAACCCGTTTTCAGAACTCGATTCCACTCTCGTTCGATTTGGGGGGCGGGGCATCGATGAATGCAGAGCATCGATTGGTCACTCCCACACCTCCGGCTTGTGTCTTGTTCAGGGGAGGTCAGTCAGCATGAACAGGGGTAGGTCGGGGTTGGGGAGATGCCATGTTCCTTGGACATTCGAAGAATGCTTGACTTCTGTCTCAGATATCACGCACACATGTTCCATTCTCGGCGACCCAAGTGGCTGGGTGGGAGAGGTTTGACAGCAGGCCATGTTGCATTGCAGTCTGCGGGGGTCGTCTGGGCAGGGGCGGCAGAGAGGTTTTGCCACGGACCGTGCCGAGCCAGGTTTTTTTGACACATGGAAGTCTCCGAGCCCTTGGGTCTTATCACACAATTGTTGCGCTCGTTTATTTCAGTGGCTGGTCGCCCGCGAGTCTCGCCGCTTCTGCTCCGGTTTGGGTGTTGCATGTGCAAATGCACACGAGCTATCTCCCAATCAAGTAAGGTCAAACCAGACGATGAAATGACACTGGCGAGTGGGAGGGGGCAATCGGCGATCTGGGCACTCGATGCCCAGACCCCTGTGGTGAAACCGGGACGTGGTGAGCTCGTCCGCCTTGTTTGGGGTGGGGGATGTGTGTTCCAAACAGCCAAGGCAAAGGACGTGATCTCATTGTTGAGTAACGGAAAGGATCATGGATGCTCGCCAGGGACTTCAGGCTAGTAAAAAAGACCAGAGCGCGAATCAGATCTCGAGACAAAAGGCGTTACACGAGCAGAAGGGGCCTGTTCGGGCCGCCAAATTTGACACCCCCTCCAATGCCTAGGTACTCTGTGGCAAATAACGAGCATTGCTGTTTCTGTGTTCTTGACTTTGACCATTGCGTGCCCGAGCTAAACCATCATTTGGCGTCGCGAGACCTTTGGATGGGGGTGCTGCCCAGTCAATTGTCCGAGGCTAGGGAGGGTGCTGCCGAGGTGGGCAAGGCTTGCGGGGGGTAGCGAGCGTGGGGTCGGTGACGACCACTTTAGACCCTGCCACCGAGATCAAGCCGACCAAAGAGAGTACAGAGCAGAGTAGGGTATATATTGCTTGGACCGTTTTCGAGTCAGGGGTGCACTAGTCTCTTCACTTTCGTCTCCCCCAGTCCACGATCTGTCTTCCATGGCTGGACCGCCGTCTTCAAATCCGTCTTGTTTTGCAACCTAGAGTGCTTCTTCGTTGTGACATTTTTACCGGCCTATGTCGCCTAAGCCGGGGGCTGAGAAGAGTTAGTCCCAGCAGACGACTTCTAGACACCCGACTCCGGCCGCGCAAAGCAGGGCTTCTGACCTGGTTCCATTAGCCACGGGTGTTCCAAAACCTGCTTGGCAGTGATGCGATTGCGATGGTCGTAGGTAAAGATTTGGCGGAGAAGGTTGCAAAAGAGATCCGCGTCCTGCTTTTGAATGGGCGTTGTGTGCTTGGCCTTGAACGCGGTTTGCCCCTCGTGATCATCCATGTCCAACTCCGGAACCCTGACGCCAAACTTGTCAACTCCGGTTATTGGGGCTGGGCTGTTCGCAAGCCGATGCGGTTTGAAAATCTCCCTTACGAGCTTCTCCAAGCGCAGTTCTCCCATGTGCGTGAACTCAAGTGTCATGTACTCAGCGTCCGGTTGCAAGGGCACGTGAACTGGGTAACCGTCGAGAAAGGGGTATGTGTACCATTCTTGAGGCATGGAACCCAAGGTCTCATACATCCTCTTGGCGGTTCCGAGTGGGCCAGAAGATAGAAAGTCCCAGAAGAGTTTGGTTGGGCGCCGCAAACTGAAGAGGATGGATCCAAACGCCCAAACGTCGGCTTCTGGGCTGTTGACAAGGGAGAAGATGGATTCCGGGGCAAGGTACGCCGGTGGCACGTGGGAGAGACCTAGCGGAGGGCTGTTCATGAAGAATGCCTGGTCGAAGTCGAGAATACAGAGTCTAGTCGACAAGTACTCGGCCGGTAACCGGGACAGGTTGACAGCTGCAACTGCAAACTGTGGCCCACAGGATGGCTGATCTCGAAAGAATTGGTCAACAAACTGTCTCCGCGGCTCGCCAAAGATGTCGTCGAGTTGTTTCTCGGTCAGAGCGTCGAGGGACTTCGTGAGGCGGACGGCCACGTTATTGAGGGTGAGATCTGAGGAGACCAGTGAGTGATATAGGCAACGTTTTGGGGCTGCCAGGCGGGGGGAGAGAAGCAAGCAGTTGAAACATACCTCCATGACAGATGCCTCGTGAGTGCATGATATCCAACGCGGCTGCAATCTGGTGCGCAAACGGCTTGACAAATGCCGCGTACAGCCAGTAGTACCCCGTATTCAAGCTGGACAATGTAGGGCCCAGCACGGGAAAGATCTGGCAGAGGTGCCGGCCGTTTGTGCTGGTATGGAACAGCCGCTCGAGTTCCAAGAGGAAGAGGCCCGGGTAGCCCTTGTCGCGTTCATAGTCGCGCAGCTGCTGGACAATGGTAGGGGACTCGTACTCGTCGGAGAAGGATGCCGAGACAGCCTTCAATGCGACATATCGTCCATGGCGCCCATCTTCGTCACGAACCAACCACACAGTCCCGAAGCCGCCAAAGCCAAGCTTGTGGAGGACGATGAAGCGGCCGGCAATGCGATCGCCAAGGTCGATCGGGCAGAAGCCACCCTTGTGGTACTTGTCGAGTCTTTCGGTTTCATGGCCAAAATCGAGGTCCATGTTACCACACTCTGGAGGACAGGGGAGGCTTTGTCAGGAACAAGGTCGAGGACCTAGGGTAGGCCGGGGAGCGGTGCTGGGGTGCGGCAGCTATGCCTTGGGTACCTCAAGTTCACTACTCAGATTCCTTTATTCGGAGCAGAAGGCGCGGTGTTGAAGGCGACCCGTTTCCTCAGTTTCCCGGATTGGTCGCAGCTTTGGTCGCATTGAGGACCAACAGTTGAGGACCAGCCGCTCACCGCTCCCAACAATCCAACAGGCTGGGGCCAACCGCATACCAAACGCGGCACTATGACCATCCGAGACATGGCTTGCGGTCACCCAGAATTGGGGTTGAACTGAGTGAGCTGTTGTTGGTCACAATGTGAGCATGTATCGGTCTCCGAGGAAGCCGTAGGTGATGAGGAACTGATATACTCAGGAGTATTCAGGATGTACCTATCTCTCAGTCAAGCAGCACCTCGGACATGCGCCTCCTCGCTTGCACGGGATCCCAGTCCACTATAATTCTGTCCTTGGACTCCCTCATCTTCCTCTCCACAAACGGTTCGAGGGCGGCTCGTTCCTGGTTAGTCAACAAGTGCATCCTCGTCTTCCAAAGGTCCTGTTTCAAGACGCCACCTTCCCGCTCGCCAAAGAACCGCTCATCCAAAAACTTCCAGTATGCCATGTCAAATGCCCAGCTCTTTCTCGCGCCATAGCTGAGCCAGAAGCGGCCGGTCTCCCAGCTCTGGCGCATGTACGTTGACAAGGGAACCGGCAGAGCACCCGGCTGGTCCACCCTTCCAAGGGGAACACTGTCCTCGGCCCGTTTCATGGCATTGATCCAGATATCTAGGCGCGCCTCATATCTTTGCGTCCAGTCATCAATGCCATCCGACCACGTTTCGGCCGAGTCAAGAAGCAGCCACCATGGCGGATCGAGGACGAACTGCGTTGGCGCCGCATACGCAAATTCCCAGTCGATCATGGCGACCAGGTCGTCGGCTTCGTTCAACAACATGTTTCCCGCCCGCAGGTCGTCACCCCATAGCCGGAACGCGCCGGACCCAGCCGGGCCCGGGGAGAGTGACCTCCGACCGGACAACTTGGCCGACTGGGCAAACCAGTCGTCCTCGGCAAATCCAAACGAGGACAAGCGGCCCTGCTTGGCCAACCGCCGGAAGATCTGGCGCGCCACGAACTTGTTGCGGCAGTCGTCGGCCGACTCGACCAGGTCGTTTTGCTGGACGACCAGCTGCGCCAGGTGCATCTCCGCCAGGGCGACGTACCAGTCATCGGCGGTGCCATACGTCGTGCCTTCGGGCGGCAGCACGGCGCGCGGGATGTTGGCGAGCCGGACCATGTCGGCCATGTTGTGGGTGATGGGCCGTCCGGCAATTTCGTAGGGCCCTGAACCCCCCCGTCCGCTCCCGCCTTCGTCCCCCACCTCAACCAAAGCCACGATCCGGGGGAAGGTGAGGCGGGATAGCTGCAGTAGACAGCTTGCTGCCTTGGACCAGATGGTCTCGAGCGTGGCTTCGTCCACCCGAGGATTGAGGAGGTGCGTCGCGCTCGGATCGTTGTTTGGCCTCGTCAGTCGGGCTGACATGCTTCCGCGGTTTTCCACGTGTTGGAGGATGAGAAACGGTCCAAGAGTGGTGTCTCGACCGTGACAGAAGTGCCGGGGAATGGGGATTTGGGTGTGTTCCGAGATGTACTTTGCTGTGGCTGCCTCCTGGATAGTCTTCTCTGCCGGAAAGGGGACTAAGCTGGGACAGGGAAGTCGGACCATGACATCGGGCGTGGCGGTCTTCTTTTCCAGATGCACCCGGTACAGAATGTTGAAGCCGCCGACGATCAGAGGTGACACGAGAGTTGCCTGCGCTCTCAACCGCTCTTCGGCGAGACGTTCGACCTCGCGGCAAGTGGTTTTGAGACGCATCTGTTTCAGCGCCTTGTCCGAATCCTCGTCATTCTTGTCCCAGACAAGATTATCGAGCTCCTCTTGCCCGTCATACATTGTTCTGTTTTAGCTTTAGCTGTGTTTATGGATATCGTAGGCAAGACTGAGGATGGAGCGCAAAGTTACCCACATGAAATGGTTTGTGAGCCCTGCGTGACTGATTGAAGAAGGGAAGATGCGGCAACAAATTTGACGAGATAGCGTTGCTTGGTGATTGGTGTGGCTCCCCCCTGTACGTCTTGACGGATTGGTCAGACTTTCCACCAACAAAGAGGGAGTGGTAGGAGAGGGGAGAGGTGGAAGTTAAGGGGTGTGTGGCAGGAATTCCATTGGGGTTTTGGTCTAGGTAGTAGGAGAAACGGACTATTCTAGCAAGCGAAACAGATTATTCTAGTAATTAGGGAACAGGAAAATGCAAACTCGTCGACAGACGGGCCAAGACCTTGCCGGCACCAGCAGTACACCCTCAACCAAAGGCCCCCAGCATCTTCAGGAGCGGGCTTGCACAACCTTGAAGCTGCTGTTCTTAATCGACACCTCTGAAAACCCCTGCACCGCCTCCTGCAGCGGCCGATACTTCGCAGTGAAGACCGAGGTAAAAAACGAAGCGCAGACACCAGCCAGGATCTCTTGCATCCTTCTCCCCCCCGTCGTGCCCAGCAGCTGTTCAACCTGGGACTGGACCTCTGCCGGAAGACCAAGCGACTGGATCAAGACCGGGATATCCGTAAACGAGGCGTGTGTCGTCCCAGCGACACCCACAATCGCCTTTGGCCCGCGCAGCACCTCCCAGAACAAATTCCAGGTCGCGTCCTCGTCGGCATGCTTCTCGCGGCCGAGCAGCAGGAAGGGTTGCTTCGTTCCGAATGTGAGGACCGGGTCGAAGAGACGGCCGTCCATGTTGATCCCGCCAAGGATGTTTTTGTCGCGGGGTAGGAC
>Ga0247824_10000374_pt1 | contig 21300 bp, 17 predicted proteins | sample 13C_PalmiticAcid_FD_194412 | JGI IMG/M metagenome (GOLD analysis project Ga0247824, IMG submission 194412) | Soil microbial communities from agricultural site in Penn Yan, New York, United States - 13C_PalmiticAcid_Day48 | ecosystem: Environmental > Terrestrial > Soil > Agricultural land...
GGGCTGGATTTATACCTGCACTCTCCAAGAAAACCTAGCCAATCAAGTATTGGCCAACTTGGTGCTGCTCTGGTCGTTTTTTGAAGTCTAGGGCAGCAAGAGATGTCTTGTCAGTTTTGCAGGGGAAGGGCATCAAATGGGGGGATATCTGATGTGGGCGGGTGTGTCCCCCCCTGTCGGCCGCTTAAAGCGGCGAGGTGTGCCCAAAGGTCACCCCGTCCTTCCCTCCCTCCATTTCCGAGACCCACCCTTCCACCGACTTCATCAAAACCTGCGATAATGATTGCCGGCGTTTAAATCCAGTAGAGCCAGATGTCCGACTTGTCAATGGTCAATGCGCACGTCTTTTGGGACGTCCACATGGGTCTGGCCCGAATTCTGTCTCTTGAACCCACCGTCTCGCCTTTAGCTATGCTGCACGATACTATTTGAAGACCGAAATGAACTCACTTTGCTCGCAAATGCAGCCCTAAATTTTTATGGCGACTGGGACAGCTTCAATGCCCCCATTTTCAGGCTCCTGGTGGGTGCTCTCCGGGAAGGGTGGTGGTCGCAGCGTCGAGGACGAAACTCGGGCACAGGGGAACAGCCCCAAACGGACAGAGAGCGCACCTCGTCTTGTGGGGGTGGTCCTCGCATAAAAAGTGTCGGAAGAAAAGCAGTAAATGTTCAAACAATCCAGGAGCCTTTGCTTTCGTTTTTGGCACGATGCCACCTCTCCGTGAGTCTGAGGCCAGTCTGCAGTGATGTGCAGGTGCAGGATGTGCTGAACGAAGGGGTGTCGTTGTGGGGATTACATAATCCCCTCACTTACACGCCTTGGCTCGACCTTGGCATCCTCCGAAGTGGCCCCACGCCTGGCATGGGGCTGGAAGGTCCCACTTTTCTCTGCATCTCCCAGGCAGCCGCAGCCCAACACCAACCTCGTTCCTTCCACAGATAGCACAGGCAGACCAGACCACCGCAAACCAAAGTATCATCAACCGTACCCAGAATTTACCTCAAGGTGGCAAATCTGGATCTTTGGGGCTCTGTAATGCTGGCTCTTCGACAGGCTGGGACTGGGTGCGCGATGTTAACACTAACATTGTTTTTAACCAATCACATCACTGTCAGCCACGAGGAATGTGCGAAGACAAGGCACGAACTGGGACGCCTAGATAAGTGAGGATCTAAGGCTTTAAAAAAGCAAAAGAGAGGAGAAGAGAGTCATGAAACTATCACCAGCCATGCACGGAAAGCTGGTGACGAGTTGGGTTGGTCACCTGAGTGTTGAAAGCACTCAGCTCATCACCCAAACAAAGAATAACCCAAACAACACGCATCCCCTGACTCACAGATGACTGGAACCATCCCGAGTCCCAAACGTGGAAGCGACCAACCCCAGCGTCAAGCCCGCGAGCCACCATTCACCTCCCTCCAACTGCCGACATCCACCCCATGCATCGCCAAAGGGAAGCTACATTTCTTCCCCATCCACGGACAAGAACAGTGATGTCCATAGAAACACAGCGGGTCCCTGCATTCCCCACGGTCATGGCATTTCTGAGCCCGCAGCTTGTGCCGCATGACCAGTTTCTCCCCTGCAGTCAGAGGGTCATGAAGGTAGCCGCAGTTGCCCGCACAAACCCCATACAAATGGTACATGTTGCAAAACCGCTTTCCTCCATCGTGCGTCTTGCGCTGGAAAGCATCAAACACCGTGGCTGACTTGGGAGGGAGCAACATGTCGATGCGGTGGCCGTCCTCGTTGATCAGGATCAAGTTCTTGTCCAGTGTACCAAAGACTGGAAGGGGCCGAGGGTTCAACGTTGAGGACACAGCTGGCTTCTGCGACGCAGCTGCTCTCGAGGCATAGGTAATCGTTCTGGATACCGGTGGCGTAGAGAGCGCTGGGGAGGCGTTGACTTGGACCGCTAGTTCGTCAGATTCGAAGTTCGTGGCGCCAGAGGCTGATCCCGGACGATGGCCAAGAGGGTTGCTCCTAAAGACAGTGTCCATTGTTGTTGCATGGAACGGAAGGCCCTCAAACTCGCCGCCGGTTTGGAACGACTTGACCAGTGTCACCTTTTGCACTATCGTCGAGTTGTGCACACACTTCTCGAGCATCCGGACATAACCGCTGTCATGGCAGCAAGCCAGCAGAACATGCCGGCAGCTGGGGCTCTCGACAAATTGGTGGAAAGCAGCTGGACGATTAACAAGTATTAGTCGAGTCTCTCTAGTCAGCATGGGGAAAAGGGTGGGAACCAAAGCCATACCCATCAGCTTGTGGTCTGCGCGGTCTTTTCCCTTGCCCACAAGAACAAAGTCAAACATGTCGGCTTGGGAAAAGCCCCGCGTAAACCGGGACAAAACTTGGTGAGAATCTCCCCTTGTGGCAACGCCCGCTTTCACCAGCAGAGTTGCAAGGCCCTCGCCAGATGCAAATGCTTTGGCCACGATTGGCAAACCAGCCAAGCCAGAGTCAACAGACTTCAGGTAGTGCTGCACTGCTCCTTTGAGATCGACAGCGGCCCGCTTACCGCTTTCACTCGGGTCGCCTGAATAGTTGAACTGGGACAATGCTTTGTTAATCGATGTGACATGTGACGGATGAAATGTCGCTGTTCGGCCTCACCATGTAAGCATCGGCATCGGCATCAACCAACACGAGTACGAACGCGCCGCGCATCTGGGGGGTTGAACCTGAATCAGCAAACGTTATCTCAACCACACTATTGGGCTACGCTGGTTCTCACCGTAGACTCCTCCAACTCCCTCAGTCTGTGCTCCAACTCCTCGGTGCGCTGTTGCGCATGTCGCCTGGCCAACCGCTCGCAGTCGAGATCGCCACGAATATCACCGTACTGCTGGGCTAAATTGGCCAACTGCGCGTTGAGGGTCTGGGAGGTTTAGCCGGTTAACATGGAAGTCGGAGCCCTGAGGAATGGGGGCTGCATCTCCAGTCACGCTGGACTTACCACCAAAAGCTTGATGTTCTCGTCGGCTTGTGCGCGGAACTGGTCCACGAACCCCTTCATGCCATCAGATACGTCGGACATCCTGGCGTTCGGTTCTCAACACGGACGGCTCGAGCGTGAGCCAGTGATAAAAGGTAAAAGGAGGAAGAATGTGGGAAAAGTGCTAGGAGAGTCAGGAACCCCTCAAATGCACCTGACTCGGAGGCAGCGAGGCTATCACCCAACTGGAACCAACAGACTGTTACACAACATCGCGTTGGCCCTGTCAAAATTCACCACGCAACAGTGCAGCTTTCGAGCTGAGCGATTGGTCCATGATGGAGAAGCTGAACTTCCAACAGTCGACAACCAAATATCCTGTTTTGAGGAGCAAGACTGGGCGGACACAAGGAATGATTGTTTCGCAGGCCGCAGTCAGGTTTCAAGACTCTAAGCTAGCACCATGCCCCCATGAATAGCCACTGCGCAGGCAAAATTTTGGTACCTGCCTATCTTACTTCCTGCTCAACTCGGCTCATCACTGGCACCAATACAAAGCCGCCCCCCGTGGCAGACTCCCTTTGAGCTCTTGCAGCTCCTGAGTGATATTCTCAGACACCTCGTTCGGGGATATCTCGCATCAGCGTCCGCTGGCACTCTACTGCTGACATGCGCAAACCTCTTTAGCCCGCTAGCTCCCATTGTGAAGGCAACTGGACGGGTCTCCGTCAGCGATCCGCGGGCCGAAGCAGAGTTGTGCGAGCTTCTCAAGATGTCAGCAACAAGTGCTGATGCTCTCCGTCTGCCCCTCTCTCGATGCTTTCCCGCCCACCGACAGGCCTACCTCGTTCAATCTGTCTACTGCCCGACGTCGCGGTTTCCAAAAGCTCCCCTCATGGTTTCTGGACGGAACATTGGAAGACGCCGCTTCGCCCTGGCCTCCACCACCTCTGTCACGCGCTCAACTGCGGATTGTTAGTTCGTTTGAACGGGATACCCCTGCAGAGTTTTGACTCGATTTACGTCGCTGACGTCTACCCGCGCGTGAACGAGACCCGGACAGCCAACTTTAACATCATTGACAGCGACCCTTTTTGTTCTCAACGCGAGCAACCAATGCAAGTGGCCAACTCTATTCGACGGGCTCATGCACGGCGGCTATAGCCTCTGTGGGCATCAACGCAGCGCTGCATGATTTCTTAACCCTACGTCCGCGGGGGGAAACGCAGGATCTGGATCGCAGCGTGCAGTGAGGTTGCCGGACGTATCCGGCAGTGCTTTACCGGCTGGACAACCATCAAATAGTTGAGCTTCAAGCGCCACAGCAAGAGGAGGCTTCACTGTTCAACTCTGGCAGCTCTCGATCGTGACCGTGCACTACCGGATTCTCAATCATCGGGAACCGCCGAATGCCGATTAATGACTGATAGTCGGTTTGAGCGATGAGACCGAAGTGCATCCCTGGTATCGTGAGGACGGTCCCGTCTCGTGAGATGGTTTGGATGGGGGTTGGTGAAGCACAGGATGTTGATGATCCCAAATTCACAAATGATCATTCAAAATCTCAAAAACCCATGATTCGGAGGTGTGTGATGCAACAACCTGAGACCTGCCAAGATTATACGCTTTGAGATGCGCAAGGTCGGGCTCTGGGATGTAGCCTGGGACATGCGCATGCGGTTGCTGAGCATTGCGAGAGTCAAACGGCTGTTTTGGAAATGCGAGGGGCTTGGCTGCCATTGCATGGCATATTTTGTCGAAGCTTGACCTACACTTGTTCATCGAAACCACGTCGGTGAGCGAGTGTACCGTACCTGGCAGCAAGCGCAGGTCAAGTGCCAGGGTCGTCCGTTACCAAGTCTTAGAGTGTCCTGCAACAGTGTCAGACACGTGGTCGGCAGTTGACGAGACTCCAAGAATTGATTGAACCTTGGCGATGGGGCTGGACCCAGACTCTCGGTTATTAAAGCTTAAAAGGACTTGGGTGTCATGCAATGAAGCTTGGCAATCATCCTGTTTATTAAGCCGCTCAACCACTCTCGATCCTAACCGCCCACACAACACGGGGTTTCCAGTCATCATGTGTATCTGAGAGCCTGCAATGTCTGTTCCCCAGTGAAGTTGAGCCTCTTGGAGTAGGTATCTAAAACTGCGAGGCAGGTGATGGAAACATAGGTACAAATGCGGATGAAGTGTGTCGCGTGCCCACTGTCGTGACTCTCGGGTCTATCCTAGACTTCAAGTTGTCTCAGCCTTGCGGGTTGCGTGTTGTCTTGAATGTCTTCCTGAAGAGGAGATGAAATGCACTTTCGCGTTTCCATATCTGGCATGGCGTGGATTCTGTGCCGCATGGAGGATTTGTGTGTTGCAAATTGGACCCTCTCCGTGGGGGAACAATAGGGCGCCACCCGCGAGCACGTCATGGGCAAACCTGGGGTACGGCAATTTCACCTCGCACGCCAAAGAACACGACAAAATAACGCGATTCGCCAAGGCGATGGGGGCAAGTGGTATCGAGAATTGCTTTTCCGGTCGGGTCTCCTCGAACACAGTCCTTTCTCGTTCTTTGACTTTCCATTGTTGACATCTCGATGGTCTTTTCTTGGTCATTGTTTTCTGGGAAAGACCGTCGCTGGCTCCAAACACTTTTCCTCTTGAGGTTTCCTCGAGAAATCCCCGAGACATTCCGAGACTCGGCTTGCACAATGGACGGAATGACGGCGAACTGATGCAACTGGCGGTCGAAACCGGACTCTGAAGCATTCGATGATGCTTCTTTCGAAGCCTCCTGCATGATGCCATCCACTGCCCCGGGACCATGGGGGTATGGACCCTGAATCTCGCCATGCAGCCGGACCCCCGCAAAACACGGGGCCGTCTCCATGTCTTGGAGCTCGCTGAGAACGTCTGGAGCTGAAGGCGACACTGGATTTACTGGCTTGGCCCGACCCCCACGCAGCCTTCTCTCTCGTTGGGCCTCTGAGACTCGCGACGGTGCATGGGACGAGGGCCAATAGGTTTAGAGCACGCAATCCGCCACGATTAATTGCGCGATGTCTCAGAACCAGTATATCGCCCTTGTGTGCCTCCAACTCATGATGCTGTCGGCGGCATCCTTCCATCGCAGTCTGCAGCGGTGGACGGCGACGAGTCCAGCGACAAACACATTCCGAAATGGACAGCACCGAGTGACATGACAGCAGAACAACAGCAACCATGTTGCACATCCGCGGCGAGGCGGCCCTCAACGAGGAGCAGCGGTACATTCTCATGATCCTGACCCGTGTCGCGTCAACACTGTCGGCCCTCGGCGTCCTGACGATCATCGGAACGTACTGGTTCTCAAAACACTTCCGCAACCCCATGCATCGCTTAATTGTCATCAACGCATTTTACAACGCTCTCGATGTTACATGCACCATGATTTCCACCAGTGGCCCAGACGCCGGGAATTCGTCTGCTTTGTGCCAGTTTCAGGGGTTCCTCAACCAAATGTGAGTCCAGAGCTGACCGCGAAACTTGGAGCTCTGTTGCCAACTTTAAAACCCACCACGCAGGTTCCCAATTGCAGATGTGCTATGGACTCTCGCTATGGCTATCAACGTCTACCTGATTGTTCACCGGAGCTACGACGTCGAAATGCTGAGAAGGCTCGAGTGGAAATACATGGCGGTGATCACAATCACCACCTTCATCCCTGCCCTGGTCTTTCTCTTCATCAACACCCCTGAGAACGGCCCGATGTATGGAAGTGTGACGGTAAGTAACTCTTCTAGTCGGGGATTCACTTCAGACTCCAATGTTAGTGTTCAGTGAACTAACAATTCCACTCAGCTCTGGTGCGCCATCGCCCCGAAGTGGGTGCTGTTCCGGATCGTCATGTACTACGTGCCCATCTGGTATGAACTGATTTCCATCCCTTGCTGTTAGTGGTAGTACTGACACCACCTCCCAGGTCCTCCATCCTGGTCACCATCGGCCTCTATCTCCTCGTCGGCATCGAGATTGCGAGGCGGCGAAGGATCCTTCGGGCCATCAGCAGCAACATCGACTCATCCGCCATGGAGGACACGGTCCCGCCTGCACCTAATGAGTCCTGCAGCAACTCAACCAGTGCCGAGTACGAAGACACGATCCCGCCGTCGTCAGACGACACGCCGACCATCACGTCCAAGTACTACACGTCTTCGGCCCCTCGCATCAACCCGACCAAGACGTCGTCCCTATCGTTCCGGCAGTACATTCTCATGCCGCTCTTCTTCTTTCTCGCCCTGCTGCTGGTCTGGGTCGCACCGTCAACCAACCGCGTGGCGTCTTTCATCAACCCTTCTTTCTCGTCCTATCCGCTCATGCTCATGGTGGGCATCACCGGCTCTCTGCGTGGTTTCTGGAACGGCATTGTGTTTGTTGCAGTCGGCATGAGGTCTTGGAAGAGGCGCAAGGAGTCGGATGAGATGGCGCTGCGGCCGGTGACGAGGGGTTGATGCTTGGTTACATGTAGATATAGATTTCGCGCTTTCGTGGTTTCGAACTCGCAGTGGTCGCCCTTTGTTGTCTCGTCAGTTGTATCTTATCCGTTGAGAGGGAGACCGATATAGAGGATTCGCCCCGTTAGAGATGAAAAGTGCAGGCTTGTATTAACCAAGCCGTCTTCCGTCGTTCTGCCAACACAACATGATTTGGGGAATGGTGAGGAAGCCGACGCTCCAATACCTAGGTACCATTCCTGAAACCGCACCATACGGTTCCACACCGAGTTCGAGAACAAAGCGTTCAGCGCCTGTCAGAACGATTCCCCTCTGGCCACTCCACATTCTTGCATCAACGCCCTGGAGTTGGGTTTTTGCTGATCTGTGAATCAGTCTCCAGTTTCCCCGGATTTTCCTCACAGTTCACAGTCGCCCTGACTCAAACATGCTCCATCATCCCGAGCAAACAGCCAACCATCCCGCCCGAGACCAGGAGCTATCAGCGTCCGTGGAGATTTCCTGGAGAAGAACATCCATAGGCCCTCTTCCCCCTCACCCAACCCAGCATCACTACACATGCAACCGCCTCGTGCCGATTGTTCCATAAAATCGCCCATGCCGTCGACCGACTCCGGCTCCCCGCAAAAAGTCCCTCACCTCCGCAGCGCCCTCCATCAAAACGCCCCACAAACCATCAAGCCCTCCCTCACAATCAACACAACACTCTGCACAGATGATCCCTGACCCCTTCCTCATGCAGCAGGGTCATCCAACTTCCCTGGCAGCGGGCGACCCGCCTCGGGAAGAAGCCAGACGGACAACAACAGGGCACCAGTCAGATAGCCAGTGAGTGAGCGAGCAGTGCCGTCATATCCGAACCCCCTCCGCCCGCACAGTGTACCACCACCACCAACCACCACCACACACAATCGGCGGATCGGCACACACAAACAACAAAACGGTAGAGCGGATCCGGTGTCTCCACTACCACCGCCGTGCCGAACCCAACATGTCTTGGCACCCGGCCGACCGGCGCATGTCATTGGCTCCGTACCCAAAACCCCCGGCCGGGGCCCCGCACCTCCCCCCCAGGGCGCCGCGCGGGTTTTGCCATGTTTGCCGTGCAGTGCGAGGTGAGGTGAGGAGCGCGGGATTTTGGGTGGGGAGGTAGGTGAGAGGTGAGAGGCCTCCCGATGGATGGACTGTCGGTAAAAGAGTGTACTGCAGTCAGACGAGCGAGCACCACAGGCGCCCGTCGGCGTGCCATTCACCCAGGGTCGGGAGGCAGGCTCGGCAGGCAGACAGCCAACATGCAGCGGTGATCTACAGCGTCTTTCCGCGGTTGCATACCTACGAACCTTCCCGCCTTGGCCAGATAGATTGCCTTGTGTCACCCCCTTTATCGTCCAACCGCGGCAATAGGCGTGTAGGTGTGTAACCGTGGCGCGAGATGCACAGAGCAACGTTTCTCTCACCTGTGTGCGATTTCACGAGACCGAGAGACACCCGTCGTCGCTCGACGAAAGTGAGAACTGGCAGGCATGTAGGGTCGAATGATGAGACGATGGCTGCCAGAGGGAAGGAACCATTAATCTTCCAGATATCCAGGGCATACCCTGAAGATTCCAACGCCCAGTGCCTGATGATTGACCCCCGCAATTTGCCCCCAACATTCATCAGATGGCTTTAACTGGGGCCCGTGTTTCAGGATGTTGAATCTCATCCCAAGTGAATCTTTAGCGCCCTCGCGCCCTGAGAGATCTCGAGCGGAGACATCCGCCAGATCGAGAATGTCATGATCGACGCAAGGGACCTTGTGGTTTCGGGGTCCAGCGTCCCTGTCTATCAGTACCATTGTTCGGATGAACGCTGAAGTTGGCGCACTGTGAACGCTCCCTGAGAGTTGGGTGCCATATTGTCGCTGCAGAATGATGAATGCGATACGGTCTCGCAGGGAAGAGACATTGCAAGTCAGTCGACTGCGGTCGTATCAGCGCCAGGTTGAGTGAGGACAAATCAAACGCCCGTTGTCCTGCTAAACAACCTTATGATCTGGCAGACCAGCGCAAGGATATCAACAACCCGTGCAAGGGGGCACCGTGTGAATACCACAGCAAGATTGGGTGAAACACTGCTCTCCTGCTTGTGGTGCCGAGGCCATGCAACGTTCGAGGACAGTAGAGGCCGCGCGTTGGTGTATTCTTGGAAGATACGATCTGTAGAAGCCGAATGGAACAGGGGTTTGTTTCTTTCGGTCCGTTTCCCACCGCTCCACGCAATATGATGTCAGGAGTAGGGGGCGCGGACGCGGAGCGATTCGCCTCCCCGATATCGTCCCTGGTCGGATGCTCACGTTTAAAAGTGCGTGAGCGCGCGGGAGGGAACTTCCAGGGTTGAGAGCCGACGGTGAACCGTGAGATATTGCCCTGCCACATATGCGAGTAGCTCTGTGCCAGGATAAGCGAGGATAGCGGGAACAAACATATGCCGCAAGTGAAATCGGACGATACTTGCTGCAGCACGGTAAACATTGGGAATGGATCTTCAGTGTCCGGCGTGGTGCCATTTCTTGGCTCGCGTGAGTGTAAGATGGGAATTCAGAGACATTCCCATGATTGGCTTCCACGTGAAAAAGAAACCCACTCGGCGGAACAGGTTAAGTCGCCGTCAAGGCAGAAGCGGGTGGAGTGCAGCACTTATCTGCAGGGCGGCCGGGGTAAAGTGGCCTCGGACCAAGGCAGGACCTCAAGTCGGGGCATTTGCTGAGATTTGAGGGACAGTCCCCGAGGCAAGTAGCGCTGCCTGGCGCAATCCGCGAAAAGAGGGACCCGAAGGAAGGAAGAGGCAACACGATATCGCCGTTGCCGTCTTGAATGATTCGAAACTCAGCGAATCGATGGGAGCGGTCTCTGTGGTAAAAAGCGACGACCACATGGTGGTCGCAGTTGATAAACGGGCGGCCCGGAACTCGGCCCAGCTGGCGTTGATGGAAAAGAATAGCAGAAACGCGGCGTGCGCGGTGGGCCTGAAACGACCGGCACTGCACGACCGCCGCCGCCCTCAGGCATGCGCCCAAACCTGATTGTCTGGTGAGACACTGGAGCGCGGTTCTAAGAATTCTACCCCAAAAACCTCGCGACCAGGCCGGTCGCCGCTCTCTTCAAGGGCCGTCGATCGCAGGCCGATTCACAATGGCTTGGTTTGGCGCGTCGGCATCGGGATTGTTTGAAAGCAAGTTGAAACAACGGATTGATTGAGGGAAACCCGCAAATTCCCGATCCAGGGGTGCCAATCGATACCCGACCCGCAATGACGACATTGTGGGTCTGCTGCAACACAAAGAGTCGGACCCTGAAAAAGGGTCTGGCGTTAGCGAGCTTGGCTGGTGTGCCACTGCCACGGCCCCAATGCACCGCAGCGATGGAGGGGCTGAGGGGCAAACATGGCAACCAAAGTTTAGGAGATGGGGAAACAAACAATGACATCCAAGACCACGAGCGGAACTGGCCAATTGGGAAGTGGGCAGCGCCAACGTGGACGTTATCATTCCATTTTTTCTTTCATTGTCCCCGACTTCGCAGCCGTGTTCAGTGAGTACGAATGGTCTGTTATTTGGCATCGGCCAGGCCGGCCTGAAGTTCTCGTGTTGTTTTGCTGGGCAAGCAAACCCAAGGGCAGCAGGGCACCCCAGGCACCTCGAGATAACACGAGCCTTTTTTGAACGTTCGGCGTTAAGTTGACGGTGGCGAGTTGCCAGCTTGCTCTGCCCCAACGGACGGAACGTCGGCTTGCTGGCTGCATGCGCCCCACCCCACCGGGCCGCCCCACTCTGCGCTGACCAAACACAGCGCCGGGTGCTGCCAGGTGCAAGCGGGCCATCGACCCGCACTGCCGTTTCTCATGGTGAAACGGCCGCTGGCCGAAGCAGCAGCCTGCCTCGAGCCTGCCCACAAGAGGGGCCGCCGGAGGCTTTGCGCGCGGTGACCGGCCCGCTGTGTCATGGTAGCCCTGCCGGATGACGACCGGATTCCTCCTCTCAGCACCGGGCCGGAAACAATCGACATGAGGTTTCCTCCAACCCTTTGTGACGGCCGCAGTTCACAGTGCCGGCCCGTTGAATTGAGATCGAATGTTTGCACGGAATACAGTCCGTGCTTTGGGTGTGATCGCATGTGGTTGCGGTGGTGTCGGCTCAGGGCATCTCTATCCGTAAAGTGTGCTGCAGCCAAGCCCGCGTGTCATTTCCATCCATGCAGGGCTCAGATAATGCGTTGCGAGGGCCATCGTCAGGGTCCATGCTTGAACCTGCGGTGATGTTGTTCCCGTCATTCGCTGGTGTGCCTCGTTGTGGCTGGCTCACTGTGTGATTTTACTTGGATGTACTGTATTGGAAAAAAGGCACAGTTGCGGGTATGAACTGAGGTCATGGATGTCATTGATATCTCCCAGGTCCACAGGAGAGTCTCACGCTACAGATATGCGTCAAGCCACATATCCCCGCAGGCGCTCTACATGTCTGACGCCGGGCTGATGCTATCAAACGAGTGCTTTTGCATCAATTTTGGAAACTTTTTCCTGATCTGCCCGCGCATGCGAATTATGATGCCAAATGCACATCGATTGAACAACCAGGACTTTTTGTCACGGCGAATGCGAGGGCCTCCCCTGTGCCATCTGGAGATCAGATGCCAAACTGGGCCCAGTGACGTCGAGCCACATCCCGAAGGATGATCTCGCCCGCACACAGCACCGCGCTACGCCGTGTTCCACACTGGGTCCTGGGCGCCCCATTGAAAGGATCCTTCCTCCCGTTTTGGTGCCACGGAACCGTAACTGAAGACCCACCGATGATCGCAACGTCTCATGTCCATGACCCAAGGGGCAAGACAAGCTTCGGGTCGAGTGCCCACCTCGTCCAGCACGATGGCTCCCGTCCCTGATCGTGTTATAAAGAGGAATGGCTCTCCTCCTCAGTGCCTGACGATTCCCTTTTTGTCTGCAGACTCAGTGACTTGATCACATAGCAACTCCGGCTCTTCATCCTCCACTTCAACCACCACCGGCAAAGTCCTCTTTTTGTTCTATACCCTTTTAGAACTCCAACGTCACGCTTAAATCGGGTAGTCGACTTTCGCCATCCACCTGTTCTTTTCAATCCCTCCTCAACCCACACACATTCCGCCAACATGCAGCAAAGGAATGCCCCCAAGAAAGCGGTGCACTTCGGTGCCGGCAACATCGGTATGATTTTTCCCGACGCGGTTTCCCGGGACACCTGTCCATATGGGTGACTTGATCACTGACTTTGATTGTCCTCAGGTCGTGGTTTTGTCGCTTGCTTCTTGCACAACTCTGGCTATGAGGTCATTTTTGCGGAGGTCAACGACGCAACTGTGACCAAGCTCAACACCCAAAAGAGCTACAAGGTGATCGAGGTCGGCGCCGACGGCACATCAGAGTCCACCATCACAAACTACCGCGCCATCAACTCGAGGACACACGAGGCTGAGCTCGTCCACGAGATCGCAACGGCGGACGTGGTGACGTGCTCCGTCGGCCCCAACATCCTCAAGTTCATCGCTCCTGTCATCGCCAAGGGCATCGATGCGCGGTCAGAAGACCTCACTCCCGTCGCTGTGATTGCCTGCGAGAACGCCATCGGCGCCACGGATACCCTTGCCGAGTTCATCAAGTCGCCAGAGAACACCAACCCGGATCGCCTCGCCGACTACGACAAGCGCGCCCGGTTTGCCAACTCGGCCATTGACCGCATCGTGCCCGCCCAGGACCCTGATGCCGGCCTCGATGTCCGGCTCGAGAAGTTCTACGAGTGGGTGGTCGAGAGCACACCCTTCGCGGACCACGCTCCCCCCGACATCAAGGGCATCCACTGGGTGACCAACCTGCAGCCCTTCATCGAGCGCAAGCTCTACACGGTCAACACGGGCCACGCGACGGCGGCGTACCACGGCTACATCCGGCGCAAGAACACCGTGTACGACGCGCTGCAGGACCGCGAGATCCAGGACGAGGTCAAGAAGGCGCTCTCCAACACGGCCAACCTCATCACGCAGAAGCACGGCATCCCCAAGGAGGAGCAGCAGGAGTACGTCGACAAGATCGTGCGCCGCATCGGCAACCCGCATCTCGAGGACGCCGTCGAGCGCGTCGGCCGCGCGCCCCTGCGCAAGCTCAGCCGCAAGGAGCGCTTCATCGGCCCCGCGGCCGAGCTGGCCGAGCACGGCAAGGACTGCAGCGCGCTGCTCGACGCCGCCGAGATGGCCTTCCGCTTCCAGAACGTCGAGGGCGACGACGAGTCGTTCCAGCTCGCCGAGATCATGGACACCAAGGAGCCCGAGGAGATCGTCAAGGAGGTCTGCGGCCTGCAGCCCAAGGACAAGATCTTTCCGCGCGTCGTCGACGTCGTCAAGCGCGTCCAGGCCGACACCCAGTCGGATTAAGTTCTTGGCGATGCAGCAGGCGTGTCTCTTTCTGGTTTCCTTCTTCTCTTGCGCGCGTTTTGACGGGTCTGCTGGTTTTCGGACTTTTGGGCCGCGCCCTTCAGGGAAAGGCGCGCGTGGATCGGTTAGCGATATGGGCACAGTGCATGGTATCGGCGTTCACTTGGGCAGACATCTCATGGTTTTTTTCCTGCTTCTTATCCAGCACTTGGGTATAACGACGCGACGCACATCAGAATGGGTCTTTAGACGGGTCTGCTTTTCCAGGGATTTGGCTAGATTGGGCACATATTGGCCCTCTATCATATCATGAGATAGACGAAAACATCATTGTTTGACGCATTTTGCAACCTCGTTTGCGTGAGGTGATGCTGGTTCTCGATTGCACAGTAAGGATGCCTTGTCGTTAATGAGAGCAGAATAATCTGGCGTGTTGGTTCTGTAAAAAAAAATCTGCGCTGTGTGTCGTATCAAAGCTTCGGTGGTGCCATGGTCGGAAGAGTCAGCCTTGGAGTGAACACGAGATGAAAATTAAGATGAAGCCATCGTGGACTGAATGAGTCAAGGCGCAGCCTCGAACAGTGGCACAGCGGCCTTGGCAGGAATCAGGAAGCGTTGGCCCGTGCTCACCAAATCTCCCAGCTTTTGCGGCCTGAGGCAGTAATGCCAAGGGGTATTACCTAATCGTGGGCTCCCACCTGCGCCAGCTCCTGGATTGACCACATTGGCGAAATTGAGGAAAGCGTCCAGACCTCGAGATACGTGGCCGGCACCTTGAAGACCTGCCGCCCTCTTTGCTCTGCGGAATCGTCGATCCGAACCACCGGCGCGATCTATGCCAGGAGCTTTTCTCTAGATCGACAAAGACGACGACGAACGAAACCGACCGACCGCTACTTGGCGAGTGCAGCAGCCCCTTTCGCGACTCGAGGCGTTCGTGTTCACCCCGCCGAAGCTCTTGGAGCTCGACAACTCGCTGCATCGGAGTCCTCACGGAAATAATTGTTGCCCAACATGAGGCTGGATGTGAAGGCATGTTGCACACCTCTTTCCCACCGGATCGGTTGTGCCACGGACAGCCTGGCCACAAGCTCCTCGTCCCCCTAGGCACACACAGCAAGCGCTCGTCGCCGTAAGCTGGCATCATCGCCTGGGACCCGTGTGCCTTTTGCTTCCGAGTCCATCCACCGCGACTTGACTTGGATCATCTCTTTGCGAACTCCTTGCTAACATGGCTTTCCACGCACAGCGCCAGCTCTTTGCTCGCTCCGAGGTATGTCATCCAATCCCCCGTGCGGGGCAAGTCCACAACACCTCCCATGCTGACGGTGTTCTTGAACAGCGAGTCAAAGGCATTGACTTTCACCCGACCGAGCCATGGATCCTCAGTATGGCTGCCAGTTCCCCGACGATTCGCCCCCCCTTCTGACACGCATGAACAGCGACTCTCTACAGCGGCCATGTCTACATCTGGTCCTACGAGACCCAGCAGATCGTCAAGACATTCGAGCTTACCGACGTGCCCGTCCGTGCCGGCCGCTTCGTTGCCCGGAAGAACTGGATTGTCTGCGGGTCGGATGATTTGTACGACAACCCTCCCACTTGCTCCCAGGGTGCCGCAGGAACTGACACGTGGGCCACAGCCAAATCCGCGTCTACAACTACAACACGAGCGAGAAGATCACCTCCTTTGAGGCGCACCCCGATTACATCCGCGCGATCGTGGTCCACCCGACACAACCCTTCGTCCTTACCGCCAGTGATGACATGACCATCAAGCTTTGGGACTGGGAGAAGGGGTGGAAGAATGTTCGGGTATTCGAGGGCAACTCGCGTACGTGGATGATTAGGGCGGCTCAAAAGCGGAGGAGTGCTGACGGAGCGGTTAGACTACGTCATGTCCCTGGCCATCAACCCCAAGGACACCAATACCTTTGCCTCGGCATGCTTGGACAGGACAGGTATGGTCCCTTAAATCCCAAGTCTTGGGTGTCAGCTAACCCCCTGCAGTCAAGATCTGGAGCTTGGGATCTTCCACACCCAACTTCCAATTGGAAGCCCACGAGACCAAGGGCGTCAACCACGTGGATTACTATCCTCACAGCGATAAGCCCTACCTGCTCACCACTTCAGACGACGTAAGGCTTCAGGTCCACGCGTTTCCGCCATGGCCACTGACACCTTTTCTAGCGCACGGTAAAAGTGTGGGACTACACAACCAAGAGCCTAATCGCCACGCTCGAGGGCCATACCAACAATGTCTCTTTTGCGTGCTACCACCCCGAATTGCCCATCATCATCTCGGGTTCCGAAGACGTACGCCCGCGCCCCGTCGAACCCATGGCACCCCGATGCTAACTCTGACGCAGGGCACCGTGAGGATATGGAACGCCAACACGTACCGCTTCGAGCAGTCCCTGAACTATGGCCTGGAGAGGGCGTGGTGCGTGGCGTACCAAAAGGGCAAGCAGGGCATTGCGGTAGGCTTTGACGACGGCTCGGTGGTGATCAAGCTCGGTCGTGAGGAGCCGGCCGTGTCCATGGACAGTTCTGGAAAGATCATCTGGGCGCGCCATAACGAGGTCGTGTCCGCCGTGATCAAGGGCGGCGAGGCGGCCAAGGACAACGAGCCCATCACCGTCACCACCAAGGACCTGGGCAACGCCGAGATCTATCCCCAGAGCCTCATTCACTCCCCCAACGGACGCTTCGCGGCCATCTGCGGCGACGGCGAGTACATCATCTACACGGCCCTTGCCTGGCGCAACAAGGCGTTCGGGCAAGCCCTGGACTTCGTCTGGGCGTCCAAGGACAACTCCAACGACTTTGCCATCCGGGAGTCGGCGACCAGCATCAAGGTCTTCAAGAACTTCCAGGAGAAGAAGGGCGGGCTCGACGTCCCGTTTGCGGCCGACGGGCTCACCGGTGGCGTGCTTCTCGGCGTCAAGGGACAGGGCGGTATTTCCTTCTACGACTGGGCGACGGGCGCTCTTGTCCGTCGGATCGAGGTCGAGCCCAAGCAGGTGTACTGGAGTGAAAGCGGCGAGCTGGTGGCCCTTGCTTGCGAAGACACTACCTACGTGCTGAGGTTCTCCAGGGATGCCTACAACGAGGCGGTTCAGGCCGGCCAGGTCGATGACGATGGCGTCGAGTCTGCGTTCGAGATCGAGACCGATATCAGTGAGAGGTAAGTGTCTGTTGGGGCCGGTGTGTTTGCTTTGCTTGCTAACCCATCACAGCATCCGGTCTGCGGAATGGCTCGGAGACGTCCTCATCTACACCAATGGGACCAACCGGCTCAACTACCTGGTCGGTGACCAGACCTACACAGTCGCCCACTTTGACAAGCCCATGTACATCCTGGGCTACCTCCAGCGCGACAGCCGCGTGTACCTCACCGACAAGGACCTGTCCATCACCTCGTTTGCTCTCTCACTCCCAGTCCTGGAGTACCAGACCCTGGTTCTCCGCCAGGACATGGGCACAGCAGCCGAGCTCCTGCCCAGCATCCCGCAGGATCAGCTCAACAAAATCGCCAGGTTCCTCGAGGGCCAGGGCCACAAGGAGCTTGCGCTCGAAGTCGCCACCGACCCCGAGCACAAGTTCGACCTTGCCCTGTCGCTCAACCAGCTCGAGATCGCCGTGGACCTCGCACGGCAGGCCGATTCCGACCACAAGTGGAAGACGCTGGGCGACGCAGGTCTGGCCGCCTGGGATGTGCCGCTGGCCAAGGAGTGCTTCGTCAATGCCAAGGATCTCGGCTCCCTCCTGCTAATTTACACCTCCACGTCTGACCGCGAGGGCCTCGCTAAGCTCGCTGAGCAGGCGTCTGCAGCTGGCTCGCACAACGTCGCGTTCAGCTGCAAGTGGTCGCTGGGCGACGTGCCGGGCTGCATTGACGTCCTCGTCAAGACGGGCCGGCTCGCGGAGGCGGTCCTCTTCTCCCAGACTTACCAGCCGAGCCTGACGGCCGGCCTGGTCACGCAATGGAAGGAGAGCCTGGAGAAGAGCAAGAAGGGCCGCGTCGCCAAGGCGTTGGGCATGCCCGGCGAGGACGAGGAGCTCTTCCCCGAGTGGGAGGACTGGCTGCGCTTGGAGAAGGAGGGGCCTGCCGTCGGCGGGGAGACCAACGGCGAGGAGGCGACGGAAGAAGCCGAGGAGGCTGAGGAGGCTGAGGAGGAGTCGGAGGAGGCGAGCGAGGAGGATGATGAGTAGTGCTGGGCTGGGTTCATGGGTGTGGTCCCCACCCTTGTAGGGGGCGGGATGATGTGATTACTGGCGTCTCAGGGTGGTTGTGTTTGGGAGAGAGCAAAGACAAAAGCTCTGTTCTGTCAGGCAGAAATGATTAGTATGATGAGCAAGCATTTACTGTGTCATTGACCTTTACTGTTGGTGATTTCCCAACCCCATGGCACAGCATCTGGCCCCTGTCGACCCAAAATGGATGTCTTGCCCTTTGCGATCCGCGTGCCGATCAACCAATCACACACCAGTCCCGCGCACTTTTAGCGCCGATGGCTTTGTGGAGCCCGCTCTGTCATTTCGGCAGCGTCGGAGTCGGGAACCGGAGGGGCTTGTCCGACTCTGAAGGACGGGGGGTTGGTTCACAAGACCAGCTTTCTTCATGACAAAGCCAAGACAAGAGCTCGTCCATATCGACAGTGTCCTCTTGGTTGCCGGTGTCGACCGCACTCGCCCTCGAACCCCCCGGACCGCATTCCCTCGACTCGTTGCGCGCAAGCATCTGTCGCATCAAAATCGGCGTTTGCGTTTGCGCCATCACCGACAATGGCCGAGACCCCGGCGGAAAGGATCCTGAGCGTGGGCGGCCACGACTTTGGCTACCCGCACGGCCACCTGGGCAATCTCACCGAGGACGAAGCCCAGCGGCTCGAGCAGTTCAAGCTCTACCTCACAGAGAAGGGCCTGTACAAGGCCGGGCCGCCTCCGTCGCACGACGACCAGACGTTGCTGTGAGTCGCATCCCTCGCGCCGCGATGCGCTTTGCGGTTTTTGGAGTGCTAACTGGGGTTTTGACAATAGGCGGTTTCTCCGCGCGAGGAAATGGTCCGTCCAGGACGCATATGGGCAGTTCAAGGATACCGAGGACTGGAGGAAGGCGAACCAGCTCGAGGTGCTGTACGACACGATCGACGTGGACGCATATGAGAAGACGCGGAGTTTGGTACGGCAGCAGCCTGGGGATTTGAAGTTGGAGGACTTGGGCTGACATGGAGAATGAACAGTATCCCCAATGGACTGGGAGGAGAGACAGGAGGTTTGTCCCCCCCTCCTTCTTCAAGACAAACCCCCACCTGGACACTACTAACAACCCCCCAGAGGCATCCCCCTCTACCTCTTCCAAATCCGGCACCTCGACTCCAAGACCGTCGCGGCCTACGAAAAGGCCGCCGAGTCCGCCAACGTCAGCAAGGCCGAAACCGACGGCTCCACGCCGCAGCGCCTGCTCCGTCTCTTCGCCCTCTACGAGAACCTCACGCGCTTCGCGCAGCCGCTGTGCACCGCCATGACGGACCGCGAGCACGCGCCCCACACGCCCATCACGCTCAGCACCAACATCGTCGACGTCTCGCAGGTCTCGCTGCGGATGTTCTGGAACCTCAAGGCGCACATGCAGGCCGCGTCCACCCTCGCCACGGCGCACTACCCGGAGACGCTCGACCGCATCTTCATCATCGGCGCGCCGTACTTCTTCAGTACGGTGTGGGGCTGGATCAAGCGCTGGTTCGACCCCATCACCGTGTCCAAGATTTTTATCCTGAGCGCGAGCGAGGTGAAGAGCACGCTTGAGGAGTTTATCGAGCCGCGGAATATCCCGAAGCTGTACGGCGGGGAGCTCGACTTTGAGTTCTTTGCGCGGCCGAACCTGGATCCCAAGATTAAAGAGGCTGTGACGTGGGAGAATGGGTATACCGAGTTCCCCGAGGGCCCGGCGTACTGGGTGCCTGTGGACGGGGGGAGGAGGTTGGCGTGCGTGGCGGTGGGGAGCAAGGACGGGAAGGAGAGGCGGGAGACGGTGTGCACGATTCCGGTAGCGGGGTTTAAGGAGGAGGAGGTTGTTGAGTCGGAGGCTGCTGCGGTCGCTGCGCCTGTGGCGTCGTCTGCTGATGTGGTGGTTGAGGGCGTGCAGGGCTTGTCGATTGCGGACGACGACAAGGTGGCGAGCGAGATGCAGGAGAAGGTGGCTGCTGACGCGCGGGAGCAGCCGGAACAGAAGCCTGCGGTTGCTGCTGCTTGAGGGGCAAGGGGGTAGAGAGAAGGGTGAAGGTGGGGTTGGCTACTTGGTGGATAGACGGGTTGTTTCTTTGGCGCAGCTCATTCGTCTCTATACCATTATTGTTGTGTTTCAGGGGCATTTCAAGTCGTTGGGACAGCGGTGATTGGATCATTTTCGTCGCAGATCCGGGAGCATATATACCTTACATACTGCAATACAGCTTTGAGCATTTCCATCTTTGAGATGCTGGGATTCAAGCAGGTGACTCGGAGGGCCTCGCGCGTGCTTTCCATGTGTTGAGACAGGTGTCAAGTCACAAGGGTGTCGGTCCAGGCGAAGAGGCACTGGCACCCTCCAACACCCTTCGTTGCGCGTGGGTGGAAGGAGAGGGTGCCTCCCTGATAACCCAAATGACATCTCCATCCATACCAACCTTGCTTACCAGCGGTCCTTGTACTCCAAACACCTCGCTACGCGTACGATGCCCACAAATCCGTCTATCCTACGATGCCAACAACTGCGTCTATCCAGCTCGCAAATCTACGCACCGCAACACGCCGCCTCAACCCCATCACGCAACCCCGAGATTCCCCCTCCACTGCTCTATCCCCCGCTCCAGCTCCTCCCATGTCAGCCCGTCCCGGATCAGCCTCATCGTCACCCCGAGACTCTCGACCTCCAGATTCGGCCGCTCGTCGTCAAAAAACAGCATCTGGCTGAACGGAATCCCCGTCCGCTTGGCAAGCACCTCAAAGTGCCTCAGCTTCGTCCCCTCATAAATCTCCAGCCCGGCATCGAACGCGTCGAGCGTCTTCTTGGGTCCCTTCTCGCTGCCCCCCTCAGCCGGCGGCAGGCGCAGCAGCTTGAGCACCTCCCTGCAGAGGTCGCCGACGGGGGACTTGCTCGCGACGGCGAGGCGGGTGTGCGGGAGGGAGGCGACGAGGCGCAGGATGTGGGGCGCGTCGGGGTAGAGGGCAAAGTGCTCGCCGTTGCGGTCGGCGAGGGTCGGGGGGTTCGAGTTGGGGACCAGGCGGATCGGGGTCGAGATGTGGATGTCGGAGTAGAAGGGCCAGAGGGTGTAGTCGAGGTCGAGCACGATGAGGCGCGGAAGGGGGAGGCCGTCGTGGAGCCATGCGGGCACGGGGTTGGGGTGGGAGGAGGAGGAGGAGGAGGGGCCGTCCGAGGTCGGC
>Ga0247824_10000375_pt1 | contig 21299 bp, 26 predicted proteins | sample 13C_PalmiticAcid_FD_194412 | JGI IMG/M metagenome (GOLD analysis project Ga0247824, IMG submission 194412) | Soil microbial communities from agricultural site in Penn Yan, New York, United States - 13C_PalmiticAcid_Day48 | ecosystem: Environmental > Terrestrial > Soil > Agricultural land...
GTTACCCATCTCGTTGATCTCGATTGGCATGGTCCGCGAAGACGGGGCCGAGCTGTACCTGATCAACGCCGAGATGCCGTTGTCGTCCGTGATGCGGCACCCGTTCGTGTCAACCAACGTGGTGCCATTCCTGCCCGTCAAGTTTCCCAACCCGGGCATCATCGAATGGGACGAGGACAACCCCGAGTACCGGCACTGTGTGCGGTCCCGCGACGAGATCGCGAGGCAGGTTCGCGAGTTCTGCAACGAACGCGCCGCGGACGAGGAAACCGAACTGTGGGCCTACTACGGCGCATGGGACCATGTCGTGTTGTCCCAAACGTTCGGGGGCATGACCGACTACTTGGCCGTCATGCCGCCCGCCCCGTTCGACGTGGTGCAGCTATGGGCCGAGCTTGGCTACCCGCTGGGTGTCCTGCCGGGGCAGACCGCCGAAACCCAGCACCACGCCTTCCACGACGCGGTGTGGGCGCGGGACGCGTACCTGGCCCTAAAGAAGTGGGAGCAGGACCGCGCCAATGACCACGAGGGTGGCCCCGAGCCAGCCGAAGTGGACGCGGGCGGCCGTCACGCCGAACGCGGCGAGGCCCATGAAGATGGCCCCGATAAGGACCAGGAGTAGCTCTAACATGTCCGATGCTCCGCTCTATATGTGTTTCCCGTCGTGCATGTACCGGGAAGCCTGCCAAACAGGTAGTGCCCCGTGCGGGTATCCGAATACACCTGCCCGGGAGAGGGATTCTGTGCTCGAAGAAGTCGAGATACCAGACGCACACCCGCACAATGACCAGCTGGTGGCTCTCGCCAACGACGACGTGAACTACCACATCCTGTCGACGCGGGACCTGCTGAAGCAAGCTGACGGCGACCGAATCGCGGCCACGATCGTGGCTGCGGTCGCGCTGGAAAGGAACCTCAACGTCAACCAGCTCGCCGCCCAGCTGGCCGCCGCGCTGGTCAGGTTGGCGCTACTGCCGGACGCTGACAGCGATCACCATGACGTCGGCCCCGTCAACGTCGACTAGGAGCTGACCCCCGTAGGTTTCGCGGGGAAACAGGCCAACGAGACCAATCTGCCCGGCACTGAGCGTGTACGTACGCGAGGTGACGGGCAGATCCATGTCCACGTCTGTGGGGATCAGGATGGTCACGTCGCGGGCCGCGCCGGCTGTGTTCTCCATGTGCAGCAAGGTGGCCCCGTCGTTGTCGGCGTAGTTGCCGTTGACCGGGTCCAGTTCCGTGGTGGGGGTCAGCGCCATCACCCCCACACGGCTCAGGCGGGTGCTGCTGATGCCCGTTCGCGCCATTGCTTCACCCTCCCGTGCGCGTACCCACGGTTCATGTGGGGCGCTTTGCGTGTGGACAAGATGTCCATACGGGCCGGGTTCCGCAGCCCCCACGTCACCATGTTCACGAGATCCTGCGCGAGCTGCCGCGACCACCACTGGTCCCGGCCGACGATCGTCATAGACAGCTGGATTGCGCCGAACATTTCGCCACCCACGCCGTGGCAGGTGATGCGCGGGTCGCCGTCACACGCCCAGCCAAGGATCTTCCGGGCTTGACGCGCCATCTGTTCCGCGTCGTCCCCGTCTTGCGGGACGAGCGTGTACTCAAAGGTTCGAACCGAACCCGGCATCGCTGTCCTCCAGCTTCTCGATGGGCGGGGGCGCCACCATCAAGGCTAGCTGAGTTAGTTGGTTCTGTGTCTTTTCCTGCATTTCTAAAACTTTGGTCAGGTTCCCGTTGGATGCCTCTTTGACCTGTTCCAGCTTTTGCGCGATATGCGCACCAAAGCCACCGAGAACGGGAACTGCGACGAGGCCGGCGAGAACCAGGATCGTGTTGGCGGATTTGTCGTTAAGTTCCATCAGTACGGCCGCAGCCAGGAGCATGAATACCACTGCCACAGCCGCCCAGATGGTGTGAGGATTCTTCATGATCACCCCCTAATGGTAGGACATTTCCGCAGGTCACACGTTAGCCAATGCCCTAATTTTCACTGCCTGAAAACGCGCCGTGGAGAACGTTGCGGGACCACCGGTACCCACCCACCGGCCAGACAAAGTGAGCGCCGTGCTGGCCGCCGTGCACATCACAAAACCATGCACCGAAGCCAGCAACAATGACGCCGTGCCCGTGCCGTCGGTGGTGCGAACAGCCCACGGAGTGCCGGCCACCATGATTTGCAAACGCGCCATCGTGTACGTGGTGCCACCCGAAATGAACGCGTATCCGTTCACGAAATACAGGCCCGGGGGAACGGTGATCTGGTTAGGGCTCACACCCAAATCAACCCACCCCGCCGTGTCCCAACTCTCCGTCGAGTAGTTCGCGATCGTCGCCGTAACACCAGTCGCGACCACCACCGACCCACCCGAAATCTGGGCCGTATCGAAGTCCTCGGCCAGGTCGCGGATCGTGTCCAGCGATGTCATGAGCCCATCAACAGCCACGGCCAGGTCCTCCCACGACTGGGCGGTGACCGTCTCCCCCTGCAACGGGTAGGGGATCCCCAACGAGGTCATGCCAGGCATTACATGTCCTCCAAGTTGCACACCTTGAAGCCCCACACCAACGATGTGGAGTTCACTGTCAGCGTGGACGCCACGTTGGCGTGGCTCAGGTTGACTATTACCGCGCCACCACCCGATCCCGGCGACGTGACCCCGTCGTACTCCTGCCGAACGAGCTGCGTCACCACAACGTCCTCGCCGCCCGTGTTCGACTGGAAGTTCGCCGCCGCAGTCGACTCGGTGTGCACCGCGCCCACCGGCACGTACAGGTCGCCCCGGTACGACAAACGAATCAGCAGCTTGGAGTTCGCGGTCACACCACCCGAAGGCACCGACGAAATCCAGCAGCCGATCATCCAGTAGCCGGGGTCGCCGAACGTCACACCCGAACCCACACCCACACCGATCGTGGTGGAATCCCAAATCTTTGTGTCCCACACAATGTCGGCCGTCGACCCCGACGCGAAACCGGTTTGGTTCGCGGACAGGCCAACGATGAACGCGGGCCGGTTCACGACGGCGCGGAAGTTCTCGAACGCGGTTACCAGCTTCGCGTCGATGGCCTCGGCGAGGACCTGGAGGTCCAACGCGCCCGCGCCCGGGTCGACGCACTCCGGGTACGGCAAGTTCTGATTTGCCGTGGTTTCCATTAGACCGGCCCCACCCTCCACGCCCAGACGTAGGTGATATACGCGTTGGAGAAGTTGCCGTGCTGAACCGAAATCCGGTCGAACGGGTAGATCGCCGCCAGCTCGGCCACACCCGTGAACGTGCCGTACATGTCGTCGCCCAGCGTCGGGTTGAACCGCTGCCGGTACAGGAACGCCATCGGTGATGTGCCCTGCGCCGAGCCGGCCTGAATGCCCTCGTTGCCGCTCGTCGCACCCGAGTCCCACTGCATGGCACCGCCGATGGCCCACCGGTCGTCCCCATCAATGTAGATCGGGTTGGTGGGTTGGTTCAGGTCGGCGATTCCGGTGGTGTCAAAGTCGACCGCCGTGTAGATGACCTGGCCGGTGATGGACGAGGTCAGGTTCGACTGCTGCGTGAGCCGCGACGCGCGGGCTAGCGGAATCACTGTTGACGCCGAATACGACACGTCGAACTCGGTGAGGATATCGTCGATCCTCTCGGCCATCGACTCGGTGATGGTGCACCCGTCGCACAGCTGGTCGGAGTCCTCCGCGTACGGGATCTCCCATGTGGGGGTGACGGCAACCATCACGAACTCCTGACGAAGTCGATGTACATGTAACTCGGAAACGTTGCTGCGACTGTCAGGCTAATGTTTCCCGCCCCCGTGGCGCGCTGAATGCCGAGAACAAACGTTTTGGTTTCGTTCACTGTCGCCGTGTACTCGACTTCGATGTAGGAAGCCACGCCACCGGTTGAGGTAATTAGCACGTTGAAGTCGAGCTGGATGTCAGCCGACGCAATGTTGTCTGGCCGCAGCCGGGCGGTGATGAGGTCGTTGGCCGCCGTGGACGCCACGTGGTAGTAGGCAGCCACCTTGTAGGTGCAGCCGGCCAGCAAGTTCCCCGTAACGCTCATCACTTCGGTGAGGGCGGTGAACGGGCCAACGCTGGAGGTGGCCACCGTTGTCGCGATCCGTGGCACGGTGGGCCGCGACGACACCCGACCTAACGCCAGCCATGACGCTTCGCCCCGCAGCAACGCCACCGGGTCGCCAACGACCAACGCGCCCGTGGTGTCAAGGAAGCCGCAGTTAACGATCTCTTCCTGCACCGACACCTGGAGCAGACCATCCGAGTCGACCGTGGCCTTCCCGATGCGCAACGCGTTGTTCGGCGGATACGTCGCCTGGACTGTCGACGGGACTGGTTCTGTCATTCGGCCACCTCAAACGAGCCGGGCCGCAGCGCGCGAAGCGACACGGCCATGGGGGATGTGGGCACCAGCGACAGTGCGAACGAGTCAACGACCTGCACGTCGCGGGCCAGGCCGCGCGCGGTGATTCCCACACAGTCGCCCAACTCCAGGCTGGGATCGCAGGTGGTGAGCACATTCCACGACTGGGTGAGCGCTTTCGCGTACCGCAGCGTGGTCCTGGCCATTTGCGAAGCCTGCGCCTGGTTCGACGCGGCCTGCGCCTGGACCAGCAACGTCTTCACCCCGAACGCGCCCGCAATGTACGTGGCAGATGCGGGATCAAGATCCTGCGACAAGCCATACACGGGTGGGGTTCCGTCGGCGCGTTCACCAACAACGATGATGCTGTTGTACACGTTGTCCCGGCTCAGCCTCGGTGTGGCCGAGGCCAGGGTGCCGCCCGCGCCATCGGCCCATTCCACCACCGCAGTCTGCGCCCGCGTCCACGGAATGAACCGCATCACGAAGTCGCCGTTCGCCAACGCATACCAGTACGCCGACGACGCCGACGACAGATCGTCGCACGCCGAACCCCGATCCGATTCCCACGTCAACGCGGGGGTGATGGTGGCGATCGGGTCGAACGTGCCGAACGTGGCATCGGGCACCGCGTCGAGGACGATGCGGCGGAACTCGTCAACAACCGGGTACCCGACCCGCGAGTTCTCGGGTCGCAGCAGCCCCGACTCCTTCACGTCGCTGGCCCTGTCAGCCGCCTGGACGCCCGTGGAGCCGTCAGGGTTCATCACGGTGTCCTGGATACGTCCCCGGAACGTTTGCCACTCGTAGGGCACACCAGACCCGGGGCGCACGCCCTGGAACACGCGCAGCTCGTTGCCGTACGGGGCGAGCAGACCATCCGGGTCGGTTGGGTAAAACGACTCGTCCATCACCAGCGACAACTGCCGGGTCACCTGCGATCCGAGGGTCACGCCGATACCGCCGTCGCCGAACGGCAACCCGTCGTCGCCGTACTCGTCGATCCGCACCCCTTGCCGCCACACCTCAACCCGGGTGAACGGCTCGTGCGGGCCGGCGAGGAGTTCGCGGTATCCGGGGTCGGTTCCACCGGGGAGCATCAGTCGCCCTCCAGCAGGTCCTCGTAGGTGCGCCCACCCGTAGGGATGTCGCCGTAGGTGGCGAAGTCGACCGGGATGTCCTCGTACAGGCGAAGGTCCAGGTACACGGGCGGCACCGAGCCGTAGCCCTTGAGGACCTGTGTCCAGGTGAGGCCGTCAGCCTCAGCCGACCCGAACGTTTCCGAACACAGGTCGTCCCAGCGGTTGCCGAGGATGCCCTCCGCGAGCCCAGCTGGGCGGGACACCTCCACGTGCGGGAGACCGTGGACACGCCACTCTTTGCGGTGATCGGCGGACAGGCGGGTGATTGTGTAGTCGGACACGCCCATGTACCGGTCGGGAATGCCGTACTGGGCTGGCCCCTGGAACAGGAGCGGGTCGCCGGCCGAGTTCAACGCGATCATGTCGTCCCGGTCGGTGAAGGTGCGCGATACCAGCGTCAGCGACGACGTGATGCTGGCCCGCACCCGGGTGACCCAAATCGGTTCGGCCCGGTTGTTGACCGTGAACCCGGCCGACCGGGCGGGCCTGGTCTCCACATCCATGCTTTGGAAGAAGATCGCGTTCTCGGGAACACAGTCGGGTTCCTGCGGGATGTCAAGCACCACCCGCTGGTCGGCCCACGGCCGCAGCGGAGCCTTGAGCCACAGGTCGTCGCTGGACGCGAGCACGATCTCCGTGGACGTGGCCGTTGCGGTGTCCTCGCTGGAGGTGGTGGTGTAGAACAACGACACGTCCAGGGGGGCCTCGGTGTCGTAGAGGACCGCGAGCCCACCAGATAGCTGGATTTCCCACCCGCTGCTGTCAGCGTAGGTGTGGACCCGAACCGGGGTTTCGTTGCCGTCGACGTCGATGCGGGTCACACCCGCGTACACAACGCTGGGCAGGTCAACCCAGCTGATTTGCAGCATGACCCGCCCGTACACGGGTTGGGCGATGGCAACAATGTCGGGCATTACGACGTAACCCCCAAAGGCCGAGGACCGTATTTCATGCTGCGGCCGTACTGGGTGAAGCCGTTCTGAACCCGCTTCTCCACCCGGGCCATCACCTCTTCGTCCCCGATGTACACGTGGATTTCAGTGTTGCCGCCGCTGAGCATTTGGGTCAGCCCCGACTCGTCGGCGAGTTGCTTGGCGCGGGCAGGGTCGGTAAGCGGAATGATTGCCTCAGGCCGGTTCCCTTCACCGACCATGGCCATCTGTTCCTGGTCCACGATGCCGCCCGACGCGAAGCCTTGGAAGCCTTGCGTGGACGCCTGGTGCCGCACCACCCGGTTGAGGTGGTTCTGGTTGGCCCCGGTCAGCCACGACGGGGTGTGGTCGATGATCCATTGGATGAGGTCGACGATGCTTTGGAACCCGGCCGCGATCAAACCAACCGCGACGATCGCGCCCAGAAGGATGGCCAGGAATGTGCCGGCGAGGGTGACCATTCCCTCCAACGATTGCTTGCCGATCTCCGACTTGAAGAACTCCGTCAACGAGTCCACGCCATCCTTGATGGCGAGGAACAGCCGGTATGCGGAGTTGTTCTCATCGGTCCCGCCAATGAGCGTCTTGAAGAAGTTGTAACCCGACTTCGCCAGCTCGTTGAAGATGTTGAGCGCACCCCAGAATTTGTCGAGGAACGCTTGGAAATCTCCGTTCTTAACCGCGTCCCCGATGAACTCTCGGAATGTGGTGGCCAAGGCCGCCAAGCCGTTGAACAGCTTGGTAAGGAACGGGAACGCGCCGATCGTCATTTCCATGAGTGCGGCAACAAACTGGATCAGGATGGTGCCGGATGGCCCAGCAAGAGATGCCGTGAAGTCGAACAACATCTGGAAGAACTTTTGAGCGAATGGGCTCGACAGGAACTTCAAGAACGGCGTGACGAACTTGCTGCCGAACGCCTCAGCGACACGACCGAACCCGATGCGGAAGATGGGGCCGAGCGCGGCCATCACGGGTGTGAGCTGGCCGGCGATTTGAGCGAAGAACTTCTCCTGCGCGAACGCTTTGATCTCCCGGAATGCGGGGAGCATTCCTTGGAATTCCTTGGCCACGGACCGCGCGGCCGGGGTGAGCTTCTTAAGCGCCTCAGCGATCTTCTCGGGGTCGCCGTCCATGATCGCGCCGATGGCTTCGCCGAACCCTTGGAACGCTGTAATCAGCGGGGCAAACGCGGCGACGAGCACGAAGACGAGGCCGGGCAGTGCGGCAATGATGTTGACCAGGGGGCCGAGCAGGTTCAGCAACGCGGCCAGGCCGCCGATGATGGCCGGGATAAGGCCAATGATGGCGATGCCGGCAACGAGGCCCAGCGGGGACTTGGAGCCCACGTTCGCGACCGACGAACCGATCGACTTGACGATCTCACCCAACCCGGACACGCCGCGACTGAGGCCGCCTGTGATGCCGTGGCCGAGGAGCGCGCCAAGGTTGCGTCCTGCGCGGGAGAAGATGCTCCGGCTGGAGTTCGATTCGAACGACTTCGCTACCCGCGTGACGTACTTGTCGCCGATGAGCAGGTCGGCTGCGCGGCGGAACCCGAGGCCGAACGATTCGCCCAGTGCCCGAGCCGACCCGACGATGACGTTCTGGTCGCGTTTCGCGTTCTTGACCCAGATGTCACGGAACTCGGCCCAAATCGATTGGCCTTGCTTCTTGATGCCCTTCTTAACGCCGGTTGCGATGCTGGTGCCGATCTTCTGGCTTTGCTTGTCCGCAACCGGCTGCAAGCCGTCGACAATGGTTTTGAGATCCCGCTCCATTTCGCGTGCGAACGGCTCAGTGTTCGCGTGCACATCAATGTACGCGCGGCCAAGAACCGGGTTCGCCATACCGACATCGTACGGGCGTGATCAGCTAATTCAGAGCGTCTGTCGCATCGCCGTAAGGAACGCTGCCCCGTCGTCGACTTCCACCGACTCGTCGCGGTGCCCTGCGGGCGGGGTGTTGAGTTCGGTGACGAACGACGCCGCCTTGTCCGCCTTCACATTCTCCAGGCAGAAGGCGAGAAACGTGGCCAACCATTGGCCAAACGGCATGCCGTGCGGGTCTACGCCGCGCCGGGACAGGGAACCGCCCAGTGTGGGCCAGGTGACCTTTGCCTGCATGACCAAGTTGAGCGCGAACCACCAGCGGAAACCGGATGCGGCTTCCAGGACCTCGCGACCAATCTCGATCAGCTCTGTGGAGCTGAGTGTTCCCTCAACCATGGCATCGGTGAATTCGCCGTCGGCGTCGATGATGCCCGGGAAGATGTCAAAGAAATGGAGCGGTTCCTGGAAGAGCACGTCGAGCCAACCAGCGGCGTCCATGGCCGGTACGACCCAGTCTTTGCCGAGCACGGTGACGGTGATGTCGACCGAGTGAAGCGTGGCCTGTGGGTCACACCAGATGGGGGGAAGGGGTGCGACCGCAGCATCGCCGTCACTTCCGGGCTGCGGCGCGGCGAACGCGGCGCGGCGGGGCGGCCGGCTCGGCATCGGCGTTCACTCCACCCAGGAAGAGAGACATCACGTCGGCCATGTGCAGATCTCCGTCGACCATTCCGTCTTCGATCCGCTCCACGTCCTCCTTGTCGACGAGGAGCTTCTCCGCGATGCGGAACACGACCTCGATAGCGCGTAGACCCTTCTCGGCGGTGGCCTGTTTCTGCGCTTCGCGGGCCACCTTGTAGCCGATCGCGACCTGGTCCTCGGTGGCTGCGAACACCATCACCTTGAGACCGTTGCTCAACGTCACCGGGTACGTTTCCACGGCCGGCACTTCAGGGGTAGTTACCTTCTTGACGCGAGGTGGCATGTGGGGATATTACCTTCCGAACCTGGATGACATGCGGACGATGACTACCTGAAACCCGAGCCGGGGAGCTTCTTGTAGTAGCGGAATGGTCAGGTACCGGTTCGACCCGTGGCCCGGGTGGTGCACCACACCCTTGTAGCAAACAACCCGCCCCGTAGTAAGAGGCGGGTTGCCCACTCCAGCTGGCCAATAGAACTTCAAACCCGTCCGGTTCTTTGGCCGAATCAGGTGAGGCTTGGCCCCGTCGTGAATGATCCGCGCGTACGCAACCGAGGAACCAACCTCGGCCCGAATCATGTCCTTACGAAGCCAAATCCGGCTGTGGAGGCTCCTCAGCAGCCGCCCCGTCTGCACGTTCCGCGACCCCACCCGCTGCCTTGCCGCGTTGAGGACGTGGCGTACGAGCGACTGAACCCTCGGCAGAGTCCGCGCCGTCGCGTAGTTCTCCGCCTTCAGCCGGTACACCTCCACCCGGTTCACCATCGGCCGCCTTCTTCCGCATCCGAGGAGACGCCTTGATCGGCTCCTCCTCCGGCTCGTCGATCTCCTTCAGTGTGACCGTGTACTTGCCGAACTTCCGCAGGAAGTCCACATCCACGGTCAGCACGTCGCCCTTGTTGTGCAGCCCAAACGAGCTGGTCACTCTGACCTTGTACAACATCAGCAGCCCTCACACTTGTTGATCACCATGGCGGTGACGTTCCACGTCGCGCCGATGCAACCACCGTCGCGTCCCCGTGGAGTCCACACTCCCATAGCCACGTCGCCCTGGTCCCGGGGGGCCATGAAACAGCAGATGGCCTTCCGCATCGACTTCGCGTCGAGCATGTGCCGCTGCGCCACGTACTCCCACTGGTCGCAGGTCAAGATCCCCGTGTTCATGCACCGGAAGACACCCATCTCCATTTGCAACCCGTACGCGTACGGGGCGCACTTGTTGAGGGCGAAATCGGAGCTGGGCGACGGGAACGGCGACGTGGGGCCACCGGTCGGGTAGAACCCGTCGATCCGCACATACGCCATACCGGCGCAGCACTCGTCCTGGTACTGGTCCATGTCCTGGATCGCTTCGTCGCCGGCCCGGATGCAGCAAATCTCCGGGGCCGGGAAGTCGACGGTGGCGTTCTCCGTGAGCGCGGCACACAGGCAGGCCAGCAACTCCTCCGCAACCGGCAGCAGCATCGTGTCCATTAGGGCCACGTCACCCGGTTCGGCTGCGGCACGTCGGGGCTGTAGAAGCGGGTCGCGCCCTTCAACCCGTTCGGGTTGAGCGCACGAATCACATCATCAACAGACTTGATGCCGGTGAGGCCATGCTCCAGCAGCGTGTTCACGTCCACCATCGTCACGGTCGTGCCCTGCCGGGCAATCGACGTAACCCGGTTCGGCAGCGCGCACTCGGCACCGAGGCACGCCCGCGCGTACTCGCACGCCAAAGTCTTCGCCGCGTCCAGCAACGCGCCCGGCACCGTCTTGCCCCGCACATACGACACTTCGAACGCGTCGGCGTCGCCGGGGGCGAGGTTCTGGTCCGTGTGCAGCGGCCAGCATTCCTCGGTGTCGACCCGGATCAGCCACGAGTTGTTCGAAATGAAGTAGTCAGTGCCCGGGGTGAGGACCGCCCCACCGAGCCGAACCTCGGTGACACTCAGCACCGGTCCGGGCAGGTACACGCGGCAGTTCGGGTCGCAGTTCTGGCAGCCGGCCCCGAACCCGCACCAGCAGTTGTACCAGAGACCGTTGTAGATGTATGGCAGCCAGACGCCGCTGTCCCAGTAGTAGCCCGTGGGGCAGTTTGTGCAGAATCGGCCGCACGGCCGCACAACAAGGTCGCATGCCCCGTACTGGCGGCCCGTCGCCGACCACAACACCAGCGTCGCGTAGCGGGTGGCCTGCGCCTGCAACTCGGCGCTGTACGTGTCCCAGTCGTCGCAGCAACCCGTACCCAAAGCCCACGAGCATGGCTCCGACGTGCCAGTCGACCCAGACACGATCGTGACGATCTCGTTGGCCTGCTCCGGGTCAACACCGTTGAACCCGTCCCACACCACGAGGTAGTCCGCCCCCGACACGGGCGCGTTCCAGAAGTATGTATACACACCCGTGCTCGGATGCTGCACACCCACCGCAGTTGGTCCCAGCACAATCGCGCTGGTGGTTAGGTTCGTGATGGTGATGGTGGGCGTGCCGGTGAGGTCCTGAAGCGGGCCGCCGAGAAACGCATACGTTCGGAGGGTGAGGCCCCCGCCAATGTTGGCCTGGAAAGTGGTCACTAGTTCACCGCGCCCCAATTGAACGAACGCCAGTAGAACGGACCATTTGTAGACGCAAACAATGTGCCCGTGCCGTCACTCAAGCTCGCCATCACCCACCGGACGTTACCCCCATCCAAGTCCGGTGCTGTGACAACAAAACCCATCGGCGAGAAAACAGTTCGGAACGACACCGTCGGATACCAGCCGGGCATGCCCTCAATCGCGGGCGTGCCCGTTCCCGACGACATGAACCGAACCAGCGTCGAACCCACGATCACTGCTACGTCAAGGAAACCGGAACCGCCCGGTGGGTTGAGGAAAAACTCGGTACCAATGTCAACGTAGTCGCCGACCGCAGCCGGGATCTGCAACTCAAACCCAGACAGCGGCAACCATGCGGCGGCCGTGTTCGGCAGTGTCACGTTGCCGGTTTTGATGTACGCCTGCCGCATGCGGATGTTCGGCGTGCCATGCGTGTGGTCGCCACGGCTGTACGGGACTGCCGCACCCGCAGTCGACGCAGCCCCCCACGTTGCTTCAGCAACTACCGTGCCCGACGGCGTGCCGCCAGCGCTCGGATCCCAGTCGACACCCTCCGCATCGGCAGAGTTGGCGGTGAGGATTTCGGTGTTCGCGCCGACGGGCACAGCGGTGAGGTTGCCGGCCGCGTTCGCGGCCAGTACGTCGCCCTTCGTGTACCCGCCGACATCAACCTTGGAAGGGTCTCCGTCGAAGTAGATGGTTGCACTCACCGGAGCCCCCTCCCGTCGCTGATATGTGCTTAGTCAATTATTGACTAAGCGATAGGAGTGGAGGCGCTCGCCCAAATCGGGGACGAGTACCCGTCCGGCGTGAACGTCACAACATACGAACCAGCACCCGCGTACGTGTGCACCGACGTGGGACCGGTAGTGACCGCAGTCGTTGACATGTCGCCCCAGTCAATCGTTCCCGGGAACACGTTCGGGAAGTCGGCCGCCAGCGGCAACGTCACCGTGCCCTCCAGCACGCCCGAGTCGGTGAACGTCAACGCGGCCGGGGTCGCGTCGTAGCAGCCACACTGACCCGACGGCGGAGCCAGGAAGGTGGTGAACATGCGGCGGTGCTCGTCGTCCTCAATTGCGGTCAGCAGCGGCAGCGGGTCGCCCAGCGTCGCAGCAGCTTCCGAAGCAATGACGTTGTACGGGCCAACACCCCAACCCGAACCGACCTGCGTGCGGGCGGTGACCACAAAGTTCGCGGCCCCGTTCTCGTACGTCACGTCGGACATGGTGCCCTCAACGTTCCACGGGAAAATGACGTACCCGTACAGCTCGCCGTCGTCGCAGTCAGGTTGCGCCGCGACCCGCGTCCAACCCTCAAACGCATAGTTGACGGTGAAGGAATCGTTCGTGCGCCACGAGTTACCGATCGCAACCGGCTCGTCAGCGTCCGACATGATGAGTCCCTGACCGGTCAGGAAGTTCACCAGCTCCGGATCCACGTCACAGAACGTGTACGTCATGTCGAGCCACTTCAGGATCGGCGGGTCCGTGCGCTGCACACAGAACTTGCCGTCCGCGTTCTTGACGAAGAACTCCTGCCGCTCCTCGTAGTTCGCGGTTTGCTCAATGGTGATGATGCCCGTGGAGCTGACAGCTGAGCACTCCGCGTCAGACGGCTGCCCACAGGAATCCAGCAAGGTGACACGAACAGCCGCCACCTTGAAAGGGGTAAAGCAACGCGACGCCATGTCTACTCCTGCGGTTCCGGGTTCTTACGTGGCCGGCCACGCTTGCGCGGAGCCGGAGTCTCTTCGCCTTCCGTCTGGGCCACGAACCGCTCCAGCAGCTCCTTGCTCACCTCGAAGAAGTGACCGCTCTCGTCGTGGGAGAACGGCAGCTCCGCTTCGGGGTCAAGGAGCAGCAAGGTGCGGGCCGTCGCTGACAGGGTGGCCGTGTCAAGGAGGCCGTTCTTTGACTCGATGTACAGGCGCACCATTACGCCACCACCCCCGTGATGTCGACCTGCGCGGCCAGGACCAGGCAGTCGAACGTGACCACGTATTCGCGTTCCATCACAGCGGTGACAGTGTTCGTGGTTCGGGTCAGCGTCTCGGCCCGGTTCGTGACCATCAGGTCCGAGTCGGGGGTGCGCCAAATCGCGACCTGCCCCGTCATGTACACCCACACCTCGCCAGCGGCCGGTGCGGCACCAGCGGGCGTGTTGCCCGCGTAGTTGCCCAGCGACACCGCCGTACCCATGGCGGTGCGCCAAATGCCGCGAGAGTCGCGGTCCAGCTGGTGCATGTAGAACAGGTACGAGCCCAACGCGGCCGGCATGTGCAAGGTGCCGGGCAGGCCGTGGGCGGCGTAGAACGCGGTCTCCAACTGGCTGATCGCGTTGACCAGGTCAACCGGGCCAGTTGTCACCGTGGTCACGTCGGCGTTGTTCGACAAGCCGGGCGACTGGGCGCACGACTGGAGGGAGAACACCCGCTCCACCACAGCCTGCTCGCCCGCGACCAGCTTCGTGTAGAGGTACTGGTACAGCTGCTCATCGGTCATGCCGACCGGCGAACACAGAACCGACGAGTACACGATGAACGGGTTGCCGGTGATGGTGGTGACTTCACCGGTGAGCGTCTTCGTGTTGTGGTCGGCCTGGCACTCCACCTCGTAGCACGAGGGCAGGTCACATGTTGCGATCTGGTACTGCAACCCACCGATCCGGGCGTGGACCGGGATGGTCAGCGGACCCGTGGCTACTTGGAAGAGGCCAGGGCGCGCAATGACAGGGTTCGGAGCCGGTACATAGACCGGTCCAGTCACACTCGCCATGGCCTACTCCTCTTAGTCCAGCAGAACAGAACCGACCACGTTCGGCGTGGTGCCCGTGATCGCCACCGAGATCCCCACCGACGCGTACACGCCGGGGATCTGACGGATGACCGAAGTGTTGGCCGCCACCGTCTCCGTGTGGACAACCGCACCCGCCGCGGTCAGCGCGTTGTAGACGGTGATCGTGGCCGCGTTCGCGGTCGTGTTCGCCATCGTGAAGCCCATGAACTTGACCGGGCCGGTATGGATCGCGTTGGTCGTGCTCGACGTGTTGTACGACTTGACGTTGATAGCCATTCGCTTAGTCCAGCCACGCAGCGCCGCTGGCGGTGCCAGCGGACAGGTTGACGGTGAGGCCGATCGTCAGGGTGACGGGCGGGTTCAGGACTCGGCTGACGGCCGCACCAGCGGCCACCGACTCCTGATACACAACCCGGCCAGACGCGGCGGTGTTGTCGTAGAACGTGATGACACCCGCGCCGCCCGAACCGTTCAGGTACGAGAAACCGCCGAAGTCAGCCGCCCCAGTGCGGATCGTGGACGATCCCGAAGCCGGGAGCGCCTTTGGAACCATGGCCATGTAGCTCTCCTTGGTAAGGGCCTGAAGGGGGCCAGGAAACCCTGGCCCCCCATCCGACTTACGGGGTCACGCAGTCGATCTCGCGCTGGATGCCGGTGGCACCAGTCGGGCAGATCGGCACGGTGTAGATGCGGCTCAGCGGGCAGAACTGCATCGCCCGGAAACCGTCCTCAAGGAACAGCTGCGTCACCTTGTTGGTGGTGATGTTCGTGCTGTCATAGATGGACTCAAGCCGGATAACGTCCTGGCGGGCAACAACCCACGTACCCGACGGGTAGGCGAGGAACTGCACGCTGGTCGGCAGCGCCGTGATCGGCGTGTCATCACCCGGGTTGCCGGCGACGCCCGAGAACGCGTCCTGCCAGTCGTACACCCACTGGACGGAGGCGTTGCGGCTGGTGAACATGGCGCTGATCGCCGAGTCGGCCAGGTCCGGGTCGGACACCGCGTTGCGGCGGATCCAGTCGGCGCGCATTTGGGCCTTCAGCCAGTACGGGAGAACGATCTCCACGTTCTGGTCCCGGCGAAGACGCAGCCGGTACTGAATGTCCATGATGGCCAGGTCAACACCCGACATGATGTTCGAAACCACCGAACCGTCGGACAGGAACGGCTCGCCCGCGAGCGAGACCGCCGTGGAACCCGCGACGATGTCGGCGATGATCTGCCGGTTGACGTTGTGGGCCTGCGTGGCGATGGCCGCCTGCATGAACGTCGACACGAACTCGGGGTAGCCCCGGTTCTGGAGGATGTCGCCGGTCAGGCAGAGAACCGCAACCTTGAGCCGGTCATCCACGAACGACGGGCAGGGGATCGCAACACACGTCTTGACGGTGTCCGAGATGACCTGCGCCTCGGTGAGGATGTTGAAGCCGGTGCCGGTGCCGAACACACTGTCGAACTGGATGCCGGTGTTGTGGCGGATGCCGCCACGGCGAGCGCCGACCTCCGGGGCCGAGAGGATGCCGTCGATCGTGACCTGCGAGCAGGTCGTGTAGATCGTCTCGGACGGGGCACACCAGCCCACACCAGCGGTCAGCGAACCGCCCTCAGTGTTCCGCTCGTCGCGGACCTTCTCGTACCGCTCGTACAGCGCCTCGTCGCTACCAACCGCTCCCATGTCGAACTCGCCGAACTGGCGCTCGATGAGGGCGATGCCGTGCTGCTGAACCGAGTTGGCTCCCCGGTACGACGCGGCGCGGTTCTGGAACGCCTCCGCGACCTGCGTCCACGACTGAAGCTCGGACCCAGCGGCGAAGCCGGTGTCAGGCGCGGCGATGATGCGGAACTTGGCCTTCTCCGGGTCGATGATGTCGCCCTCAATGGCCTCAACGGTCAGTGTGCCCGGCTTGATCTCGGAGATCGTCGGGACCGCGACGTCGGTGGAAGCCGTAACAGCGGCCGGCTCCTCTTCCTCGTCTTCGCCATCCTCAGCGTCCTCGCCGCCCTTGTCGGCGGCCGGCTTGGCCGCTCCCGGGGTGGGGAGGTTCGCGAAGCGAGCGTTCTTCTTGGTCCGGGCGGTCATTTCCTCGTCGACCTGCCCCATGAAGGTGACCAGGTCCTCCAGCTCGTCGAGCTGGTCGTCGGTGGCCGCACCACGGTCAGCGTTGACTGCGGCGAAAAGGGTCTCGTAGGCGGCAGCAGCCTCAAGGCCAAGGTCACGGAGGGCCGCAACCGTGAACCGAGGAAGCGAACTGGCCTCAGGAATCTGGAATTCCATTACCGGGCCTTTCGGAAAGCCTCGTTGGCTAGCCGCCCGGCCCTCAGCTCAGTCGCGGTAGATGATCGAAAGTGTAAGGGGCGATTCTCACGTTTTGCAAGAATCGCCCCCGGTACTACTTCTTCTTTACGACGTACTGACCGTTTGTTTGTGATGCGTAGATCCGGGCCTCGGTTTCCGAAGAGAATGTGGTCGTCTTTCCTTGGACGGTCACGCTGTATTCGGTGTTACCGGGCTTTGGTTCCTTGTTGCACCCGCACATCTTTACCCCCCCTCTTCGGCTTGTCAGGCTTGTGGATCGTGGCGGTTCCCGTGTCCTGGATGAGTCGTTCGGTCTCGGCGAGGAACTCGTCCTCGGTCATCCGTCGTGGTGCTGTCATTTGCCCTTGCTCGCTTTCTCGTGTGCGAACCACACACGTTGAGCCCATTGTGGCAGGTCAGCGATACTTTGAGCCCGTTCACCGGCCCGCTGGAGTTGATCTTTGACGGAGCCGGTGAAGCCAAGCTCCGTGATGAGCGTGCCCACCACGTTGCTCACCTCAGGGTTCATCGAGTCCACGGCGTCTCCTAAACGTCCTTATCCTGCACGAGCAGGGCTGTCCTGTTCAGGATGACCCAAATGTCGCTCCTGGTGCCCCGGGACTCTCCGGTGCGGATCGCGTCGTAGCCGAGAAGCGTGGCGAAGATCCCCTCGTCGGCGATGGCACCGAGACGCGCACCGTACTTTTTGCGCTTCTCGACGTACCTTGCGTTGATTTCTTGCATTTTCTTCCAGTCGTTGCCGGCCGCAGCCAGCTCCTTCTGCTGAGCGTCGTCCATCTCGCGGAGCACCTTCGGCAGCAGCTTGCGCTGAAGGACCTTCAGGTCACGGTGACCGATGATCCGCGCACCCCGCCGCAACGCCATCCGCATGGTTGCGCCCTTTTGCCGGTCGTCGGTTCCCCACGAACTGCCCGCGTACGACTTAGCAGTGCTCTCGTTGGAAGACACATAGATACCGGCCCCATAGGCGGTGGCACCGCTCGACTCGTAGAACATGGGTCCAGTCTTGAATTCGTCGGTGATCTCCCGAGACGTTTTCAAAGTCTTGTACTTGCCCGTTGCCTGGTCATATACGACGTGCGCCTTGACTCCACGGAACAGCGGAATCGCACCGCGCCGAATTTCGGCGTCCATGTCCTCCTTGGAGCGGACACCGGGCAACCCACCGAATCCCTGCAACTCAGAGATGCGGCCACGCACCGACTTGTTCGCAATGATCCGCATGCCGCTGTACGAGGAGTCGGTGCCTTTGACCTCGTTGTCGTAGTCGAACGTGTCGAGCAGATCCGAACCGCGAACCATGCCCACGCCCGTGGTGGAATCGACGGCCTCAACCACGAACACCGGGTCGCCGTCAGAGTTCTTATCGACCCGCACCACCCGGAACTGCTGATCGCGGGGCAGGAGAACTTCCTTCACGTCCTCCAGACCAACCGCACCGTGCTGACCCTTCCGGGCCAGGATCTTGTAGTAGGCCGGCTTCGTGCCCTTGTACAAGCCCTTGCGCCGCCAGTACGCCACAACCCGCTTAGCTTGAAACTCCTCAGTCGAGGTCGACTGGTAGCCGTGCTCATTGATGACCGCGCCCGGCACGAGACGGTCAACGTCCGCCTTGCGCAGCAACACACCCCGCCACAGGGTGGCGTCGTGGGCGATCTCCGACGCGGCAATCGCCGCGTCGAGGTCCCGCTGGTAGTGGTCCAGGTCCAGGTCCTTCGGCACGCCAGGAATGGTGTGCGTGGGGATCTTCCCGTGGTGGGTGCCGCCCTTGCGGAGGGACGCGTTGATGGCCCGCGCCACAGTGCCGGACGTGTACAGGTCCAGGGCGCGGTTCTCTTCGTCGGTCAAACCGGCGCGCTTTGGCGGGCTCTGCACCTGAAACGGCAAACCACGGTGCTTGAACTTCGGGTCCAGGGCCACACCCCGAGCGAGGACACCGCCAGCGTGCATGTCGAGCTTGGTGGCGAACTCCTCCTCGTCGATCGGCAACACATCCTGAAGGTCGACAACGCCTGTGGATGTCTTGCTGGCGGTGGTGCGGGGAATGGTGATGCCTTGGAGGGTGTCGTGGAGGTCCTGGTAGAACTTTTCCAGCTTCTCGCCGTCGTCCTTGACGATTTGCAGGTAGTCGGGCAGTGCGCCGTCCGGGTCGGGGACGTACCGCAGCTGGTCCTGGTCCCACTTGGTTGCCTGGTAGTTGCGTTGCTGGTTGCGAAGTTGCCGGATCCTGGTCAGTTCGTCGCTGATGTTGCGCAGCGCCTTGACCTTGCCAATGTTTCCGTTGGCCAGGTCATCCTTGACGGTCCTGTACCCGCTGTAGTACGGGTGGTCGGTGTAGCCCCATGCGGGACTCTGCCGATCGTCGCCAGCCTTCTTCCGACCTTCGGAACCGTGGCGCAGGTTCTTGAACCAGTCCTTAATGTCGCCGTACTGGTGCTTTGCCTCCATGCCCTTTTCGAGGTCGATGCGGCCGTGCGCGTTGATCCACGGCGGGGCCACCGTCTTCCCGGTGCCCACCTTCGCGGCCAGCAGCTCAATGGTGCGCTTGTCGATGGCCGACATGTCGGGATCGTTGGCCGCCTCGCGGCGCATTTGCAGCGCCACATCCTTCGGCTTGTCCGCGCGGGTGAGGGCGCGGGCGGCCCGGTCCAGGATCCGCGCGTCGGCGGGCACGCGGCGGTTGCCGTCCCGGATGATTTGCTGCATCGCGTCGACATGCTTCTGCCGCTGCTTGGCCACGGTGGGCGACGCTGGGTAATCCTTCTGTTGGCGGATCAGGTCGACGCGGCCAGCTTTGGCGAGCTTCTCCCACTTGCTGCGCGGCACACCGAACTCGGTAAGCATGTCGCTGATTTCGGTGTCGGAAGCGTCTTCCCAGCCGTCGTCGAGCGGCTCCGGTGCCTTGCGGTACTGGAGCTTCTTGCCCGCGTTGACGGAGACGATTTCCTTGCCATCTTCGTCTTTGAACGTGTACGGCCCGTTGCCGGTGCGCTCGACTGAACCCACCTTGCGTGCGGTCCACTTGCCGTCGTCGTTGGTCAGGATCTCGTCGCCGACGGCCACGTTGCGGGGTGTGGTCTGCTCACTGTCCTTCGGTGGCACCTTCTTGGCGGCCTCGGCCTTAGCCTTCTCGGCGGCGGCCTTCTTCTCGGCCGCAGCCTTCTCAGCCGCAGCCTTCTTGTCAGCGGCGGCCTTTTCCCGCGCAGCCTTACGGTCGGCCGCAGCCTTGGCCGCAGCCGCCTTCTTGTCGGCAGCCGCCTTGTCGGCAGCTGCCTTCTTGGCCGCATCCGGTGTGGCCTTCTTGGCGGGAGCCTTCTTGGCGGCGGCCTTCACGGGCGCGGGCGCACCCTTCTTAGCCGCCGCTTTCGCAATCTCCTCCGGAGTGGCTTCCTCCACCTTGGACTTGTCGTAAACGATCTTCTGACCGTTCTCGTCAAAGTAGTAGCCAGGCCGGACGACGTGAACCATCTCGCCCTGACGCTTGGACCCGTCGATGGCGCTGTGCTTCTTAGGGTCAAACGGCTCAACCGAGCCAGCATCCCCGGTCAGCTTCTTGAGGCCAAGACGCTCAGCCCACTTGTCGCGCACCCCTTCCATCCGGTCCGTGCCGTACGCCTGCTCCAGGTCGTCCGCGACCAGCTTGGCCAAGCCCATTTTCACGCGCTGGGCGAGGAGACGCCCGATCACCTTGCGACGCTCGTCGTCCACCTTCATGTCGCCGTCGCCGTCACGCCACTCATCAACCAAACCCAACGCTTCCGCGATGGGCCGGGTGGCGTTGATGCGCCGCTGGCGTTCAGACGCGGCATCGCCGGCCTTCATGCCCTTCAGGAAGTCATCCCACTCCGTGGGGGTGAACATGTCCTTCAGGTAGTCGTCTTCGCCTGGACCGCGCACGTGCAGGTTCGGCAGCGTCGGGTCCACGCCGTCGTCGTCGACAAGGAGGAGCTTGCCTCGGTTGAGGACGTTGTGCTGAGTCTTGTCCACGACGGACTGGATGCGGATGGCGTCGTAGCCGAGGAGCGCGGCGAAAATGGCCTTCATCCGGGAGGCCCCGATGCGGTCCATCATGTCAGCGAGTTCTTTGTTCTTGTTCAGCTCCAGCTTGAACCGGCCGAACTCCTGCGTGACTTCGAACTCGTCGGCGATCTTCGCGTCGTCCTTCAGCGCAGCACGGACCAGGACGCCGTCGGAGATCTTCTCCTCACCCGAACTCGTCTTGATCTTCCCGGTGCGGTACCGCTCGGCGGTGGCCTCCTCGTCCCCGAAGTACAGGCCGTTGCCGTGGATGCCGGTGCCATACCGCAGGTCCCCGCTGCGCAGCTGCTCCACGTACTTCTTGGCGTTGCCTTCCTGCTCGCCGTCGGTGACACCCCGGTACAGCAGCGTCCAGGGGCGGCTCATCTTCAGCTCGCCGCGTGCCAGCCGATCAAACATTTGGCGGGTGAGCTTCTTAGGTTTCTCGTCGTAGCCAAGCTCCTTCGCGATGGCCTGCAACTCGGGGTCTGGCCCCGACTTGGCGTCGGCGCGCTTCAGGATTTCGAGGAGCTTCTCGGCGTCGACATCCTCAGCCTTCTTAATGCCTTCCTCACCCGGCCGTAGCGTTC
>Ga0247824_10000376_pt1 | contig 21293 bp, 27 predicted proteins | sample 13C_PalmiticAcid_FD_194412 | JGI IMG/M metagenome (GOLD analysis project Ga0247824, IMG submission 194412) | Soil microbial communities from agricultural site in Penn Yan, New York, United States - 13C_PalmiticAcid_Day48 | ecosystem: Environmental > Terrestrial > Soil > Agricultural land...
CAGCAAGACATGGTCCTGAATCTCAAACACAGTTTGATTCCAACTCAAGGTCCTATGGCACCTCTGGGCGCATGACACCTACGACGCCGCTCTTCAGTCCTATTACAATCAGTGGTGGAAGTGGAATCGGAGCAAGGCTCAAAAATGCGAGCAAGCGCTTGTCGATGGACGTTTCTGGGACTATCTCCGGAGCTATATCTGGAACCACATCTGGTAGTCATGCTCAAATGATCCCGGACGGCGTTGGCCATGGCTCCTTATTCTACAAGCAAAAGAGCGCCAAGTCTGCAGTGGAACTAGGATCTTGGTCGTCTGCTCGCGGACGCGGTTTATCAAACAACAGTCATGTGTCTCTTGGCGCACCTCCACCTCCACTACCCCAGATGTCTGAGAGCATACGCAATTCAATTTCAGGGACAATGGCATTACCGTCGTCGCTACAGCAGCAACAGACACGCAGTGGATCAACGTATCTGCCACACAATAAGAGACACAGCATCAGCTCTACCAGCAGCCCTCTGTCCAACTCGATAAGAAGCCGTGCCATGTCAGACGTGAATGCTGAGAGCAGGTTGTCCATGGTCGGAAGGGACTTTAACGCAACCCAGGACTCGGCTTCAAAGCAGCAGCAGTCCGACAGTGAGAGTTCTCTTTCGTCATCTTCCACCGGACCTAGCAATAGCACCACGACTTCGGCATTCATGGAACGCCCCATTCAAAGAAGAATGTCTAGCCATTATACGCGTCGCCCTGCCAGTATGATGGTGATACCGAACCAACAGCAGCCGAATGGTCTCTCGCGTGGCGCCTCAAGTGGCTCAAGTGGCTCTGGAAACCATTCAGGATCGAATATCTCTGTCGGATCCCAGTCATCTTCGTCCATTGCATCCTTGTCTTCGCATTCCGTGACAGAGTCCGTCGAGTTCAAGAACTCGCCTGCTACATCGTCTCTCACGCCAGGACCCAGGCAGCAGCAGGGAGAGGAGGCAGGAGCAACAACACCTGCGCCCATAGTGACGGAAACTGATGCCTCCATCACCCAGCGGCCTGGAATCGCATTCAATGCTGACGGAACACCGATTCCGTATGCAGACGAGACAAAGAGCAAGGATGAAGTGTATTCTCCTTTGACATCTCCTATCATGATCCCTCTCGGAGGTTTCACTGTGTCCAAACCAAACCACAACACTAACAGCGGCTACCGTACAAATGCTGGATGGGCAAGTCCTCAATCCACCAATGGGGGCCTCACAAGGCCATTAACATATGCCGGCCCATCCATCGCGACCTTGAACTCCAATTCCTCGTTGATCACTTCGCCCACCACGCTAGCCAGAGATCAGCAACATCACGGATTCAGCTCTCTAGGTCCCGAACGTAGGGCAAGTGGTACGACATCAGAAGCGACCAAGGAGAAGCCTGAAAAAAGCCATCGCTACTCGACAGCGTCTTTCTCGTCAATCGGATCCTTTGCCAAGAGTCAGAGACGTTCAAGCAAGAAAGATCGAAAGAATGAGCTTTTGGAGCAACAGCAGCAACAACAACAGCAGCAGCAGCAACAACAGCCATCGGATCAACGATACTCTGTGTCCACTGCCCCTGTGAATGCGAATGTGAATGAATACTGGACGGAACAGAGTTTGGACAAGTTGAGCGATGTTTTACCACATGTGGATCGCGACCGGCTGTCACTTTATTTGCAGCGTGCTTATGGAGATGAGATGGTCGCGATTGGCCTAGCCATGAGCGACCTTCGATCGGGTCAGCTTTGAAAAGATACAAGTCCATTCACCGGAAAGAAAGGGCCATGCAGCATAGAATAAAGCTTCGTGTTCCCATCAAGCAGAAAACCATTCTTTGGGTTGCCCTATCAGCTCGCGGGATACCGACCAAGTGATTGTGATCGGGACAAAAGGGACATCCCCCTTTTGTCTTGTTGACGTCCCTTGCAGATTTGTTTCCCATGAGTCTTTTTTCAATCCAAGTTAACTCTGTCAGGAATGGAAATTGCTGTCAATGGTCGTTTTCTGCGACCTTTCCGTTGAATGCATTGAGCGTCAGAGACATTCTCATATCCAACGGCTTCATCTTAAAACATTGATCAACTCCAGCTCACGGAGAACCGGCATCTGTTGTAGACATTCTTCGAGCGTATCTCATTCCAGAACCCCGGGTTCACCTGACACGAGTCCCGAGAGCTTCAGTACCTGAAGGCGAGGGGAGGATGGCTTCATTGAAGGCATGCATCGCTTCGGCGTCATGTAACCCGTCGATAGGAGTGCGCACTCAAAACTCTGTCCATTGCTTGTACCCATTCGACCAGTTTACTCTCATCCGTCGTCAAAAGCATCCCATCACTTATGAGGCGTAATAGGTGGCTACTTTTCTCGCTACGCATTGCTAAGCAAAGTGTCTTGAGTCGACCTCAAACGACTGCAAGTTGCCTGGCAATCCTTGTGGCATGAACTTCGGTCTTTGGATCAATTGCTCCACAGTTTCTCATCATGGAATGGAATGCACATTCAGATAGGACAATTCGGGGAGGTTGGGATATTGATCAATATCGCCAAGGTCCCAGTGAGCATGACTAGGAGACTTTGGCAACCCCAATGTAACTGATTGTAAAAAACGTACTGCCCTCGCGTCCCCAGTGGTTAGAAACGGACGCAATAAGCTTGACATCGTCTCTGAGGTTGCTGTTTTCCTCATAGACAAAGTCGTCGCAATGGTCGGCAACGTACCATACACGTCCCTGTGGAGCCATCAGCGTACTTGAGGCGCGCTAGTCCTCAAGTGTGATTCGCGTTTGCGTGCATGAAAGATGGATGACCCCTTAACGAATTTCCCATCATGTGGCGAGGTCGCACAGAGAAGTTGGCTCCTTCTTTTACTCCTACTCCATATTCAAAGATGGCAAGTCTATCCGAATCCAAATGGCCACAGATACATCCAACAAGATAGGAGCGCACTCTCGACCCATCTATCAGATTACAGGAATGAACCATTGTCACCATTCACGGCGGATCTCATCGGACTTGACCTGGCTACCATATTCATACCAGACCTAAGATTCGCTATTCAGGATTCAAATCGGCTGAAGTTTCGTCTTCAACATCGATCGCGCTGGACCACCACTAGCTAACCTGACATCAGCAAGACAACGCGCTAGATAAAGATTCAGTATGGCAGGAGCCGATAGGAGTTAACAGTGATGAGGGCTCTGACTGGAGGTCTGATCATTTCACGAGATCTCGTCGAGTCTTCCCAACTGCTGTCCGTTCTCGCAGGATTCAGGATGACACGCCTTTTCAGAAACTCTTGAGCAACACATGCACACCCCCTCCCCATTATATCATCGCCAGCTGCCATTATGACCAAACGATCCCTAACACGCTCTCCCTGTTCATGGACGATACGATGGATCGTATAGGCAAAGCGCACTAAGAAGGTCGGCGTTGTTGGTAAATACGGTGTCCGTTATGGTGCCTCGCTTCGTAAGCAGGTCAAGAAGATGGAAATCACCCAGCACAGCAAGTACACTTGCACTTTCTGCGGTCGTGTAAGTCTTCGTTTGTAGATGAGCGCTTTTTTCTTCTCAGGATCCATGGGCTCGGTCGAGCAAGATTGCATTGGACGCTTAGGAACCTTCAGGAGATGACGGCCGGGTTCATCAGGAATACAGTTGTGCGGGTTAGCGAAGCGGGACCCAGGAATTGAACTCTGGCGATCACTTTTCGTCCAAGTAGTCTCGTCAGGACATCAGGAACATCAGGAACACCATGATCTTCATTTGTCTTCCTTGATCAATAAGGAGTCTGTTCTTCCGTGGATTTGCACACTATAATATCACACCCGGAACACTATCTCTTCCCTGGAACGAATTTAAGGCTGTGGGTTTCAAACAGGAAACTCAACATCACTTCTATTCTTAACGGATCATCATAGGATGCCGTCAAGCGCCAGGCTGTCGGTATCTGGAAGTGCCGCGGTTGCAAGAAGACCATGGCTGGAGGTGCCTGGACTCTGTCGACCACTGCTGCTGCCACCGTCCGCTCCACTACCCGCCGTCTCCGTGAGCTCATTGAGGTTTAAGGTCTCCATGTCGTATTCCGTCCTCTGGCCTCTTTGAGGAAAGCTTGCAGAGACAAACGATCAAGAGTAGCCAGCAATAAAACACAAGGATCTCTTCCGAAAACCATCGTTGGTGTGCGATACACATTTTTTGAACCCCAAAACCATGCAGCCCTTAATGTGAATGGAGTTTGTGGGTTTTTTCTTCGAGCTGCGCCAACTCCCATCCATCACTTTGCATCATGATTGAGGTTGTCTGCAACGATCGTCTCGGCAAGAAGGTCCGTGTCAAGTGCAAGTAAGTTCAGAGAAGCGATTGGATCCCTCACATCAAAAGGAAGACTTGTCGCCGTCGATTGATTCAACTTGCCGAGGCTGGCGACATCACCTTGTTTTCGGACCAAGGCTTTTGTATCCATATCTTCAGTCCACTGATCTCCGTCTTGCAACATTCCTCTCTACTCCTCTCCACTCCTTCGGTTACAGCACTGACGACACCATTGGGGATCTCAAACTCTTGATTGCCGCCCAGACTGGAACCAGCAGTGACAGGATTGTTCTGAAGAAGTGGTGCGTTCTCGTCTCTGCTGCTTGCTAGATATACCTCCATTTTGAACTCTTTCTAACTTCTCTCTTTGTTCCGGCCTCTAACAGGTACACGGTCTACAAAGACCACATCACTCTGGACGACTATGAGATCCACGATGGCATGAATCTTGAACTATACTACAGCTAATGCAAGGGATGGCGATACTCAGAGCTGGACAGTTGCAATAAAGTGAACGAGTTCCACTTGTAATAATATCATTCAGAGATACAGCGTCCTATCTTAGGCCACACTGTGTTTTATGGGAGGAAGACGCATGGGTCTAGTTGTCCAACTTTGCACAAAGCGACTTCCGGAGCTCCAACTCCTTCTCCATGTACTCGCGTAATTTGGCAACGGCGTTGTGTCTATGGGACATTGTGTTCTTGATGGTCGCATCCATTGAAGCATATGTCCCATTGTGGCCATCAGGCTTGAAGATTGGATCCCATCCGAACTTCCTTGGCCCCTCGGGGTTGACAATCGTACCCTAGTCACCCAGATGCGGCGTATAAACCCAGTTATTCCTCTGCAATATTCGGCTTGTGTTTTATCGCACATCTTCCTATCTTACCTTGACACTTCCGTAGAACATGATAGGTTCAGAGCCAGGACCAGTGGTGTAGGCAATCGTACAGAACGCCTCTGCTGACTTGTCTTCGTACACCTCCAGCATCTTTACCAGTCCCTCGAGGCCAAGACTCTCAAGGAACCATTTGCTAAATATTTTGCCGGATGAGATATACATGTCATGGTGAGACTCTAATTGTGTACAAGACATGGAGCCATTCGCAGGTAGCTCACATACATGTACGGCCCTGGGAGACCCTTGAGGGCATTGAAACCTAGTCCTGTATCCTCAACGTAGACGGGTCCTTTGACCTGAAAGATCATGAAATAGTGTATCCTTGTCAGTGGTAGTGGAGCTTGGTAGTAGTATGATTTTTTTTTTTCAATCGAAACGATTTCAACTTGCAATTTCAGCGGCCTTCCTGCACTTTTCTCTGGCAATCTCGAAACTGGACCCTTGAAGTTCAGGCACTTTTTTTTTTGAATACAATATGGTTCACAGACGTATTAACTCCATGTAAGATGCTTCAATAGATCAGATGCAATTGTCACAAAGTCCAAGCTTACGGTCAATGTTGGCGGATTCGAGCTGGAAGTGCTCTCCAAGCAGAGATCTCATCTCCTCAAGCTTGTTCTTGTTACCTAGGTAAATCGTATTATCGCATTGAGCTTATGATCTGTGGAGTGACCACGCGGGTTCTAACAACACCGAAAAAAAAAATAAAAAAAAAATGGCGATATGATCGATACCTGTCACGAACGCTATTGAGTATAGTCGAGCGAGGTGAGTTAAGTTGGAGCTGTAAGAGGGTTCTTCCGTGAGGGCAATTGATACCGACTGAGCTTCATAAAAGACATACTGAGTTTCTGTTTGCCTTCCATTGTTCTGTGAGGAGAGTGTGAAGGAGTCTCCGACGAGGGAAGTTTGGATTTAGAGTCGGTTGTGACGGCGAAATTTGGAGTAAACAAATTTTCTTTCTCTTTTTTTTTTTTTTTTCCTTCCACCCTTCCTTTCGCTCAACCCCACTTGTCTCTCCTCTTCACCTTCTGTGATTGACTCGCTGTCTTTGCCAGAGCTCCTACAGTTGACCCATCGCCTCCCTAGCGACCGTACTGCCAACACTCTCATAAAAGAGCCATTGTTAACCCCTCCTACAAGCAAAGACAGACAACATGGAAGGAAAGCTGCAAGAAAAGTTTGCGCTGTTGCAGCAAATGAAGAGGGTAGGTGAATCAATTCTTCATCACCCCGATATAGACGTTTTGGGAGGCTCCAACGGCTCTAATCCTTGCTGTCCTGGATCGCACAAAATCAATAGGAAAAGGAATTGAAGGAAGCAAAGGCCAAGGAGTCGCAGCCGATCGACATCTTTGCGATAGCAGGAGTTGCTCTATCTTGTAGCGGTTCAACAGGAGGTCTCAATATGACTATTCGCCACGACGCATCGACTGCTAGCGGATCGACAGCTGTAGGTTCTGTCAAGAGACCCCACAAAAGCAGAGCCCCTTCAACAAGCAATGAGACCATCGAGGAAAGCTACCAGAGTCTGTCTCCCCCGGCAACAGGGGCTGATGACCAAACAGATAACACCTCGTCTGGGCCAACGAGAAAGCTGAAACGATCTTCGATGGCTGTCCGGAATGAGACTCAAGGTGGCTCGCGCACAAGTGGTCCTGAATGTAGTATCCAGTCACCGGTAAGTCATTTCGTAACAGGAGCCACGTCTGTCCGCGTTCACTCACAAGTGGAGAAGTTGCACGCTAATAGGGATGCCTGCTTTGCTTTTTCATGGACAGGATATCGTTTCAGAGTCTGGAACCATTCGACAGTCACCAGAGGCACCTTCGGGAACAGGCGTTGATGATGGAACGAGCAAGAACTCGGCCATAGCTACACCGCCGACTCCTGTCCCTTCGCCCAAAGCTGAAATTGCCAGTCGTCGTAATTCAGAGTCCGCCTCATGTACCAAAATACTTGTCAAGGACATGACTCATAACGTTCAGAGTCGATCTGGGAGCATCGATGAGAACGAGGAGATGGTGATTGATGCGTTCGGCCGCTCAGTACCTCGCTCAAGGCATCACTCTTCCGATGAAGGATCAGACTCTGAAGACGAGCGCGCGTAAGTAGAGATTTTTTTTTTTCCCCTTTTTTTTTTGGTGTCATGGCATACTGACGACTTTAGCATGGTCGCTTGGACGTAATATGCGCGCTGACATGGTTCTGCTGATCTGCCACTCAGTCACCCAAGAAGGCGACGCAGGCTGGAAGAAGACTCGAGTCGCTACCGAACTTCATACCGGTCCAGCCGATACGACTCTAGATCCAGATCTAGATCACGCTCCCGCTCTCGTTCACCCGGCCGCTACCGTCACTATCGGAGATCGCGATCGCGATCCGTGAGCCCATACAATTACTCATACTCCAGAGAAGATGGAGATCGTCGACGAAGAGGCGGTGGCGGAGAACGACGGGAGCATGGCAGGGACGGTCGCGATCGCTCTAGCGATGAAATGCCTCCATTAACCCCCGCTGAAGAGGCAGATCCGTATCTGGCCGCCAGTCGTTACCTGGATACTGCATTTTACCCCACCAAAATCTATGTCGGGAATTTGCCAAACTCCATCTCATTGACCACACTACGGACATTGTTCTCGCCATTTGGCGATATTGAGGACATGAATCTGGTAGAAGGCAAAGACTTTGGATTTGTGACCTATGTTGAACCTGCGGCAGCACAGCAAGCGTTGGTCCAGATGAATGGTGCGATATTGGAGGGCACCTTGATTCGTGTCAACAGGGCAAAAATTCCTGAGCGAAATCGTCGAGGATTTGCGGGAGTGGCCTGGATGGATGAAGATGGTGAACTCGCAAGGCTAGAGGAAGAACAACATCAGCAGGCAGCAGTCGCCACAACGAGGGTTCCTAGGGGGGTTAGCAACAATAACGGCTATCCCTCAAAAAGGAAACTGAGCTCATCCGATGAAGCTTGCGCTTCTGCTGCAACCCGTCCCAGTCATCCATACCCAGTCAGGCCACGCTCGCCCAAGCTGCCACCCAAACCCACTGGTGTGGCCATGTACCCCCCTGTTGGCATGGATCCGCGGGCGGCTACTGTAGCTGGTCGTGGTCGACAGATCCTTCGATACGACGACCTTTAGTTTGTAAAACAATAACAATTGTGAACAGCAAGGCTGCAAAGGAGGAGAGACGACCAATGATCATGTCATGCATGCAAGACAACTTTGTACGAGGGCCCGCGTCTTGTACCCATAAATCACGTGAGATGAATATAAATATCTCCTCGCGTTCTCTCACGCTTTCTGCTCTCCCTTCACTTTTTTCACACGCGTTGTACATTCAGTTGACACACCCAGCCATGAGAGCACAGCGCACAGCGGCACCCTTTCTGCTGCTCCTCACTTTTCTGCTCGCCTCCTTACAGGTGGCCCTTGCATCCAAAACTGTCATCGACCTTATCACGTCTGACCCTGGTTTCTCAAGGCTCATCTCAGAGCTCCAGAAGCACCGCCTCATTGTCTTTCTCAACAAACGCAAGACGTGTACCTTCTTTGCCCCAACGAACGCTGCCTTTGCCAAATGGGATGAAGATAACAATGGCAAGCCAGTCGACAAGGAGACCCTCCTTTACCATATCTTGGGCAAGAACATCGTCACAGAAAGCATGGAAGACAAGTTGCTGCTCGAAACCCTCCTTGTCAGGGATGGTGACCTGGGAGATGATGATGAAGGCCAATTAGTCAAGGTCTCCAAGCCAAGCTGGAAGCCCGGGAGGAAATCCAAATTGCTCGTGGGAGATGCAGAACTACTGGAGAAGGACTGGAAGGCGGACAATGGTGTCGTTCATGTTGTGGATCGCCTTTTGATTCCTCCTTTGGGCATTGGTAGGTCCAGCGCAGACTCGTTCGCACGTTCCTCTTCCTGCACATCGATTTTGCGTCTTATGCAAAAAAAAAGTCCTCACTCTCCATTGTGCGCTCTGATCCTTTACTTAGTGGAAACCATCCAAAAGCATGACGAACTTTCCAAGATCTATGACCTTATCCATGGTGCAGAATTGGACAGTCTTCTGCGAAAACACCGACCCTTCACTCTGTTTGCGCCAACCTCTAACGCTATCAAGAAACTCGATGACGTTCAAATTCGCTATCTCCGCCATGACCTGGGTCGGAATGACCTTGCCATCACATTCCACCACCACATCCACTCAGGCACTCTATACATAAAGGATATCCATCGAGGTACCAATAGCGTGTCAACCCTTGAGGGCCAAGACCTGACGGTGACCCTAGATGACAAGCTCCTTGTCGACAATGCGGAAGTTAAAACCTCCGACATCCTTGCCTCCAACGGTGTTATCCACACAGTCTCGCGCCCACTGCTACCAAGTTCTTTGGTCTGGACCGCAGCCAAGTACCTCGTCGGATTGGACGCGACAAAGTTCATGAATGCACTGCGCGAGGCGGGTCTGAGTCATTTCATCGACGACCCCGAGGCCAGCTACACCATCTTTGCCCCTCAAGATGACACATTCTCATCAGAATGGTGGTTTAGCGGTCTTGAGTCAAGCGATGTACTCCAGTACCACATCGTGCCCGGCAAGAAGTTGCAAACCGATTTCGAGGACGGTCAGCTATTGGAGACGCACCTTAGAACGGAGCAGCTGAATGGTCATGCGCAGCGTTCAAAAATCAACGTCAAGCAAGACAGGAAGCACGCAATTTATTCGATTAATGGCATCGAGATCAAGGGCGAGCCAGGTATTGATAATATCTGTTCATACACTTCGTGATGCGTCTCATGTTCCCTTCAGCAGTTCCATCCAGGACTAATGATGTGTAATTCGTTTTTGCTTCTTTTTTACAGTCCAAGTTGGCCAGTCTGTAATCTACGTGATCGAACGTCCCTTGGAGTTGCCTATTCCTTTGGTGAAGAAGATGAAGAAGGATGAATCGTTGTCTGGATTTTATCAAGCCTTGGAAGACACTGGCCTTGACCGTAGATTGTCTGATGCTCGTGGTGTAACAGTGTTTGCCCCAAGCACCGCTGCGTGGGATGGCCTGGGTGTTGTGACCAATTTTTTGAAACTCGACGCGTCTGTTGAAGCCATGAAGGCCGTCGCGCGCTATGCCATCGTGGAAGGTCTTCACTATTCGCCTGATATCAAGCCCGGAAGAACGGTCCTGAAGACTTCTGAGGGAAGTGACTTGATCGTGGAAAAGAACAAGGACACCATTTATGTAGGCGAGGGTCGTTTGGAAAGGTCTGACCAGGTCGGAGGCGAAGTGACCCAGAAAGGTAAGCAGCTATATGACCTCTGCTAGTTGTATAAGCTTTTGGACACTCTTCGCAGGTTGGTTGGTTGATCTGACGCTCTCTGGTATATGATATAGACATCATGGTCGAGGCCGGCGTAATCCACGCAGTATCTGCTGTAGCCTTACCGCCGACTTTATCCATCACTCTCTATAATGTGCTCCAAGGATCTGGCGCCAGTGACTTCTTGAAGGCATTCGAGACCTCGAACATTACCCAGATCTTGACGAGCTGGGAACAGGACTACACCATTTTCGCGCCCACAGACGAGGCATTCAAGAACGCTGGCCTTGAAAGCGCGTTGCATGATCGAGATTTCGTGGCTCGATTGGTCCGTCTTCACGTCATTCCAGGCAAGATCCTGAAGCTCGAGGAGGACATAAAGGACGACGAGGCCAGTATGCTGAATAATGAAGCTCGTCTGAGCCTCCGAGATGTTCACCGCGATGGCAAGACATTTGGAGTGCGCGTCAAGGGTGCATCTTCAAAGAAGGAGGCCAAGATCATTGGTGCAGGACAGGCTCACCCTGCTCGGCCCACAGAAGAGAACCCCGACGATGAGAAAATGGCGACTGGCATGAAACAACAGCGTGCCTCTGAAGATGTTCGTGATGCCTCCACTATCTCAAGGTCAATGGCACCCTTGCCTGGAGGAGTAGTCTATGTGATCGATCGAGTGCTGCTCCCTGGTGACGCTGAAGGAGGAAAATCAGCCTGGTTCTGGGTTGGCATTATCCTCTTGGGCATCCTAGCCACCATTGCTTTGTGTATCCTGAGTGTGTTCCTTGCCTATGCACTTGTAAAGGAGATTCGACATTTGCAGGGCTACGAACCTGCGGCAGCGGGGGATGGAGCTGCTGTTCCTCCAGCTCAGAACGCCTAAGCGAAAACCAACTACAAAGCTGCATGACGTTCCTTGTCAAGTCTTGTCATTAAACAATAATCGCTTGTCGAAATGATAGACCGAAGGATAAATCCTTACATACATTGCTATACAGCTCTCTCGGTTGCTATTCAATCTGTTGACAATGGTGCAAAGAAAGTCTCCGTCTCCGAGTCTGTTTCGATCACTCGTTCATCTGTTGAAGTATCACACAGCATTATTCCAGTGCATGCCGACGGTGAGGTTCATGGGGAAAGAAGCAAGACGACAGTTCTGAATCTAAGGTTGATGATGTGTGTGGTTCTTCGAACAAGACAGATTGAATCACAAGTCCATTGGAGCGTCGGTGGACACTCTCCTTTGAGAAATAAAGCTTTGAATCTGATCCTGTCAATGCTCGCATCGTTGACTTCAAAACATTGTGAGAATGACCCGACGGCCCTCGGAGACGCCAACAAGATGACCTCAATCATCCTGGGATCCGCTGCAAGATTCTGCATTGCATTCAAGACTCTCGGACAAAGTGACCCGCACTCTACATCTAGCATCAATGGCATCCTTGCTTACAGAGATCTGCCCATGTTCTTCCCCAGTCTAAAAGCAGGATTGGATTGAATCATGTCCAGGTCGACCTTGTGTCCCAAAAGTTATCGATACAATGTAACGTGTTGTGGGAGAGTTGGTCAAGTCCAACACTGCAATGGCCGTCAATGGTCGTTCCTTGATAATCAGGTGCTTCACAAAGACGCAAAGAAGGATCATGTGGCGAATGCATGGGCAAAAAAAAATTTCTCAGTGTCCCTCGCATACACTCTTCTTTCATCCATCGTGCTGATCCTTGTCCTCCTCTTGCACCCTGTTCTCTCATCATCACATGCGTTTTGGCATTGATACTACTGCTCCTTACCTTCTTTCTTACTCGGTATTCTTTGTCAGACTCTATTCTGCTGTTTTGTTCCCAACATATCACTGCCGATGACATGTCATGAGCACTTGATCTTTCCAACCGCACTATATCAGCCCCACTTTTCCGTCACACCCTACACCAACAGCAACAAACATGGCTAGCAATAACATGAATAGCTTGGGCTACACCAGCACTAATATCATCAGGAAACCCATATATAACGACTCGTTTGACCAGCCTGCAGAGCCGTTCGAGTGCGACGTCTCGGCTATCTACCCTGCCAGCAACACCTCGATACTCACAGAAACAGAACTCGAAAATGACGACGATGATGACGATGAAGGGGACGACTTTGAGGACGACGTTGAGGACGACTTGCAAGTGGAGGAGGCGATCAATGTACAACAGGCCCAAATGCGTAAGCAGCGTTTACAGGCCCGCAAGCATGATTCGGAAGCACAGCAACAAGGTGCACTGAGCGCACGGTATCTTGAAGTGGGGACAGACTGGAAGCCTTCTCACACACCCCAATATGATGATGCTGACTCCATGGACGAACAGGAGCAACGGTATTACTACCAACATGAGTTAATCCATCAAGAGCAACAACAACAGCACCAGCATCACCAGCACCAACAACACCTTGACGACGAGCCCGTAGGTGGCATCGCACGACTGTCAACTATTGCGGAGGTCTCTGAATTGAACTCTCTCAACATCACCAATAACAGACACTTATCCCATCGCAACACCCCCCCTCAATCAGGTCAGCAAGTCATCACACGCGACCTCGTGTTGGAGGACTTGTATGTCGATGGTCAGGATGAAAACAGGGACGAGGAGATTCGGCAACGGCTTTTAGCAAACCTGAAGCCAACTGACATCCTTGGCCCTTTGCATGAAACACACGACTTCAAGATATCGTCCTTAACCGGCACTGATCCGGACGGGAACCCTGTGGGTCCTCGCCAACACAATCACTATGAGCCAGAACGGAGTCTGATCATAGAAGAAGGCGAATCATTCTTGTCAGAAAACGCCCTAGCCCTGAAGCGCGAGTATGAGGCGATATTCCCCAACGGTGCTATCGACAGCGAACGCTCGGGAAGTGATCTTTCTGAAGATTATTATCAGGATGATGAAGACGATGGAGATGATTTTTTCGATGATGACGATGATGAACCAGATGAAGAAGAGGAACAGTTTTATGCAATGCTCGACATGAATGGAGGCAACGGCAACATGATTCTTGGAGTAAGGAACCATTGGTATTGCTCTTCTCTGGTCTCTTATCCCCTGGATGGCTATGTAATATTCATTCCACGTTCCTTCGTAAATGTTAATCCTATCTGAACAGAACAATATCCCGAGGAAGCCTCGTGCACTTGCACCTCCACCTGGCTCAAGACTTCCTGTTCCAGGCGCAATCAGACAGAACCAGTCTCCCTTGCAATCGGCCTCTGCCAAACGCTCTCCTGCTCCGAGACCAGCATCCGTGCCAGCAGTATCAGCAACACCACCGCCTACAGACCAACCTGTGCGATCACAAGTTCCTCCTACATCACGGGTTCAAACATCAACGACCGGCCTCCGTAAGCCGATGGTGTCTGTTAAAATGACAGATCCAGAGTCCGTAATAACACAACAGGATTCAGAGTCCAACGGAATGAAGTCATTAGGCGGTATATTGGATGGTCTATATAAGGAGCCAGAATTCGACGATCAACCTGAAGAGAGTCCTGGGGCCATTTATGCCGCCCAGGTTGCTAAAGAGCTAATGAAGGAGAAACAAGGGGTCCAACTCAAAGCATCTCAACTATCCAGGCCTTCCATGCTAAGACCTCCCTCCAAGCTCCCTCAGAGAACTGTGCCGGATATTGATGCCGACCTAATGCAAGAGGAGGAGGAGGACGAGCAGGACGAGGAAGGAGAGGAGTTCAGGAACGCGTTGCTAAAAACATACATGGATGCTCCAGCAACAATATCTGGTATTCCTAGAGCGGTATCAACGCGCTCAACACAAGTCATGACCCCTCCAAAAACATCCTCGTCTCTCCAGACCGCGCGCCTTTCAGCTCGTACCACCACTACCACCGCGGCTACCACTTCTGTTACGCAGGCGTCATCACCATCGAGCGGAGTTGCTCGTTCTTCACCAACCCCAAGGCTTGCACATAAGGCGTCATTTCCATCTGTCGCTACCTCCACCCCCAGCTCTGCCGCAAGTTCGCCGAGACCCACCACTGGTAGTACGGCAGGACGGGAACCCTTATCGATCAGGACGAGTACACCAACTCGAAGTCTCAGTACTTCTGCAGCAAAGCCACGTCCAACGACCATGTACTCTACCACCGCTACAGAACGTTCCCCGGTTGTTTCCAGAACGGCGAGCCCTATCAATGCAGCGCGTATTAACAGCCAGCGTACCTCCGTATATGAGCAGTTCGGTCGAGACATGCATGCTGAGCAACCACTGAATCATTCAGCAAGCAAGGATTCTATCCGTGGAAAAGTACCGTATAATGGTAGGATGCCTAGCCCGAGAGAGATACCGGAAGATCTTGTTCGACGACCATCGCGTGAGAGAAGAAAGCAACTTCATTATGAACAGGGAGTGGAAGTCGAGGAAGAACCAGAGAGGCAAACACCCGAGGCAGAAAGGTACCTGGTCGCTCCACGAAAGTTGACTGTCCGTACATTAGGCTCTCGTGATGAACACAGGAGATCAGACGAGCAGCAAGGGTATCGTCGAACACTCGATCGAGAGCGAGAACGTGGACGGGATCAAGACAGAGAGCTGGATTCAAGCGTACCAGCTTCACCACGTACGCCACTCTCACACTCACCGCGCTCAGGAGTTAGCTCAAAGCGTTCATCACTTTACGGCGGCCATGGCTCTGTCATGAATGGAGAACGCCCTGTTCCCACTTTCGAGGAGTCGAGCCGGCTTTTGGCCAGTCTCAATCAAGATTTCATGGATATTCACGAGAAGATCCAGAAACGCAATGGTGCCACATCATCCAACCCACCGTCATCATCGGCACGAATTTCGACGTCAAAACGGCCTACCATTAGTGTTATTGTTGGTCGAGAACGAGAGCGTGATCGCGAGGAAGGACCAACATCGAGTCGCAGCTCATTCGAAGGGAAATATCCGCGTGAGATCAAACCATATCATGGGAGGAGCGACTCTTTCGACGGCAATGATCCCATGAGCCCTGCGAGTAGGTTTGCACAGTTTCCGACTACCCCCACAACAACCACACCTCGGGGAGGAACATTTGCCGAGGCCATTAGCAAATCGAAGCGTAGTGTCATACATTCTGCGCCAATCACCATGGAGCCCGGATTCGAATCTGGTCACTACAACAAGACACCGTCATCAACATATCAGAAGGAAAGGGTGTCTCATTCAACCTCCAACCCAACTCTAAGATCGAGGCGTATGGCGGTTGATTCTGAGCCAGGTCGCGACCGTCCTCATGGTCACTATCGGACGCCGTCGTACGGAACACTAGGACGCTCGTCATCGTATCGTACGTCCACTCAGCCTTCCACGCCCATGGTCCAAAGACATTCAGGCGATGATCGTTACCACAGTGGGAGCAGTGGGCAGAGTGAAGAGTTTTCAGATGAATTGCCGAATGATCCAAGGCATGGTTACTCTCACCCAGATCAGCAGGACAATTACCAGTACTATGATCGCCAACAACCGGCGGCTTCACATCACCAGTATGATCATTATCAGCCACATCAGGATGCACACCGATACCCCAATCACCCAGACTTGCAACAGCAACAACAACAACGACGGCAAGAGACCTCGAACCCGTCTGCACACTACCTGCGACAAACTCATGATGAACTCTTGGATGGTCCGCCGCCGCTACCAATGACGGCCGCAGCAACGGATAGCAGCAGTAGTAGTGGCGAGAGTGTTTGTCCTGCACAGATTCGGCCAAAGGAACTCCAATTTCCTGGCAACGTTGAGGGGGAAATGGAGGAATCTGTGACGCTGTACAATCGGTCACGACGTTATGTGCGTTTCGAGATCTTACAGCCTAATGGTATAACGATTTCTCCTAGCGAAGGTGTTATTCCACCTGGAGCTGACAAACGGCTGACGGTTCGTGTGGCAGAGGACCGTGGACCTGGGCGAGTTGTCGTGGAATTAGATGGCGAATGGTTGGTTCCTTTTGGAGTGTCGTTCAAGTAAGACGAGGGCAAGTTGAACACCAAGGCCCTCTTGTAATCTATCTTGTAAAGCTAGTCAAACAATGTTTTGTTTTGCAAACCAGTATCCTACCTAGGGTGGAGGATGGCCCGGGGATGACCAGCCCTGTGTGGCCCCTGTCCACGACTATAATGAGGAGCCGTGTCTTTTCCGAAAAAAAACCCCGGGCGAGCAGGCGACATGAATCGAGTGGGGGTCGGAGGAATGTCGTAGGCTATTGCCAAAAACAATAGTCTCAATGCCAGACAGCACCGCGCGATAGATGCCCATTGTTTGCAGACAAGACGTGCGGCCAGGAGGGACTTGAGATCGAGTAGCGAAAACACTGGATCAAGGATCTCTGGCAATTGAAGAAGAACTCTAGCGTATTGCTGGCTGATGGCTAAGATAGGCCGTCGTTCAGGTTGCTGTTCTCGTGGGCTCTTTTGTTGCTGTTGTCGTGTCGATTTGCCGCGCTTGGTAACAGACTGATACAAAACGTCAGACAGGCTCTTGAACGGCGGCATTGGCTGTTCCTTCAAGGATTCTTGGCAGTTGTGGGCGAAGGAGAAAAGTCGAATGTGGAAGAGGTGAGAAGAATCGATCAACGATGCTCCTCAAACTGCGGTCAAAGGAGTTGTGCACTGCCACACATACCGGTGCGCCTCTTCGACTTTCGGCCCTTGGTGGACTAAATAAAAAAACAATCACGCACACTCTCTTTCACTGTTTGGCCCTCTTCTTTCTCCTCACCGCTTCACTATCAATGGCACTACTGGATATCTTTCGGTCTAACAAACAATACCGGGAGTCAGGAAGAAGAAAGATCGTATCCACACAGCACTCTCAGCTACATCCGCTCCACCTTCCCGAGATCCTTCAGCTTGTGTTTTCGTACCTGAGCCAGCACACCCTCAAAACTAGTATCCGTTACGTTTGCAAAGAATGGTTCGCCACTGCTCGTCCTATGATCCATCTACAAGCTCTTTGGAAGGACAGGATCGGTAACAACTATAATCATCACTTCCTTCTCGCCAGACTTGACCAAGTGACACACCTTCGAGTTCTGTATGAACAACTTTGGATGGTGAACAACACTCAATACGCATGGCGGGATCTTATCGAGACTGTGAATTCTCTCAGCCTCTCTGGTCGGCTCCACATCACGACTTTGATCCTGAACAGAGCCAACTTTTTAGAATCGAGGATATATGCACTCTTGCCAAAGCTCACTACCCTTGGAGAGATCCGCATCGACAAGATGGTGCAGGCCACCATCCATCTGGGAGTCGTGCTAGCACTATGTCCAACTCTACTCGAGCTCACTATCGATCAATCTGACTATAATCACGAGATCAAGGACAACACAGATCCATGCTGGCCAGGAACTATTAGCGATGCTACGCATTCAATGGAATCCCGGATTCGCAGACTGACGATCAAAGGAATGCAAATCGAACAATCCAGCTTTGAAAGGATTCTCTCTCGGTGCCCACATCTCAATCATCTCAAACTTGTTGGGCTCCTCCTTGCCGAATCTCAGGTGGTACCATTCGACAGACCTAGATTCTTCTCGGCAATATCGACGTCCTGCCCCCTACTGGAATACTTTCATTTATCATTTCAGGATCTCCGTATGACTTCTCAGGATGCCTCAGCACTAGTTCAGACATTTTTTTCTATTGATCAACCATCCAGACATGCTCAAAGTCCTCCTCGACAACCACGCCTGACCACTCTCAGCTTGTTTGACAAAGACGTAACCCAAGATCTACACTTCTACAGCTACCCAATGTGCGCCAACAACACTTTGACGAGTTTAGAAATCTTGGCGACATACTCACTGTCGGCATCACGTTTTGTTTCGCACGCCCTTCATGACTTGCTCTGCACCACTCCGACTCTTCTCCATCTGGTTGCGCCACAGATCCCATACTTTGCCGAATATCTCGACTTGAATGGGGTTGAAGATGATGTTGAGTCTGGATATTACTTTCCGCGGCTGTGCAAACGCGACCGTCCAATTTCTCAATCACATCGACTCCGGAGAAAGATGTGGGCGTGCCGTGGGCTTAGAACACTGAGACTTCAATTCTGCTCCTTGGAGTCTGATCATCCCAGCCTGGATAATGCAAGGATCATGTTTGGATATATCGCCAGAGCGTGTCCTGAACTGAGAGAGTTGGGGATTGAAAGAAGGGCCTTGAACATGACCCTCAAGGGCGGGCTGTGTTTATTGACAAGGATAAAACATCTGGAACGACTGACCATTGTGACGAGCACCAGAGTGAAGCTGGAAAGAAAGGATTTAGAATGGCTTACACAACATCCCGCCAAAAGATCGAAATTAACTTGGTTGCAGAAGAAGCCCAAAATCCCACAACGGTTTCAGGCACCAACCACAACCATCCCCGATGCAAGCAGCTCCATCACTAGCTCAAGCGGAATGAGTATCGGTACGGATGATGACATCTCTATTCATTCTACCAGGACATCAGAATTCGAACTGTGGACCCTCGAAGATATGAAGCATGTTGGAGCGACTGCAGAAATGAACACATGTCGACAGGAAATTGCAGAGCATGGCTGTTGGCCAAAGCTATCATTTCTAGGCATTCAGTGTTCTCCAATGCTCAGCACACGTATTGTTCTGTTGGAGGACTACCTTCCTGCCATAGTTTATGAGATTCGACCAGACATCGAATTCAGCTGCGATTCAAAGCGCTGGTGAACAACAACCATCTAGGGTCGTCTAACTACGATAAAGTCTCCCATGGCATTGGAAGTGAACCACGACTTGATGACTATCACAATGTGTCCCACCTTTATCAGGCTTACTACACGCTTATTACATGCTTCGGCTCAGTTGCCTGCTCCTGCTCTTTCTCCTGCTTCTTTTTCTTCTGTTCTTCTGCATACCTCTTCGACATTTTTTGCGGCAAGATGGGCAGGTTACTAGGATTGGGGGCGAAAGGCAAGAAAGTCGCCTGAGGCCGGTACGCGACTGATTTGACAAAGCTTCTCTCCTCGAAACTCCTTGGTATCCAGTTAAAGACGGCCTTCCGTATGAACTTTTCGAACCAAGTTTGACCATACAGAACCTTGCCGACCATGGAGCTGATGTGAACCTGCTTCTTTGCATGTGCGTATCGCTGTTCCCTGTAGTCTTGAAGCGCTGCCTCGATGTGTCTTTGTGAGTTTGACTTGAGATCGTAAAGACAATTGGCAACGATCACAGCATCCTGCATAGCATTGATAGCACCTAACGACGAGAAGGGACAGTGTTATTTTCCTGTGCATCACATTGATTGTTAGATGGCCAAGTGCAAACACGCCATTCTACACACCTTGACCAGCGCTAGGTAGCATCTTGTGGCATGCTGATAAGATGGGTTGAGAACGAAAAATGATCATCGTCAGACCAAACGGTATCCATAACTTCAGTATTCCGACTCTCCAGGAAAGAATGGTCCGTGAATAGCTTTACCATCGCCCAACAATGCAATACGTCCGTGGGTCCACGTTTCGAATAGTTTTTCCTCCAGATGGACCTTGGATATGTACTCTCTTGGTGTGGCCTTGATCAGATCCCCAAGAGTGCCTCCGAAAGGAACCTTGTGGTTCTCTATCTCAGAAATCATGGAGTCAGTCGACTCTGGACCCCACTCTGAGTTACGGAATGCCTCTTCCTTCTGCTCCCCCTTGAGTTGAACCACTATTCCATAGCAGAATCTTTGTCCCGGGACAGAGATAACTGTCCACTAGAGTCGTATTCAATACCGTATAATATACATGCTCTGATCAGTATGAAGGATATCAACATGCATATTCCTTCGCTGCCACATTTGGGGGAGGGAAAGGGATAAACTTACAGAATGTGGTTTAGAGTCCGCAACGACTACTGAAAAGTGAGCATAGTCGTCCTTGAGCATGGGGTATTTTTCCAGATCCAAAGGTCTGGTGGTTCCAACCATACATGCATACCCTACATTGAGCGATTCGGTGTCGCTCTTGGGTAGTACACCGTCCTTTTGAAGTCGATCATACAGGCTTTGACGAACGGCACTGTAAGCGCCATCGGCTCCGATCAAGATATCGCCCTGGTATGTCTGACCATCTGTGCATCGAATCAGGACTCCCTTGTCACTCTGGCCTACTGAGAGGATACGTTTGTTGAAATGGATCTTGCTCGGCGGTATTTTAGATCGCAGAATGTTATACACATCTGGACGACTGAACATGATGGGATCATAGCCGCCTCTAATGCCATTTATCGGTAGAGGATAAAATATTCAGCCACAGATCTGCAGAGCCAAGAAGATTACACGGCAGTTTTTCATTGTTCTCACCTATCTTTAATGAACGCAGTGCTGTCCGTCCGTCCAATGAGCTCCATATTCTCTTTGTAGACGTCCATCGTGCGTCCAGGTAGAGAGGCTTTCAGGATCTCATCAAGTATATTTAACTGCTGGAACACGGGCAGGATATTTGGACCAATACTCATAGCCCCTCCTACGGACGAGAGCACGAATCGGGGCACAATTAGGTACCAGGGGCAGGGAGAATGGATCTATGGACAGATTGTGATAGTGCGTGCTTTTCATTTACCTAAGGGCTTGACACAATTCGCTCTCTCGTAGATCTCGTAATCGATGTCGATCTGTTCAAGCAAAAGTGCCAGCGTCATGCCACCGAGACCTGCACCGACAATAAGAACTTTTGGTG
>Ga0247824_10000377_pt1 | contig 21287 bp, 21 predicted proteins | sample 13C_PalmiticAcid_FD_194412 | JGI IMG/M metagenome (GOLD analysis project Ga0247824, IMG submission 194412) | Soil microbial communities from agricultural site in Penn Yan, New York, United States - 13C_PalmiticAcid_Day48 | ecosystem: Environmental > Terrestrial > Soil > Agricultural land...
AGCATGACCACCAGAACCAATGTGATGAGTTCGCCAATCAACGTTTCGTGTCGCACATCGCGTTTGGGGGCGATAGTCTTGGCCAAATTGACCTTGTGTTCCAAAAAAAAAAAAAGGGGGGGTAACGCGACGATCATCTGAAAGTGCAAAAATGGCAATGATCGCTCTAAACAAAATTTCGTTCCGGAAGGCGGCAACGTAGCCTCGTTTCTAGGCTCGTGACCATCCTACTAGGCTCGATACCATCCCTCTCAGCTGGGACAAAAAAATGTGTCTGTGCAAAAAGACATGCTGGAGTGCACATTGTTACACGGGCAAAAAGTTCTCTCAGCTACCCTCAGGGCATAAAAGGAAACTTCGTTTCCTGCCCTAGCAGTAGATGAGAAGGATGGTAACGAGCCTAAGGAGGGAAGGTCGATTCTGAAGGTCCAAGGCACACTTGGTCTAAGCTAGCCTTGTACACAGATATTAGCACCAAGTATACCAAGCGTCGATGTGTGAGATGTGTGATGCTGCCCACTGTCATGAATCATCAGCGTAGCCAGGTATAACAATGAAACGCGTTCCTAATAGCGAGATAGGATATCATTCTTTGTGTATTCCAGTCGAAAAACGGATGGGGGACAAACACTTGATATTGCTTGGACTCAGATGAGGGAGTTCCAGGCAGCAGTGCTCAAGCACCCTATCCTTATTACTAATATAGACTGTCGTCATGAAGAGCAGCATCTTCCTTTTGTTCACCTAAATATGAGAGGGGGGCAGAGAGCCGACAGTAAGGACAGCATTCTGGTGTGTGTATGGAAGGGGATAAAGTCAGTGAGAACGGCTGCCCAATGCAGTCTTCTTATTGCTGACCGGGTCTACAGAACGCAGGGGGACAGTTGTTAATGAGTAGGAAAGGTGTTTTTAATTAGAAAGTAGACCGTTGAGTAACCTTGCGTTGTCCGCGTTGGTGTGATAAGAGGCAGTGGAACTGCATCCACCCTGCGGTCTATGTGGTGAGGATCCACTACAATGTCATTGGGTGACTTGTACTTGACCGCCCGGGGTCTTGGCTTGATCCCAATCAGATGCGACCAATCCATTGCCGGCTCCGGCTCGTGGTTTGTCGTTTCCATGAGCGAAGAGCTGAATGGAGACGTTTGAAGTGGTCAACACCGTCACTTTGGTACGTTGAACATCGAGTGATCCAGTGTGCCCTTCAACTAGGGTCTGGGTGGACGCCGAGACCTGTGGACACTGGGTCTACAATCAAGGAGTGAGAAGCGGTTAGAGAATGCAATGAACGGTGATCAAGCTTGATAACGCCATGTAACATCTAACAAGGTATACCTCCGTGAACTTGTTGATGGACAAGTTGGTTCTGACTGCGAACCCGTTAACATTCTTGGAGTAGTCATTGTGCAGACGGCCCTTGACAGCCTGGGTTGGTCCCGGACACAGTGGTTGTCGAGGATCACCACTGCATTGGCCGGAATGGGGAGAATCGTGGTGTCAGTAGCTGGTGGATGTTCGTTACACTTGTAAAGGTTTGTGGAGAAGAAGAAAAGCAGTGTTCGGGTCTGCTGGTATGTTACCTCTAGCTATCGACAAGAGGCCCGGGTTCTGGCTGGAAAGAACAAGTGAAAGTGCAATACGGGGTTGGTGATGAGGATTTTAAGAGTCGAAGGGCAAGTGCCCCACCCACAAAGGGTACAAGGAGGGAGGAAGAGATGAAGAGGACATAAGCCAAATGGCCTGCTTATAAGCGTGCGAGGTGTGGATTGATCCATCTTTTGTTACATCACAAAAGAACGGGTCCTTGGCAAGGCTGTCGGTGGTAGCAAAAGAGGTACACGACCCGCACCCGCGACGAGGGGCTCCTGCCTTGCAAGAGTCGGTCAGAGTGTGCGATCTGCTCACCACCCTGTTGATCCCTGGACGATAAGGTTGGTACGGGTCCACTGCAACAGCCCATGCAATAACCCATGTGTGATACGAAGGCGCAGCGCCTCCAACATGCAGGACAACCAAGTGTTCACAGCCAATCAAACGCAACAGCCTTCATGAAGGCTCAAAAGCGTCACCCCCCTCTCCAGGGTTTAAAGGGTGGAGTGATCACTTTCTTTTTTTCTCCACTCCTCATTCCTCACACGGACACGCCCACACTCACGCTTACTCTCGTCCGCTCTCGCAACAGCAGTATTGACCATGTCTTCAGAAGATCAGGATCGCAGCGATATCAGTGCAGCTCCCTCAAGTCCTCGTCCACCCAACCTGCCCATGGAATGTATCGAGCTGATTGTGCAGTACCTTTCGGACGACATCTTGGCACTACACTCGGTGCTCCTTTCCAGCCGTGATCTCTTCCGCATGGCCGTCCCACTCCTTTATCAAAGCCCATTCATCCTTCTACACACTTCCCGAACCTGCTCAACGTACTCTAGGAAGCTGCGAACGGTTCACTTGATCCGTCTCCTTCACGCCTGTGCGGTCACAAAACCGAGCCAACAAGAGATCGCATTGGATTCAGCGTCGTCGTTGTCCGCTTCATCGACTGCCCTCTCTGCCGCGAAAGCTGCTATCCTGCCTGCTACAACAGCCTTGAAATCTCCATCCTTTACACCCAGTTCCCTCACGACCGATTACTTGTATTTCTATACACACCAAAAACAGATCCCAAAGTGGTCTACAATTTTTTCCCACTTGCACCCGAATGCCCCCAAGGCAAGAACAGCGTACGAGGCAGCGTATGCGAATAAGAGTACGAATTTGACGTTGGCGTTCTATGGCCATTACCCGAGCCGGATTCAGGTCCTGTCCATGTCGCCTTTGCAATTGGGATTTATCATGTACAAGCTGAACAGAAACCTGAACATTGATACAGAAGTTGATGTGGACGTGGATGGGATCAAGCCGGAAGAAGGTGGTCATGGCCTCTACTGGTTGGAGCGTGGACAAGGCATTGAGGCATTAGGGATGTTGAAACGCCTAGAACTGGATTTTGGAATCGCCAACGTACCGCGAAGGGGTTCTGAATTCGTGTCACCTCAATTGGGAATCGATGCATCGACTGGCCAGATGTTGCATGTCACGGATCTCTCACTGATGTTCGTTCAAGAGCATCAACGTCTCTTTCCAACGTGTCCTGAGGACACGACCTCGAACGGCGGCACATTGCTCCAAGAGATCGCTTTTCGAGGCTCTGATTCAATGTGGACACCAATCGATCTCTTGACCCAGATTCAACCCCTCAAAGTCGTGGATTTCTCGGCTTGGAATTCGGCCATCCCTCATCTGGAAACCATTCCTTCTTCCAGGCTAGAGTCGTTGAAGATCAATACTGCCAGGCGTCTGGATTTTGTCCAAGTCCCACTCCCCTATTTGATGCAGTGCACTCAATTGCAGGAGATCTCGATGCACTCATTGGTGGCCGATACGTTCCGGTGGGCCATTGATCTTCAGAAATCCATCGGGAATTTTGCGACAGATGCGCGGTTACGAAGGCGACGAGAGCGGGTGGTGCCTAGAGTTGAGACCATAGAAGAACAGGACGCGGGCGGAGAGGGAGGTATGAATGCCAACGGTCATGGATCAGCAATCGGTCAAACAACCCAAGGCGGGATGCAGAATGTACTGCAGCAGCTTCAGCAATTTCATCAATTACAACAACAACCACAACTCCAGTCAGATCAGGACCAGCCTCTCCGCCCAATTGTTGATCCGACATTGATTCCCAAGCTGCAGAAGATTGCACTCTATGGAGAACCTCAGGAACTTATTCCTTCGCTTGAGGATGCTGCAGATGCATTCCGAGATTCACTCGAAATGCTGAGCGGATATGAGGACGGATACGGTCGCAAGGACGAATACATCCACATGGCCATTGACTGGCCCATGCCCCACCTCACGGTTTTGGATCTCCGAGGTCGTTACGTCTTCTTTTTCAAGCTACGATCCTTGAGACAATGTCCTGGGTTGAAGGTGGTCAAGTTGACGATCGAGTCTAATATCTCGGCCGCGTCCATGGACAATGCCGTCACCCATTCGTTGTATGAGCGTCAGGACGTTTCGGTCTTTACAGAATTGCGTCACTTGGAAGAATTACAACTCACTGGCGTTGCATGGGAGATTAACGACCAGGTCCTGGACACGTTGGCAACTCATAACCAAAGCCCACTACGGAACTCGCTTTCGTTCTTTAGCATCACGGAATCCCCTCTTCCTACAAAGGCTGGGCTTGCGAGGTTCGGTAATGCAATGGAGAAGTTGAAGGTGATTCAGCTTGGAACCTCGCACATGTACCTAATGAAGACCCTGCCTGACTTAATCAACCGAAGGATTCACATCGAAATCAATAACAGCGACTAAGCACAATGGTTTCAATAAAAGCACATGCGAATACTACACTAACTGGTTACGAAGGTAAATACAATAGACGATGTCGACAGCTCGTTGCTGTCCGTGTGTTGAACCGCTAATCCATTACTTCTTGCTTGATCTTCCTGAGCGCGCTGAAGTCAGTGTTTATTGTTGACGACGATGATGGGTCATGATCTGCTGTCGCTTCCTGGTCATTGTCCTGATGGGTCTCTGTGACTGATGACTGATCACGACTGACAAACGTGGTGTCACGCGCTAGACGAAAAGGAGATGGTTCTTTCTTCACGGTGTCCTGGGGTGTTGTCGATCTTGGCCCTGCCGATGATACCGGTGTTAGAGGATGAGATTTCAAGGCCCCTGTGTCTTGAGGGGCAGGGCTGGATGATTCTGTGACAGGAGAAGTAGACTTGGTAGAGATGGGCGTCGGTGTGATCCTGGTTGTTCCCATTGTCATTGCTGCTGATACAATTGTTGCTGCGGTGGTATGATTCTTCGAGTCTACAGGGGTGCCACGATAAGAGGCGTCCTCCTCCTCGCCCTTGTCTTCATCCGACGATTCGCTCTCCTCACTCTCCGATCCAGAATGGTCTGCTTTTCTGCGTTTCATCCAATATTGATTTTTGATCTCGCCTACCAACGTCGAGGGTTTCCGACCACGCCTATATCTTTCCATCCTATCAAGTGCTTCCTCTAAAGTCAAAGCACCGGATTCCACAGTTTTGCCAATCGTACGAATAATCCTTTTCCTGTCGTAAAACATCCGGCTTGAGAACTCTGTGCACTCTATCAGAATATTGTATCCATGCTTGTCGATCAGATCCTTCATCGGTACTCCTCCATCCCAGCTATGATGCCACTCTTGCCACATCTCAGGAATGCTATCCGACATGACTTTAGGAAGCCGAACAGGAGCCGCCAAGTCGTTCTCTGGTGAAGCCTTGACTTTGGGCTTGGGTGTCGTTCCCCGTCCTCGCTTATTATTCGATGTGGTGATGGATCGATCCACTAATTTCTTGGGTGCTCTGGTGGTGGACTTTGCTCGCTGGCCAGGTTTGGGAAACGAAGCGGATTTCACGACAACGGGTGACTGAGGTGATGGTGATATTGTGGTAGAAGGTGTCTGAATATCGGCTGTTGATCCTGAGGGACCGGATCGATTACGCAAACTGGACGCTCGCATGAACCCCAGCAGGGACTCGACGACGGTAGCGAACAACGGATTAGTAAGGAGACTCCCGGCAGATCCATCGCGCTGTGTCCCCTGTTGTGACTGGTGAAGTGCTCTGAGAAAGGACTTGTCCAGAACGGTCAGCAAAGCGTCGTTACTGTTACTGCCACCACCAATTCTATTATTCCAGTCCTGTCTGCGTACTCCTGAACCAGATGATAATGAGGGGAGATCAATACCCGAAGACCATGCTAGCGCCCTAATAGCTCCTAAAAGCTCCTGAAGCAACTGCGAGCCGTGTTGTGCCTCAAATGAATTCCATCCCGCTGTGGGGTCGCTGGTCGTCCTAGAATGTTTGGTAGGGCGAATAACTCCCATGGACTGATCTTGCCACAGTTGTAGCACGGGCTTCACACACGCTTCTGTTCCGGAGACTGGGAAATTGGAGGAAACTCCATGGTCAGCATATGCACGTTGCTGCATCTGCCACTGTTGGAGTTGGGACAGTTCCCAAGGAACCACTTCTTGGTCGATGTACTCCAGCAACTTTTCTGGAGTGACGAGATCCCCATCACTCTGCCTTTCGTCTACACACCAGTCCTAGAGTTAAGGAGACAGGAGTACTGTGTTTGAGTTTTCACTGCATGCTTATTGGACATGGCAGATTTCTCACATGCAATGCCCAAACCCTAAATTCTTACCCGCCATGCCGCCACTCCTGCACGCTCCATGGTACGCTGAGCAGCCTCTTCCTGCCGATCAACGATGAACTGTCTCCGGGCATTTCCTTTCTGCTGCTGTTGATATGATGGGGTAGATTCCATTGGCGCAATACTCATTCTCAGGCGGTTGGGTCCAGGGCCTCTTGAAGGCTGTCGATGAGATACGGATGAGCCATGAGAGAAGATATTTGGCACACTGGATCCTTCGTACATGATCAAATCATCATCGTCATTGTCCGAGCCAGGACGAATCTTCTTTCTAGGGTGATTGAGGTCGTAGTCACTCTCCATGTCGGTCGACAGGTCAGTGTCGCTGCTGTCGGACCTATATCTATCTTTGTGTCGATGCCTTTCTCGTCCCCGACTTCTACCTCGGTCTCGATGCCTGACTCGACTCCTATCCCTCTTCTCTCGTACTCTAGACCTGGATCTGTCTCTTACTCGGGACCTAGATATGCCTCTAACTCGAGACTTGGACCTTGCCCTTGACATGGACCTAGCTCTTGACATGGACCTGGCCCTAGACCAGGCCCTAGACCTGGACCTGCCCCTAGTTCTGGACCTGTTCCGGGATTTGTTTCTATGAGTGGACCGGGTCTCCCAGTTGTCGATATGGCTTGACATGGATCGGCCTCTTTCGTAGGCGAATTCGTCGTCATCATCCTCAGATAGTGAAGACAAGGAGGAGATGGACGGACCGCGTGAGCTGTAATAGTTGGGTTTCTCTACCTCACGGGTAGTGGAGCGGCCTCTGGACCTTTGTGTAGCTCCGAGTGCGGACTATGTTAGAGACCCAAGAGACGGGGGCAGTGTCAAAAACAAGCGACTGATTTAGTTAGGCTCCAGGAAAGAGGATTGCAAGACAATGGATCGGGCCAGGGATGACTCTCGTTACCTGATGAGGGGTTTGCAGAGTCATGCGAGGAGGTGGTTCATGAACAGGAGTGGAGTTGGTTGGGGTGAAGGGAGTCGATTGCTGTTTTGTTGCCTGGGAAAGAACAGCAAAAAAAAAAAAGGTTTGACAATCGGTAGGGCCACAAAGTAAGGCTGTCCCCCCTCACTCCAAGTCACTCTCAGTCACGACTCTTTCGTTGTTTGAACACTGCAAAATTGCCCCTGGATTCTTCACCAAAAGGGGGTGCTGGGATGATCAATCAAAGGGACACGGCGTCCCTAGTCGTCGACCTTGGATATGCACCTTGGCTGCCTTGAGAGCAGTGCTACCAACCGATACGGTGGCATGTGCACCCTTGATTTTATAAGCTTTTCCTCCAGGTACTCTGCAGTCGTTTTTCCTCAAGGGGTTAGAGCTCTGGAGCTCTGGTCAAGAACGACGTTTAAGGCACTCAAGGTCTCGCCATGCTACACCGAATCTTCCACTTGCTTGAAGTGGCTGTAGTTCTGATGGCTATGCTCGGCTCTCTTTATTGACTTGGATGGCCGGTTGAACGTTGTCACTTGAATCGACCGAGGATCCGGAGCTGTAATGATGATCAACCTGTCTCAGGATTCCTTACCCAAGGCGTTTGTCGTTGCGAGTGTGAGGAGCAGAAGAGAGCGGACAAATCAGGTTAGCAGTAGTAGGTTCGGACTGTCGACTCAAACCTCTCGGATTGTCTCTGGTGGTTGTTGACGTGTCAAGTCATGTCCCAGATCGTCCTCTGGACGATCCAGAGCTCTCTCAACTTCACCAATCGCATGATATATCCTCTAGCACTATATCTATCAGTGATTGATGAATGGTCATCACGATCATCGCTGGAATGTTGAGCATAGAAAAGTTTGATAGATGGGTCATTAGGCCAGCATCACTTGCAGGAATAAATATTAGAGTCCTACTGTTACTTTCTTTCTTTACCTTTCCTCCCGCCTCCCTCCCATCGGGTTGAGGTCGAGCCGGCAGGAGGGGTCCAGGGATGGGCAGTCATCCATGTGGTACCGGCCCTTGAACATAGTAAGCGAGATAAAGTTTTCCTTTTTCTGTTGCATTTCTCGAGATGTGTGCAGACTTGCTACACAGGCTACTGCCATCATTTCATTATCAGCACCTGCTGCAAGCCCCGAGCTGATATCTTCCGCCTAGGCCTGTAGCAGGACGGAACCCGCGGTTGCGAAGGGCCTGTCCCTGAGCCCTCAAGTTGTGCCCGGCGGCTTTACAGCGCCATTACATTGAGTCCTTGGTTCCCTTGAATTGCAAATTGACAAGCTAACGCTGTATATTTGTTGGGTGTGGGCTATAGACAGAACGCATTCCTGGATGACGCATCGTCATCATATTCGTCTTTTCATCCTCTCGGTCGACTTGGCCAATTCCAGCGAAGTCATCACTGTCGTCTTGGGCACCCTGTCCGAAAGCTTTAGGCCCGGTCGATCGGCAAACGACAGAGTGCTCTCTAGCGCCATAAGCGGGTTCCTTTCCATCCTCTCCAGTTCAAGCATGTCCTTCAAAAGTACTTGAATATGGTACGACTCCTTCTCCAATTGTTCATACCTCAGCATGCGAAGGCGCGTGGAATCTGTACTCTTAAACCTTCCCATCGCACTCCAATCTATGCCTTTGTGGTGTTCTCGAAGTCGAGTCAACATAGATGCCAATCGCAATCTCCGTGCTCTGGCCATCTGCTGGATCATCTTCAAAGCTCCTTCTTTGGCGGCTTGGCAATACTCGTCGGACCAATCCTTCTCTTCTGCATTCGTGCGTCTCTGTCCTTGTCTCTGTCCTTGTCGTTGGCCCCGTTCGTGTCGTTGGCTCTGCTCTTCTCCCTGCTCGATTTGTCTTATCGTGCCACCAAGTGATGCATATGGGATATCCGATAATGCCGAATCACTCGACCTTGATGATAGCAATGATGACGTTGACGCCGATGTCGATTTCGATGCTGATTGCGATGTCATTGTTCTCCACTAAGACACTCCGAGTCAATGGATTCAGAACGACGTCGCCCTCGATATCGTTGTAGACCGCCAGCCTGGCTAGAGGAACTCTTGTCTTGATTTTGCCCTGTGCTGCAGAGGACGTCTCGGCCACGGTACGTCTTGGACTTGGTGCGTTCACGCTATCACCACTGAAGCAATAGGCTAGTGTCCTACGATTGCCGTTCCCCTCTTGCTCCTCCACCATCATCTCCTGGTCATCATCGTCTGTAAAAGGCGAATCGATCGTCGACTGGAACGGATTCATGCGGAATGAAGGGACCAAAATGTTGGGTGGGTTTCTCAGAGTCGATAGTAAGGAAGAAGAAAACGAAACGTTGAACAATGAGAAGAATAACGATGCAAAGATGCAAAGATGCATAGCATCTTGAGGAACCGTGCGCCTCGGGAAAAAAAATGAAATGATTACAGCACGAGACAACGAGATTTCTCCATTCATGCAAACTCTAATCCAGAGGTCGCGTTTGATCTCATGTTGACAACACATTTCCCAGATACACAAGGCACGTACCACGCTTTTTTATTGCAGTCGGAAGCCAGCTGCAGCCGGTCTACCGAATGTATCCCGTATATAGCAATTGCAATTATTCCCGCAACCAATATTGTTGTCGTTCCATGCAAGAGTTCCGAGTGCGTGATAGTTTCGTTGAGGTATATTCGAGGGAGAGTTTGTACGCTGCAATAGAGCGCGCGTTTTCCATGCCTGAACGCGTTTTCCTGAATGCGGATGATGAAGACTGCCATGTTCAACAAATGAAACGCGTGGACCCACCTCTAACAGGCGTACCCGCGCAAACATCACTTTGTTCTATATAGTCGACGCGATTGAGAAGAATAGGCCATCAGTGTAACAGCTCGAGTCTGCTTCCTACCAGCTCAAAAAAATTCCCTATCACAGTTGTATACCTCAACGTGTTCAGCAAGCCGAACATCCATGGGCAGCAATGTTTGTGCGCCTGGAAGGGTCCACACCGAGACATCTAGATCAACATCCACTGGCGTCTATCAGCCAGGCAAGAAAACAATTAGAGGGGCGAATGTTCACACGCATGGTGGTCATAGCACACATAGCTATCACACAGTAATTACCTCCAAAGGAAACGCAACCTTGAGCTCGAACGACGCGTTGTGGGGAAATACACGTCCTCCAGCACATACCAACTGTCGTGGTGTATTTGCTTTCGCGTGTCTTCTTCTTTGCCCAGATCTGACGAGGTGTAGACAAGACCTTCCGGCTGTCGGAAATGTTCGCCAACCTCGATCCCAATCGACTCGCCTTCCAGGGTTCTGCGTGGAGACAGGCGCTTCCTATATCTATGATTGTTGCATGAGTTAGAAGGCGAATCAAACTTCAGAACAAACTAGCCCAGTCGCTACGCAATTCGTACCATTGCATAGGATCAATTTTCTGCAGCCTTGATATCTTGGGTGTATCGGCAACCTCCGTGGCTACCTTGTAGGCACCGCCCCGACTATGATTGGTAAGCAGATCCATCAGATGCGTTGATGTCTTTTGCCGAAAATACGTGTCGTCTCGTTCGTTGCCGCATCGAGGAAGATGATCCAAAGGAGCCAACATCAACAGCAACAAGAATCCACTGATGAGACTCAGGAATTGTCTCCATGGTCCTGGGAGAGCTCTGTTTGGAGCCATCTTCAAGTGAGTCGCTATTTGGTCTTCGGTGCCATTGAACTGCGTGGTATTCGATCGCTTTCCTCTGACGATCGATCGGGTGGAATATGAAAGAGTGCAGACTTCAGACCAAAGGGAATGAGGAATGAGGAATGAGGAATGAGGAATGAGGAATGAGGAATGAGGAATGAGGGCTGTGAAAGGAGTCTTTGTCCAGTTCTGCCCTTCTGTCCTGTGACTCTGCCTGTGCACCGAAATGAAACGTCTTGCAGCAAATCCAACACAGATCTGGCTGTTACGTGACCTGCTGGTTTCCCTGGTGCTCGTTTTCCAAGGATTCCTTGAGGTCCAGCTTGTAGCAATAGCGCTCTTTGGACCTTCGTTTAGAGAGCCTAGTTTCTGTGGCAAGAACAGCCATAGTTGGGCTTCACCAGCGTACTCGCGCGCTTCTTGTCATAACATCGCTTTCTACACTTCGTCATGTATCAATATTCTGAACTACAAAGACATCCATCTTTAATGATAGTTCACATGCTTTATCCAAAGGAGAGCTATTTACACTGGCATTCCTTCGCGCTTCAAAAAAAGAGCATAAAGGTCGAGGAGGGAGCATCCTCCATCCGAATAACAAGACCCTCACGGACCCTTCCCTTTTCCAGTTACTCCAGCGCAATGTATCCCTGAGCGCCGTACTTGGCATAGAGAAGAACACCAATCGACAAGATAGCCGCAACACCCCACGAGACATTCGAGAAGATGAACGACGCACCATACTGGTGATGAGCGAACATGGACGACGTCTTGGCGACATGTGCAATCAATCCCATGCTCACAACCTGGAGACCAGCTATTTGAGAGTTCGCCCAAAGGGTAAAAAGAAAAAAAGACAACCATGTTAGAAAAGTCATCCCTCGTCCTCTCGAGGATATACCACCAGCTTCATGTCGCTTATTCTTACCAAAGACGCCAATAAGACCCAAGACATGTTTCCATCCGTGAGCATGCCATCTTTGGCCCGTGAACAACACCGCACCCAACGCGGCCAAGACCCAAAGTCCCACCACGCCAGCGACAATTTGGATGACTGCAGCGACTCCCCATTCCGCGCACAAGTTCACCCAGCGGTTGGATCCCTTGTCATGATCGCAATCACCCCAATCCTTCTGAGGGAAACGGCGGCAGTCTTCCGTCAACGTGGAACACTTTTGAAAGAGACCATAGTTTGTCTCCGTGTAGTAGGGCTGAGGGCTCTTGTACTGGATCCTAGGAGAGAATAGCAAGCAGAATGTGGTGAGTGTGTGCCTCTAACACAACGTGACTGTTGCATCCTTAGGAAGAAGAGCGCGACATGGTTGCAACGGTTTGGGTGAAGGAACGTTAGGGACGAACGATATCGAGGATATCGAGCCGTCCCATCGTTCTCGCAGTTGAACTTGATGCTTGCTCCTTTCTCACAACAGCGCAAGTTAAACGTGCTCCCACAAAACACGACCGCGTGGTAATTTTTCTTACCACTTGGGATCAAAGAGCGATGCAAGCTGGAAGCCAAAGGTGACCGCAAAGACAACAGCGGTGCCGATGTAAGCGTTTCGGGTAGGCATAGGGGAGCAAGTATTGATGCAAGAGGAACAAGAACAAGTGCTGATGTAGTTCAGTGAATGAAGAGAGAGTTGGTGTGGTGCGAAGAAAGAACTGTGAGAAAGTCAGCGCCTTTTCTTTCAGCACAGCGCTCAGACCGGTGCAGAGTGGGAAACGACGTCACATCCACCTATGAAAAGGAGAACTTGTGTCCAATCCAATCAAAACCGATGGCCTAAAAGTTCTTGGCACCTTTTCGCTGGGCTGGTGCAAGGGTCAGAGTCCTTCCTTTCACTCACACCACCTAATATGGGCAGCTTCCCCACCATCACCATTCATGCAAACGAAGCAAGGCTTTCACTGGAATGGTCTTTCTTTTTTAATGCGTTTTTGTTGGGGTCCCTGCCACGGCGCTATGTATCTCCACAGAGGTTTCTACGCGATATCCAAAAGAGGGAATGGGTGTCATCCTCCTCAAAAGAACAAAGTCGCAACCACCAATCCTGCAATACCAGTGCCCCAAGATTTCATGTGAGTCCATGACGCGCGAAGGCCGTTTCCTCCGTTGATCTTGTCTGCGCTCGCACTCTGTTGCTGCGGTTGCTGGGATAGATGTTTCTGTGTCTCAGGTGTGTCGTCGTTCCCGGGGTCCTCCTCTGTGTCCTCAGAGAGGAGGTCATGATCAACATTGCTTCCGCCATTCTCGCGGATAAGGTTCAACACGGCAGGATCAAGGTCAATCTCTATCGGCTCTTGATCCATCAATGGAAGCACAAGCCCGAGGTCGACATCCAATCCATCCGTGTCATTATCATCATCGCCATTAGCTTTGTCCGTCTCACTCAAATTTTCATTGCTGTTTGCCTCTGTGGTTGTAGTAGATGATGGTGAGAAGGGTTGTGAGGTCGATCTAGGCAAGGTACCATCGGAACAGGTCTGTCCTGCCATGGGCTGTTGTAAATGAAGTATCTGTCGATCCTCGAGCATAAGCAAGCAAAAGGTGCGACGTCCATCATCTCCTGTGCAAGGGTAGGACGCATTCCCGAAGGCTCTGAGAGTGTAATCACCCGACGGCCAGTTGTCTGGCACGGACCATGTCACATTCTTCGCACGAACATCTAAGAGAAAGCGCGGCAAGAGAAGGTTAGATGTAAACAACCCTCTCTCTCTCACCAGATACACGTATGCAGCGCCGCGCTAGTCGTTTTACCATCCCATTCCTCACGCGTCGAGTTATCAAGGCTCTCAAGGAGCACCTGGTCCTTGGCATCCAGAACTTGCAATTGAACATTGTTAAGCATCGCCATATCCGAGTACTGCACTCTGAACCCCAGTTTTACATCGCAGCCTATCCATGATAACGAGAACGAGAGCGGGTGGGGGGGGGGTCATCTGAGTATAGAGCTCTAGTCTTTTTCTCTGATTCTCTTCATATCACCATCCCGCGCTTTGCATCCTTACCTGTCATGGCATTGCTATTGTTTGCAGGTTGCGTCCAGAACACTCGATCTTGACAAGAGCAAGCAAGAAGGAAATAGAAGTTTGTACATCAACGGTGCCTCAACAACCTCTCAGTGGGCCTCAACTCTATGAATTCTTTGTTTTTTTTGTTACCTGCGTATGCAAGTGTTGACAGGGTCAAGAAACCTATTGCCGCCGTTGTTTTGAATCTTGATGAAAGAATAGTTTTCATTATGAAGAATTACAAAGGGTGAAGGGATAAAGTTGCTTGCTGGATGACTAAGAGCCTAGGCTGGCGCCGAGAAGGAGAGAGTAGGGAGATGTAACAGCCAGAAGGGGCCACCGTGAACGGGTGTTGAATGTGTACGCGGTTGTGTCGCTCTTGGATGTGAATGGTGTATGATATGCGAAAAACCAAGTTCTCTGGAAAATAAGAACAGATGGCTGTATGATGTCAAGTAAGAGAGATGAAAGAAAGAGTGGCCTGAAAGATGAGAACAAACGGAAGCGGAGAAGAAGAAGAAGAAGAAGAAGAAGAAGAAGAAGAAGAAGAGAAAAAGAACCGAACGAGTTGATCGAATTATACGGCCGAGTTAAAAGTAGGACTTGGATGGGTAAAGAAGATTGTTCTTCCAATGGTGGAGCCATCTACCACGAACGCTTCAGAACAAGTTCAAGAAACGAGTAGAGTGTGCGAGTGCGTTCATGTAGTATGGGACCCCGTACGGTACTAGAACAAGCGCCTGAAGACTGGCTGAAAATGTCATTCCTGCTCACGACGACCAAGGTAAACCGTCGTTGGGTTTGTAGGAACCAGGCCCTATCGGGAACGATCTGACACAAGATCAGTTCTCACCGATATATCCGATGATAGAGTGAACAGTGTGTGTTGAGCTAACCTTCTAGCCAGCACAAAGTGTTTGAACTTGGAAACACTTGGTTTTCAAGACTTGCTGAACGATACCTACCTTGAGACTAAAGAATGAAGAAGAGGGGAGGAAGAAGGGGATCCCGTTTCGCGTTGCACGTAAGAAAATAATTATCGGAATCACATGTTGGATTGGGGAAGGTGAACTCAGAATTCAAATCGACGACATTGGAAACAGACGCGTGCTGAGAAAAGCATAACATGTATTCATCAAGGTCTATTCTAAAAGGGTCGTGAATCGGGAGGATTGTCTAAGCGTAATAGCTTGGAGAAATCAGCATGTCTGTCAAGACTTCCAGCTCTTCCTGACTGAACTGTTTCTGATCCTCATGCCACGTATCTTGGTGTGTACGTTTAAAATCTCCAAACACTTTCTTCACCGTCGTAGAAACGGGTGGTGGATCCGAGACGTACCGTGCCAAGAACACCATCACTCCAGGCATCCATTCTGGTACATCGTATGGGAAGGCCTGAAGCAATGATGAAAGTCCTAATACACCTGCATGGCGCTTCACCAGGGCCTCCGAATACCCCTCTGGTGGTGGACCCATGGGCTCAGATCGGTCACGTTTCTTGCGTTCGGGTAATGGCACCGAGAGGTGTTTCTTGAAGCGAGAGATCAACTTTTGGGTAGCATCGCGTTGGGAGCATCGAACAATGCCTGACAAGGTTGTTGCTGCCAATTGACGAACCTAGTGATGATGATCAACAATGGAAAAGGGTTAGAACAACATATATTGAAGAAGAGTGCATACCAAACAGTCGAACAACGCAATTCATACCTCAATCTGAGGATCGAGGAGCATGCTGGAGACAGCATTCATGACCTTGACCATCATATCCACATCCATTGAGAATAGGTTGGTGTAGAAGAAGATCTGCAACACTGGAAGTACATTACTGCGAACATGCCAGCTCGTCGACTCCTTGAGGACCTTGCAGAACAAGTCCACCATCGTTGGGACCATGCTGGCAGGATACATAAACCGAGCCATCAGGAGCAATATGACGGTAGCCAGTTGCTGCAAATCCTGGTCATCCGAAATGTCCTGCATTTGGAAAATCTCTGGGATCAGTGGAAGGATCACACCGTAGGTCGCCTGAACACGGTATCCTGTCAATGATTGATAAATCCATGCTAGCACTGTTGAAATACATGAGCATTGTTAACCATCTGAACCCGCGGTCGAAGAAAAATAAAGGAAACAAATTGCACTTGCGTACCTGTCTTGCTGGCATTGATGTATTCACATGCTCCTTGGATTACTGGTTTTCGCTCCATGCGCCACTTCTCCAGATTCTGCACGAGTCCCGCAATCTGGTGTGCCGACTTGGTTTCCAGCGCCTCGATCATTGGACTAGGTGCTCCGCCTTCCTTCCTTTGCGCTTCCAAGAACTCGTCGACACTCTTGTAAGATGGGTGGGGTACGAGTTGGAAATGTTCATGGATCACAAATCCCAGGATCTCTCGTACTTGCTTGTATGGATGCGCAACCAGTTTCAAGCAGTCCTCCCTTAACGACGGTGTCAGCAACGAGACTCGCCAAGAGAGAGATGATAGAACAGCACGCGTAAAGTACAAGTTCTTGGACTCTGAAAATGCGGCCGTCGAGTCCTTGTCCAAAGGAGTATTGAAGATCAACGAAATGAAAGGTAGGACACGGCGTGGGTCGCGGAAGGCACAGCAGTACCTGACAAACCGCACCCAGTACGCGAGAGAGTCTGGAGTGCATTGTTGAAAGGCTTTTTGGAGAACCGGAGTCAGCCAGGTCCACATACGATCAAGCGATGACTTTTTCCAGTGTTTGCTTCCACGAATCATTCCTCCAAGCAACTCGGTCGCTGCTCGTTGTGCGTTCTTGTTGTCGACCGATGAACAGAGCCTGACGATAATCGGCTCTACTTGATCCATGAACCTGTCCTCCCACATTCCAAAGATCGATTTGTAGAACTTGGCATGCTCCAGGTTGAACGCATCGCTTCGCTCGCCCCGAAGAGGGTCTGATGACATGAATTCCATCAATTTCTCCCAGAACGACGCCTGGCAGAAGAACTCTCCGAGATGATCATAAGCTCGCCGAGATGCAGCGTCAATTTCGGGCATCTCGAATGTCTCTGTGCGGGGAAGATACGCCTTGAATGACTTGGGCCATACCAACCATCCTGTTCCGTCGTTGTCATCCAGCAAGCTATTCAGATTGATAGGCAACAATGAGCTATTATTAGTTTGCACAGCGCCGCAAAGAGTTAAAGGTGGTTGAAAAGGAGATCAAGAATGAACTTACCATGACTCGGGCTTTTGATAGTTGATCTCTGTAACGGATGCCTTGAGGTATTCCCATGTGAAATCATCAGGGACGTCGTTTGGCAAGGTTACGGCTCGTGTCAATGGGTTCACAGCCTTTCGGGTAGCTAGAGTTAAAGGGTCTCCTTGAGCATTTGTGCGGACCTTGATGTCGAGCATGACATGAGTCAAAGTAGAGATGGAGAGACTTCGGATGGCGGGCATTTCAGAGAGTAAGCCCTTCGTTTCAATCTGCGCAAGGTCAAGGTTGACAGGGATCTCAGGCCTGAGGAAGATGTCAAGAAAGCCCATCACCATTGCCTGATATCGCCAATGCAACGACTCGTCCTTGAGCAGTTCCGTCAAGGAAACGATAAGGTTCTCATAGGCCTGGATACTGTTCAAGCGGCGGTTCTCAGACTTGGTGGATAGACGATGAAGAGCATCCGAGCCATGTTCCAACAAATGAAAGTCGCAAAAGTGCTTGACAGCACCAGACAAGTCACCGCTCGTAAAAACTTTGAATGAGGCGTTCGTGAGGTTCAAAAGGTACTCCAAGAAGCACCTCCGAACCAGCGCCTGCACGCTGGGCTTGTCGGCGTGATGTGCTTTGCAAAGGAGCAGGATGTATTCCGGTACGTAGCGCCAGTCCCGAAGGCAGGTGAGTGCAAGCGACTTTGAGGTGAGTAAATGCAGTGCGCCTTTCATACTTTCATAGTCTGTGTCTATTGGTTCAATCCATTCAGTGTTAGCATACATTGGTACAAGTCTTCTCTGCTTGTCAATCCCACTCTCACAAGTGCATATTTGTATCGGAGACTTACTCGAACTCTCTAAAGCCTTCAGCAAAGAGGGGAAGATAAGTTTCCTGCCTCCTTGGAAACACATCACTGCCCTGAGGAGTGCTGATTGTGACATCTTTCTCACTTCTGTGTATTGGCTCAAGGATAGATCCGTCAAGTCGAGGATAAGGGCGTCATGTATTTCGGTCTTTTCTCGTCCTTGTGAGTTGGCCCTCATTCTCATTGCGTGACGAAGACCAGAGCGTCTGCATCTCAACAATCGAGGATAAAGCTTCTTGTCACCAGGGTACCTGTGAATCTGTTTCAGGAAGATATAGCCCCTCCTTCCGAGATCACAAGTGCCGGCATCGATACCATGATCTGATAGGAATATACGCGTCGCCTTCATGCGTCAAACATAAACCATCCAATATTAGTTGTCAGTCAAAGGACGCTCACATGGATTACTGAATACTGTCGAAAGAGCTTGCTTGGCTATCATGGCTTACCTTCACAAGGACCTTGATATTCTCCACATCATCCTCACATTGGCCGCGGAAGTACACCATGAGTTCATGCAGAGTCTGGCCTGTCTCTTCACGGATTTTCCTGACTCTCTGTGTACGCGGATCGTTGAGATCTGTGAGGCAGTAGCCAACATTGATACGTTTCATAGGGTGCACAGAGGCTGCATCCTCGCCCGAACTGTGTAGTGTATAAAGCGATGTTCATATGTGTTAGTCTTTGATGGAGATAACTTGTCGCAGACAGAACATAAAGCACATATAAGTTTCCCCCATTACCTCGAAACAGGACTATCGCCATCATCCTCAACAAGGGTAGCCATGCCAGAAATGAAGGATTTCAACATGGAAATCGTCTTGCAGAACTCGATCGAGAGTTGCTTGCCTTCAAGCATCGTGCAAGTCATCAGTTCGCGCGCTCGAGAGAGAGAAGGGACATAGAATGACTCGATAAGCTCGAGAGCGAAATCGATTTCGTCCTGAGAAGGGACATGCCAATCCACTTGATCACTACCCACCTCCCGGAGGACGCCCCAGTGCAGGTGTGATTCTGCCATGAATGCTAATGAATTCCGCAAGACAGAGGATGTCAGTATACAATAAAATATAACAAAAAAAAAGGTCTCACTCAAGTGCACACAATAGAGCTTTCATACCTTCGTCGTTCCACTGAGTGGGATCGTGGGATCGATAATCCATCAGGTAAATCGCGACCAGGTTCTGAACCGCAGCGGCCATGCATTTGGCGGCCATCTTGTATCCCCTTCGGTCTTGGCATTTTTCGAACATGAGCTTAGCGAGACTCACGACTTCTGCCCTGTGTCCTGTAATGTCGGCGCAGCCAAGAAGTTGTCGCAACAAGTTTTGGTAGTAGTGCAAAGAGACATCTTGCTGCAGATTAGAATAGGCTAGCGATGGTGTAGAACTGGCTCCATGCTCAAATTCGGACCGAATCATCCTGTCGAGGATAGGAAAGGCTACTGCCATGGCATTCTTGCGATCCACAGATGACCAAGACGAAATCAAAGCCCCCACAGCTTTTCCTGCATTGACCATAGGCGCTGCCTCCAAGATTTCGATGACGAGCTTCGTCGTCCTGTTATAGAGCTTGGTTGATAGCTGGCCAAAGAGAACTTCGAAGCAATACTAGGGAGCATCATAGAGACGCGTTAGTCATCGGCTGGCGTGATGATTAAACTGTTGATATATCACACTAGACTTGACACAATGATGCTTACATGAGTGGTTCCTGTAACTGAGGTCTCCACATTATCCTTCTTGACCCCTTGGTTGACATCGGGATAGTTCTCGAACTAAAGCAAGTTATTCATCCAGAGAGTTACAAAAACGATTCGATTGATGTATCACGAGCCTTTGCGTACATTGCCCTCACCCTCTTTCAAACGTACCATGAAGATGATTCGGCGCAGAAACTTCATCAGCCATTCTTCAAACTCGCCTGTAGAGGCCTTTCGGACAGAGTCTTCAAACTCCAAATCCACGACCTCTTCAGAGTCGAATGAACCTTCCATACCTCCCCATTCAAAGCCAATGTTGCCTGATTCGGTGAGATCTTTGACGGGTACCGATAAGAGTGTAGTGGCGACGAACACGAGTGTGTGCCATGTCTTGGCAGGGTCGTTCAGATCGACACCGGGGACTGTCAGATGTAGCAACGGCAAAAGGTGCTTCCCGCCTTGAGGGTAGTGGTCACGGTTAAGTAGAGGAATGGCTATAGCATTCAAAGCTGAGATGACACTCGTCGTTCGATGGGTCTCTGTTAAGGACTCGAGAGAAGGGTATGCTCTTTCTAGAACACCAGGGATGATGAGCTTGGGAGTGATCCAAGCCAAAGATCTCAAGGTCGTGTTGTTTTGAGAGAGAGCACGCTGATCCTTTGAAAACATCATTTGGAATGTCACTCCTTTGATGATCTCAACAAATCTGTTGCTGAGTTCTGGTGTCAGTCGAAGTCCCTGCGGGGTTGTGCACGTTGGTAGCTCTTCTTCTTTGAGTCGATTGAGGTACTCCCAGGCAAGATACTTCAAGAATGACGATAGTTCAATAGACCATGGTCCAGAATTCGAAGGATGGAAGAAAGACTCGGTAGCTTGGATAAAGTCGCTAAGGTGGGTCAAAGTCGACGTCTCTGGGTTCTCACTCTCGGAAATAGGATTGATGGTGTATATAATGAAGATGGCAAAGGATGATAGCTTTCCCTATTGAGAGTAGAGATGACGCGTGAGGGATCCGGTAGTGGGAAAAGAGGTGGAAACAGTCCTAATCATGAATACAGGGTTCGATCGACACCGAGAATGTTACTTACATCGTTACGACCGATCAGCCTGTTGGTTCCATTCTCCGGATCGACAGTCTTTGCTCGCTGACCCTTTCCGACGGGCAAGTTCAGGACATTTAGACCAGTCGAAAAGATGGTGCGGACCTGTGCCTGTGTGAACATATCCTTGACCGCGATGTTGTCGCATGCAACACGTGCAAATAATGATAGGAAGTTGCGGTCAATTTCACTTGAGCGTGTCACCATGGACCACAATCGAAATAAGGCAGGCATCCACTCTCGAGGATCCATTCCGGATGCAATGTCAGTTGGGAGAAACGTCGTCAGGTACGCTTGTGCCTTGAGTAGTCCTTGTAGATTGACGGTACTCATCTTTGGGAGAAATTCTTCCAAGATCTCTTTTGAAGCTTGTGGCGGGAAAAATCTAACACGGTAGCGGGATCATGAGTGTTAAAAAAAGTACATCGGGAAGATCTCTGTGCAACCGAACATCTGAACCATTGCTCACTACCTCTGGGCTTCTTCGATGAGGCGAACCACCCTTGCAATACGCCTCCTATCAACATTGAAATCCAAAGAGCAAGATGTGCGGGTTAAATTAACGCGAGG
>Ga0247824_10000379_pt1 | contig 21211 bp, 13 predicted proteins | sample 13C_PalmiticAcid_FD_194412 | JGI IMG/M metagenome (GOLD analysis project Ga0247824, IMG submission 194412) | Soil microbial communities from agricultural site in Penn Yan, New York, United States - 13C_PalmiticAcid_Day48 | ecosystem: Environmental > Terrestrial > Soil > Agricultural land...
TGTAGGTGCCGGCCGGGTTGAGGGCTTGGAGCTCGGTGATGAGGGCGGTGAGTTGTTCGGCGGTGCGGCCGACGATGTAGATCTTGGGCGAGGTGGTGTGCTTGGTGAGCTGGAGGAGAAAGGCACGGCCGATTCCGTTGGTCCCGCCGACTACGACGGCGGTGGGGTTGGGGAGGGAGGACTTGAGCGCCGCGTTGGCGGTGTTGATGTCGGCGAGTTTGACCATTTTCGAGGTGGATTGTGGTGGATTGGTGATGCCTGGTGAAAATGAAGTGAGAAAGAAGTGGGATGGAGTTGATGTTTCTGTGGATTTGATATGGAATGAAAATGTGTTATATAAGGGCGGGTTGGGTGATCTTGGCGGCCCGGTACGGAGTCTAATTACTTCCCAGGTTGCTCAGCTGCTTTGAAATCAGAAGGTACCTGTTGGGTGAGGTGTATTACCAACGACGTCGCAGCTGGTATGTACAAGTTCCGATCTTGGCCTGTTTAATTTTTCAAACCTGAGTTCGATGGAAGAATCGAGCACGCACTGGCGGTCACACCTACTTATGCTTGGATCTGATGATTCTGATGACGTGACGGCCCGTTAGAAGCACCTTATCCAGTCTGTATACTGAAGATCGGCTGACTATCACAGCCCTATGGGAGTGTCAAATCAGATTGCGATGCCCAGACATCAGGTGGTCCAATTACTAACCATATGATTGCTGTGGCCATCGCTTTAGCCTTAGACACTCAATAGGTAACAAGCGGCGAGATTGAAAGAACCTAAATTTGCCAGCAACTATTGCCTTGAAACCCCCGAGGAACGGCGTGGCGTATTTGAAGCACCGCTCTGCTCATCCATAAACAGAGTGAACCCAACAAGTCTGGCAATTCTGAATCACTTGTTCCCACCAATAGTCACCGGAGCCCCCTCCTCGACATGCTGAGCGGCGCCCTGCTCCTTCTCCTCGAGGCGGAGCTTCGCTGCTTCGTCGCTGCCCTCGAGGACGAACCTCCTCTTCTTGCGGTCGCGGTACCACAGCAGCTGGCCCACGATGAAGAGCGTCCAGTAGCAGCAGGTGAAGACGGTGTTGACCGTGTAACCCTTCCGCCACATTGGCGCTGCAGGGGGTGCCCAAGTCAGCGGTGCTCAACTGCAGAGGGGATGATTATATTGACTGACCTTCGAGTTTGGGGAACACAGTGATGGGGTAGAACGAAAAGAAGACCCAGCCAAACGTCATCTACCAGTTTCTGTTAGCTAGGAGTACGACGGGTAATATGACTCGGAAGCCATGGCCCGAACAGGGGAACTCACCATGGCGCCCGTGGTAAATGCTCTGGCTTCATTGTCGTCTTTCATGATGACATTAACCCACGGGAACAAAATTGGTGTCACTGCGGATGTCGACCCAAGTAGGTAGTAAACGGCAACTGTTTGTTCGAGAAGTAGCTTCGGGTCAGTGAACCGCTTCACGTCGAAACACACGAGGAGGAGCTTACAATGCAGCCCGAGCGGGATGTCCCAGATGAGGAGGCAGACGTTGCAGAAGAGCAGCGTGCCTGAGATGATGGAAAAGATGACCCAGATGGGGTAGACCATGACCAAGTTCGTGGCGAGGATGCCAATGGCGATGGCGGTGCCTTGAACGCCCGTCGAGTAGACGTTGATCTGCTCGACCGTGTATCCCTCAGCCTTCAGCCACAGCGTCATCTGTCCGGCGACGTAGGATGTGCATTGGAAGCTGGGCGTGGAGAAGAAGAAATAGCAGGTTAGCGAGACAGAGTTGTTTTTAGAAATACATATAGACAACTCACAAGATATAAGTCAGGACGGCGATGTAAAAGTGCCAATGCGTAAACACCCGCTTCAACATGCGCTTGCCAATCTTGGTGCTCTCCTTGACGCCGTCGGCCCGCATGCGTGCCTGCGCCAGCTTCTGCTCGCGCTCCGTCAGCCACCAGATGCGGGGACTAGTTGGCAGGCCGGGAAACAAGAAGTAGCCCGCGAGGGAGATGGGCAGGGAGATGCAGCCGTCGATGATGAACAGCCAGCGCCAGCCCGACATGCCGCCGACGCCGTTCAGGTTCTTGTGGGCGGCCGCCTGCAGATAGGCGCCGAACATGGAACCTGCATTGGACGAGATGTACCACACGCCGGCGCGCTTGAAGAGCTCGTCAGTGCGGTACCAGCTGGTCAGGAGGTAGATGGACCCCGTGGCCGCCGGCGTCTCGAGCACGCCGAGGAGAAAGCGGAGGCCGTAGATCTGAGGAACGCTCGACAGCCGGCACTGGGCAAACGTCAGGACGGACCAGGCCGTCTCCATGGTCGGCAGGTACCAGCGCGTCAGGTGGGGGCGCGAGATAATCATCATGGACGGGATCTCAAAGATCAGGTAGCCGATGTTGTAGAAGGTGCCGAACAGGGAGTACTCATTCCCGCGGATGTTGAGCTCTTCCTCCATGCCCGACACGTAGGCCGTGTTGATGTTGGACTGATCCAACCATTTCAGAAAGACTTCAGTCAGAAGGGAGTTGTCAGCCCAGATTTCAATAGGGGGCAATGCCTCAGTTTTCAGTGCCACTCACACATCAAGCAGCACAAGGTCAGGAGGATGCTGTCTTGCTTGCGTAGGAGACGCTTCTCCTCCTTGGAGTAGTGGCTGGGGTACCAGTCGAAGATGTACAGCCACGCCAAGGCGAGCCGGCGGGTTGGCTTCTCGGTAGAGGAGCTCACCACGATGGGTTCTTCGTCGGCTTGCTCATGTTGACCCTGAATCGCATCGGCCGCCTTGTTAGGCCTGTCTTTGCCCGAGTCAGCCATGACAGCCCGATGTCGGTGGGACTGTGCCGTCTAGTTGTCCGTCTTATGCCTTGATGTCAACTTGAAGGGAGAACATGAGAACACTGAGTGGAGTGAGTGAGTAGATAGGGACAAGGCAGCCTGCGTCGCCATCTTTAATACTCGATGCCGCTTTGTATATCGCCTTCTGAATGCCCGTGAAGTGTTTCTCGGTTCCCGGTATCTTGGTCCCCGTGCGTTTCCCCACGATACGCTAAGCACTAGTTACCCCGCAAAATCCCCCTGTCTGGCCCCGGACGAGGGCCGGAGGAACGAGGACGGACAGCGGAGGAGTTCTGGATCTGGAAACTCGTTGTCTGTTAGCCCGAAGCAGCCCTTCGCGCCAGGAGAGTATGGGTTTTTCGTCTTTGCCGTTGCTTTCGGGAAAATAACCATGGCACGCCTTATCCACCAATGTTTGACGTGTGGAGCATCTTCGCGTCTATCATGACCTGTCCCGGCTGCGCCGGCACATGCTGACACGTCCGAGGTTCCATCGCGGAGATGTGTGACTGAAGTTAATACCAGCCTGCGCCCAGTATCTGACATTTGATATGGCGTTTTGTGCCAGCGAATATCTGAGACCACGAGACATTGTGGTTTATTCTGAGACTCGCCCACTGGCACTTACTCCTTCAGGCGTACACCATCCCATTCCACTGAACCCCTGACGAAGAGCAACCATTCAAAATGGACGAAAGTTCACAGACCACAGCTGGAGAACCCCTTTCTCTAGCACCCTTCTCACCATCGCCCGGCACCTCTCCAACGTCCTCAATATCGAGCTCACCGACCGAGGCGAGTGGCGCCGGACTCCTCCTAGATGGCAGCCTGACTTCCCTTTCCGGGAACGCGTCCAACGCAGACACTGACGACCTGGACCACACCGACGCCAAGCAAGGGGGGAGACGCAGCATCTTCAGCCCCCCCACCATCCATGCCGGACTACAAGAAGCCTTTGCAGAGAACATTTTCGCCAAGACATGCAAGGTTGCTCTGGAAGGGCTGCACCGCGCGACCCAGCCGGTCGACGCCAGCTTTCCCGAGTACTGTCCCCACGCCGGCAGCGAACGCGGCCAATACGTGTTCCGCGAAGCCGAGTTCTGGACCTGCGGCTTCTTCCCAGGCACGCTGTACGCGCTGCTGGAACGGGCCGTCCGCTTCCCCCAGTCCCTCTCGTTCCCCGGCCAGGCCGAACACCAGCCACAGCCCAGCACGTCCCAGATCCGCGCGCACCTCCAGCACCTCTGCCGCGCCTGGTCCGCGCCGCTGCACGCCATGGCGGCGCGGACGGACACGCACGACCTCGGCTTCATCGTCATGCCGGCGCTGCGGCTGGACTGGGAGCTCACGGGCAACGAGCGCAGCCTGGCGTCCATCGTGCGCGCGGCGCACAGCCTGGCCAGCCGGTACGTGCCCGCGGCGCGGGCGATCCGCAGCTGGGACCTGGTGCGGCGGCGGGACATGGAGATCGTCGGGCTGGACGACAACCTCGTGGTCATCATCGACAGCATGTGCAACCTGGACCTGCTCTACTACGCGGCGGCGCACTCCGGGGAGCGCCGCCTGGCTGACATCGCCACCGCCCACGCGCGCACGGTGCTGGCGACGCATCTCCGGCCCGAGGCCGGCACGGCCGAGCGCGTGGGGACCGGATCAGGGCGCAGACACGGGTACGCGGGCCAGCTCTTCTCGACCTGCCACGTCGCCAACCTGGACCCCCGCACGGGCAAGCTGCAGCGGCGGGCGACGGCGCAGGGCTACGCCGACGACTCGACGTGGGCGCGGGGCCAGGCGTGGGCCGTGCTCGGCTATGCCCAGACGTACATGTGGACGGGGCAGCGCGAGTTCCTCGACGCGGCGTGCGGGTGCGCCGAGTACTTCCTACAGCGTCTCGACGCGGCGCCCGCTTGCGTGGATGTCGTCGCCGAGGACGAGGACGAGTCCACTAATGGGGCGGGGAACGCGAGGACAAGAGGGCGGTACGTTCCGCTGTGGGATTTTGATGCGCCGATCGAGGACGTGTCTAATCCGACGCGGGACTCGTCCGCCGGCGTCATCGCCGCCAACGGTATGCTTGTCCTCTCGCAAGCGCTCGCGGGCGCTGGGCAGGCCGAGCTGTCCGCGCGGTTCCGGGACGCGGCCGTGGCCATTGTCCGTGACACGTTGGATTTTGCGTTGGCGAGGGAAAAGGTGAGGTTCCGGCCGGGCGTCAGCGATGAGTTGGTGGCTGAGTATGTCGTCGAGGGAAGCCGGTTCGATGCGCTTCTCGGGTTCGGGACGGCGAACAACAACGAGTTCGCGAGAAAGCGGTATGCGAACCACGGGCTGGTATATGGAGACTACTATCTTGTCGAGTTCGGCAACCAGTTGTTGCGGATGGGTCTCGCGTAGGCCTTATGCGTATGCAAAACGGTTCTGGGAGACAATAGGCTTAGACAGTAGACCATAGTTCAGCATGTCAGTTTTTGTATGTTTAAGAGCTTGAAGACATCTTGACGAGTACTCAAGCGTCACCAACCCCCGCCGACATCCATGGTTGCAGCGAACATGGTGCCATCCTCGAAGCCGATGATGCGGTCCATCTCGCCAAACTGCTGATCCAACAGCGTTTGCGAGATGGAACCAAGGCTGTGCTCAGTGCCAACATTAAGAACCTCTGCTCCTCCTCGCAGAGGCATCAGCCCTGAGCCGGCCGCGATTGGGGCTTCCGGTGTAAACGGAGGCATACTGCCGCGATGCCGCTCTCCAGAGGCAAGTGGACTGGAAACCCCAGGTGAGCAGTACGTGCCCCAGTCCGTAACTGCATTGTGCGGCTGCGCAGCCTGGACTTGGTGAAGGTCATGGCAAGAACCCGATGCTTCATGCGCTACCGACGCCGTGGGTGTCGAATGCTCAATCTCAGCCGTGTAGGCAGCGACATTGACCCTGAAAGCTGCATTTTGTAGACAATGGGCATGCAAATCCCTGAGCTTCTGGGCATACTTGGCCGCCAAGTCGTCCGACTGACACACTGTCGGGTCCGTCACCGTGCTGCTCGCGCCGCCACAGCCACGCCATCGAACGGAGAATTCCTCAAGCGCGCGCACCAGGGCCCAAAAGTCACCCGGCAGCTCATTCTCGAGGTATGCGTATCGCCAGTAGACGAGTAGTACGCGGGCCGCAATGTAGACACAGAAGGCGTACTGATGTGCGAGAGGAAGTATCGATGGGGTGTTGTCGAGGTACTTCGCCGTGATGACGGCAATCTCGGTGGCAGCGCTAAGGCATGTCTCGACGCTGCAGGCGCTCGGCAGTCGGGCCTGGAAGGGCGCCAGCCTGGCGGAAGGGAATGCAATGGGCTGGTGCAGCAAGATCATGCTCGCGTTGTGTGTGATGTGGGCGAGCGTCAGGTTTGGGTCCATCAGGAACGGGGCGCCTCCAGATTCCCGAGAGCTAGTGGATCGTAGGTAGCCGTCAGCCTTCCACTTGTGCGGGAGGAACATTTTCCAATGCACCAGTCGCAAGTCGAGCTCCTTGAACCGTGTCAGCCAGAGGCTAACGTCTCGCCCTTGACGCCAGTCGATGCGTTGTTGGAGGAAATGGCTCGTCACGCGACTCAGAGACTCGGTCGCCTCGATGCAGTATGCGTAAGCGCCCACCGTCGACATGTCGGCGCCGAGCGTGCCTTGTGGAGACGCGGTCGACTCAACGGCAGGACTGTCGGACGGACCTCGGGGTCCGCCCCCCGTGGTATCGGTCGTAGCCGCCGCCACGGTGATGGCGGCGCTCGGTTCCGAAGGAAGAAAGGCTATGGGATTGCCGATCCGAGCGGCGGCCTTGTTCCAGATGCCAAAGAAGGGCGTGATGACGGCCTCTTGTTTGCGCCACAGGATGCCGTCGCACGGCAGACGGCGGTGGACGTCGTCCGAGGTCAGGCTGGTGTTCCAGCCCATGGCGATGGAGCAGAAGCGGTCCAGGGCGAAGACGTTCCAAAATACACGGCGACGCTCCTCGCGCTCGGCCCAGTCATTAGCCGGGCCCAAAGACGCAAACGGCTGCGACAGAGGCTGTCGACCAGTCTCGTTACGCTCGATGGTGAGCTGGAGGTACTCGACGGTGCGGGTCATGGACCCGACAAGTGACCAAGCCTTGGACGCCAGTCCACATCCGATCTGTGTTTTTGCGTTAGGAATATGGCAATAGGCGCGACACGCTTATTGCGCGAAACTTGACCAAGGCTTACATCAGTGAAGGCGAGGATGATCATGGCCTGGAGACTCTCCACCGACATGCAATCCATGGCCGTCGAGACGACCCAGCTCCGCAGCCGGTCTGGTCTCGGGACGGCCACGTGCTGATCTCTGACGAACCTCGAAGCCGCCAGAACCATGGCACGGAGAACAACGTCGAGTTTTGGACGTTCCCGTGGGTCTGCGAGCCGGTTACGGAACCTTGTTTGGTGAATCATGGGGATCCACGGGTGGATGCAAACGAAATAGGCGTCTAGGATCATATCGAGGGCGTGAGGGGGCGGCAGCGCGGGCGAGCTCGCCCCATCTTCCCCTCCGGCATTGCCAGTATTGGCAGAAATGACGGATTCACTTTCATCGATACGGCGGCGTTTGTTGGCGGCGGCAGGGGCGGAATGGGAATTGGACGTCCTTGGATCGCCCTCAAGTATCTTGGGGAGCTCCTGTGCCAGCAAGGCGAGGATGCTGTAAGCTCTCGTCTCTTGGCCCTCCCTCGAAGGGTCAGATGTGCTGGCCGGCTGAGCCTCGCGGTCGAGCCGTTGCACCACGTCTTCCAAGGCGTCTTTGGAGGGACAAAACAGGTCAGTCCCGCATCCTCGCTTGCAGATACGGCACCTGCGCCAGCCTACCTAATCTTCTGTGCACATTCTCCAGAGCACCAGGCTTGAGACCGGGCTTGTTTCGCTTGGTCTCGTAGACGCACGTGGTTGCTGCCTCGAGGATCAGCTGGGGCATTCGTTGTGCATCCGACGGAGCAATACCTATTTTCCGGCAGTGCTGGCAAGCAGGCAGCTCGCGTGAGCACCGGAGCTTGCGCTTGCGGCAGGGGTTGCAGGCCAGCGAGGCCGGCTCAGGGTGGCCGGCGGCGTCTGGCGAAGCACGGTCGGGCGAGCGGGGCCGGAGCTGCTGCCGCTGCTGCTGCGTAGTGCTCTTGGCCGACATGATGCTCCGCTGCGGGTCTCGCGGTGGTCGGTTCGGGCGTGCCTCGTGCAAGTGTCAACACTGTCAAGAGCGATGGTTGGCCGGGGAGCGGCCTGATTAAGACGCCGTGAGCAATCGCCCGCTGTCCGCCGTAGTTTCACCGAATTGCCGTGGAAATAGGGGCTGGAGGTTGATCATTGGTGGCCTGCGAGTCCCGTGGTCAGGGACGGCCCCAGGCTCCCAGGTTGTTGTTACCAAGAGCGAAGGAGCTTGTGCGGGGAACATTAACCCGACCTGCGGGGACCCCACGGGGTTGCAGCCTGGCTCCTCATGGACAAAAAAAGCCGTTTCTCCGAACTATGCATGGATCGGGACGGCTTCATTCCTTTTTGAAAAGAAAAATGAGAAGAAAAAGGAGACGAAAAGAAAAAGGAATGGGAAAATAAAGGGCGAAGAAGAAAAGGAGCAAGAAAAGGAGCAAGAAAAGGAGCAAGAAAAGGAGCAAGAAAAGGAGCAAGAAAAGGAGCAAGAAAAGGAGCAACAAGAAAAGGAGCAGGAAGAAAAGGAGCAGGAAGAAAAGGAGCAGGAAGAAAAGGAGCAGGAAGAAAAAGAGGGAAAAAAAAGGAAGAAGAAAAAGAAAAAGAAAAAGAAGAGAAAAAGAAGATAAGGACGAAGAAATGGAAGAAGAGAATGACCTGGAGATACACCTCGCTTTGTTTCATCAAGACTTCGGGTTCATACCAAAAATGGGCTTGTCAAGATTGTGTTCATCGGTGTGGTGTACGGCTTTTTTTGTCCCTGAGGAGCCTGGGCGGCATTGGGATGGGAACCAAACCCCACAACCTCACCACTTCACTTCCTGGACTGACGACGACAGGGACAGGGGATCACGGGGAACGAGCAGCCTTGGACCCCCCTACTGGACCTATCCCCTCGACATGATGGCCCGCTTCCTATGTAAAATGTGCTTCGGTTGCCATGATTATGGCAGCGAATCTGCGCTCGGCCGTGACCCGGAGAAGTGAGCAGTGAAGGGCTCAGAGACCAAATACTTTCTGTCCAGTCTCAGGCCACTCCAGTGCCCGGCCGTGCATGATGCCGCCCCTCCCAGGCTTCTCCGACAATGCTTTCCAAACCAGGTCCGACCTCATCCGGGCTGCCACCGCCCTCCTCAAGCCTCTCGAGCAGTACAGATCTCCCGGGAGAGCCCGCATCAAAATCGCCACGGCCACCGGCGCCGGGTTTAGCGAGACTGCCGCCCAGTTAGAAGGCTTTGCCCGGCCTCTCTGGGTCGTCCCGAGTCTTCTGGTGCAGTCGGACACGAGTCCGGGCACAGGCACCGGCACGGATGCAAAGGGGGATGCCGACCCAGGCGACCTGGACCTCGCCGCCTGGCTGGACGGGCTCGTGACGGGCACAAACCCTGCATCGCCCGAGTACTGGGGGGACGTGGGCGATTTCGACCAGCGGATGGTCGAGATGGAGTCGATTGCCTTCGCGCTGCTCATAGCACCGGACCGGTTTGCGCCGCGGGAGCCGTTGGCGAAGACCAGGCTGGCGGCATGGCTACGGCAGGTCAACCAGCCGCGCATGCCCGATAACAACTGGCGCTGGTTCCGCGTGTTTGTGAATCTCGCGTTGGTCAAGGCACTGGGCGTGGCCATGGAAGACGTGCGAAGCGTGATCGAGCGGGATCTGACGCTGTTGGACTCGTTCTACCTCGGAGAGGGCTGGTCGAGCGATGGCCTGTGGGGGGACGAGCGGAAGCAGGCCGACTATTACTCCGGCAGCTTTGCTCTCCAGTTTGCCCAGATGCTCTATGTGAAGCTCTCGGACGGGTTTGACAGAGCCAGGGCCGAACGATACCGGGTCCAAGCCGGGCTGTTTGCCAGCGGCTTCTGGCGGTACTTTAGTGAAGATGGTGAGTGGCTCGGTGGTATCATGATCTCTCTGCACTCTTTCTGATGCATCTTCCAGGTGCCGCCATCCCATTTGGCCGCAGCCTCACGTATCGTTACGCATTTGCCGCGTTCTGGGCAGCCGTCGCATTGGCCGATGTGGCGCTCCCGCCGCCCCTCGACCACCCCGGCGTGGTCAAGGGCCTCCTCTTGCGGCACCTCCGCTGGTGGGCTCGGCACCCTGACATCTTCAACACGGACGGCACGCACAACATCGGATTCACGTATCCAAACATGTACCTGTCCGAGAACTACAACTCTCCCCAGTCTGTCTACTGGTGCTTGAAGAGCCTCATCGTGCTCCACCTGCCGGAGACTCACCCCTTCTGGGTTGCCCCTGAACTCCCGCATCCACTGTCCAAACCTGCTGGTCCGCACCAAACCCTACCCGCCGTCGCGCCGCTGTGGCCTCCGCGCCACATCCTTTGCAACCCGCCGGAGCACCACTTCCTGTTGTCGGCCGGCCAGGCGACCAAGAAGGACCACAAGGCGCGCGAGGCCAAGTACGGCAAGTTCGCCTACTCTTCCGCCTTCGCCTTCAGCGTGCCGAGCGGTCCGCTCCTTGGGCAGCTCGCGCCCGACAGCACGCTCTCTCTGAGTCTTGACGGCGGCGAATCGTGGAAGGTCGCCTGGGCTCCGTACGAGGTCCGCCTCGAGACCTTTGGTTTTGGTGATGAACAGCTACCCGCCCTGATCGCCAAATGGAAGCCGTGGCGAGACGTCGACCTGCACGTCGAGACCAGCCTGGTGAGCCCGACCAAGAAATGGAAGGGATGGCACTTCCGAATCCACACGCTCACCTGGCGTCCGGCAGCGTGGGCCGCGAGCGGCGTCCAGACCTTGGAGTGCATCGATGCAGGATTCTCCATCTCGGCGCAGCAGGATGGAGTTTCTATCTTTGAGAGAGCGTGCGGCGGCATGGAGTCGCTCACCCGCGCGGGAGAATTGGACTCGCCTCCCTCTGGTTGGTGGGCGGACAACGACACAGCCTTGGTCCTGTCCGAAGCCGGCGCCAGCGGCGCGGCCGCCATTACCATCCAGACTCCGGCGTTGCAGTCTGTCTTGATCGACGAGAGCGGATGCAAGCGCGTGAGCAAGGCCGCCATTCTGCGACCCGACGCCAACACAAATCTCGTGTCATCGAGGACGCTGCTGCCCTGTGTCCGCCACAGCTTCGAGTTTGTTTCCGGTTCGGGTCAAACTGATCAGCAACTGTCGGCCAGCTTTGGCCTGGGAGTTTTTGCAATTTCCGAGGCTTCAAAGCTGGACAGGGAGTGTCAGCGAGCGGCGTGGGCTAACAAGCCGAGCGAGATTATCTTTCTCGACACGAAGACATTGGACATCAAATGAGTTGGACCCAAGTGCCTGCTGATTTGAGCTGCAGTTGAGAGCGGGATGGGACTTAGAGTCAATACAACACAACATGGCTGCACTCGAGTATCATACGTATTCCTGCTCGTTGGCTTCTGTGTACTGGGCGTTCGGGGTCAGCCTGATGCCGCCACGAGTAGTAGCTACGGTGATGTAAGGATCAGGTCTCGAGTGTAGAGCATCTTGCTTCGGTTCTCATGGAAGAAGTGTTGATCAAGATCAAGAAGGAGAGGGAGGTTGGGGACAGCCAAGTCTCGGTCTTGGTAGTGACGGATTGGGATGATATAGCAGTGAAAATGAAGCGGTATATCTGCGACTCTCTCCTACATCTCGCTTCTCGCTCCCTGCTCTCTGCTCATCCACACCCATACGCTTCGACACCAAGTGTCAACCCGGCAGCTGTGCTTTCGAACATGGTCCAATGGCGGCTGGAACCAATCGCCGCCGTCCCAGATTATGACTAGATACTAGAAATGAGCAAGCATTTGAAGAAGGTCATGGGTTACCTCTCGTCTTCCGGGGAAGCCGTCAGCGTCTCAGTCATGTAAGGTACCACAGCCCTAACCCTGGATCTGGGAACAACCATGAGCCGGGTATTAGCGGCCCAATTTGCGAACTTGCAGCAAGTTTGTCTGTCTTCAAAAACGTCGAGCGTTGTTGATTGTTGTTGAAACTGCAAGCAAGATGGCGGAAGACATGCGAATGATTGGAGTCTGAAGAGCTTAACCCTGGGAAACCATGCCCCATGGGGTCCCTAGAGGTTCCCTTGGTCGCTGGAGCGGGAGAAGAAACACAAGGGAAGAGAGTAGGGCACGGGACATCTCAATGCCAACAACGAGGGCATGTCGTTGAGTTCAGCATTCAAACTAGGATGGTGCCCACTACCTCTTGCTCCATACAATGACAGCAAGTCAACACCGAACGGCAGTGTCGCCGGGTTTGTCCTTTGATACAGCACGGATTCGCCCGACCGCAAGTGCCGACCTATCGGAAAGTGCAACAGGCGGGTGATAAAATCCTCGGCCCCTTTCCTGCCATTGGCTCGGGAATTCCCGTGCTCCATCGCTAGCTCCGACCTGCACCAACCGCGACACGAAGCACCGGGTCCTGGGAGCGTCATTTCCAAAAGTGACCTAGGGCCTCCTCTGAACCAACACAGTCTTTTGGCGACATCATCGCCGACCATCTCCTCTCTTCGCCGTGTCCTTCCTAGAAGCCAGCGCCTATTTCACAATGTTCAGACTCGGTCGCAGTCGCGCTTTGGCGTCGGCCATTGCCGCGCCCAAGGTTCGAATTCCCTGCTCTGAGGGCACAGCCGCTTCCCCCGGCGTTGGGGCAAGAAGGAAGCTTGGGATGCGCGAAAGCTGACAATGTTGGCAACTCTGCAGGTTTCCCCCTCCGCCAGACTCCCCAGCATTGCCCAACAACAAAGGAGAGCCCTGAGCATCCACGAGTACCGCTCCGCCGACCTCCTCCGCCAGGTGAGAGAGAATTTCCTCCCGCGCGCGGATTTGCTCCTTATCAAGGGACCCGAAAAAGAAACACAGGCTGACGCGGACCATCCGCAACCACACAGTATGGCATTGACCTCCCCAAGGGTTCCAACGCGACGACGGCCGCCGAGGCCGAGGCGGTTGCGAAGCAGATCGGCACCGACGACATGGTCATCAAGGCCCAGGTCCTCGCCGGCGGTCGCGGCAAGGGCAGCTTCGACAACGGCCTCAAGGGCGGCGTGCGCGTCATCTACTCGCCCACCGAGGCCAAGATGTTCGCCGAGCAGATGATCGGCCACAACCTCATCACCAAGCAGACGGGCGCCGCCGGCCGCCTGTGCAGCTCCGTCTACATCTGCGAGCGCAAGTTCGCCCGCCGTGAGTTCTACCTGGCCGTGCTCATGGACCGCGCCTCGCAGGGCCCCGTCATCGTGTCGTCGTCGCAGGGCGGCATGGACATTGAGGGCGTCGCCAAGGAGAACCCGGACGCCATCACCACCACCTACATCGACATCAACGTGGGCGTGACCGACGAGATCGCCCGCGGCATCGCCACCAAGCTCGGCTTCAGCGAGCAGTGCATCGAGGACGCCAAGGACACCATCAAGAACCTGTACAAGATCTTCCTCGAGAAGGACGCAACCCAGATCGAGATCAACCCGCTCTCCGAGACGTCGGACCACAAGGTCATGTGCATGGACGCCAAGTTCGGCTTCGACGACAACGCCGACTTCCGCCAGAAGGAGGTCTTCAGCTGGCGCGACACCACCCAGGAGGACCCCGAGGAGGTGCGCGCCGCCGAGGCCGGGCTCAACTTCATCAAACTGGACGGCGACATCGGCTGCCTGGTCAACGGCGCCGGCCTGGCCATGGCGACCATGGACATCATCAAGCTCAACGGCGGGCAGCCGGCCAACTTCCTCGACGTCGGCGGCGGCGCCACCCCCGCGGCCATCAAGGAGGCCTTTGAGCTCATCACGTCGGACCCCAAGGTGACGGCCATCTTCGTCAACATCTTTGGCGGCATCGTCCGCTGCGACGCCATCGCCCACGGCCTCATCAACACGGTCAAGTCGCTCGACCTCAAGATCCCCATCATCGCCCGCCTCCAGGGCACCAACATGGAGCAGGCCCACCAGCTCATCAACGACTCGGGCATGAAGATCTTCTCCATCGACGACCTGCAGAGCGCCGCCGAGAAGGCCGTCCAGCTGTCCAAGGTTGTCAAGATGGGTGCGTGGCCTTGCTCTCCGGAAGGATGATTTGTTTGTTGTTATACTGACTTGTTTGTGTGTTTTTATAGCTCGTGACATTGATGTTGGCGTTGAGTTTACTCTGGGTATCTAAGTTCGGGGGAAGAAAGGGCAGGGCAAGGCATCAGGCATAATAGACTGGGCGGCGACCGACAGGTGGGAGTGTCGGTGGTGGTTGGCTGGAAGATGGGGGGTTTCCCTTTTTGTGATACAGCTGCTGCTGGTGTTGTTGTACATCCCCAAACTCCTATCCCCAATGCTGGGCATGTGTAGGTAATCTGTATGTGTTGTGTCGAGTGTGAGAGACGGGGGAGAGAGGAGGACTGCGTACCTTACTAGACTTGGCTTTTGGCAATGGCATTTTTGCTTGTTGTTTTGTATCCCTCGTCTTTGCTCTGGTGCCGCTGCGTCGCTCGCTGTCGGGTGCATGGAATGTCGTGCTGGCTGGGCCCGATTGTCTTGCAGAAAACCAAGACGGCTTCTAAGACGGCTTCCCAGACTTCCACCCATCCGTCCTTCCACCTGTCCCTCCATTCATCCATCATCCATCCATCCCTTCATCCATCCCCTCGCCAAAAAGGCCAGGCCAGACCACGTTCCAGATCTTCTAGACCCCTTCACCATCACCGAACCGACATCTTGGCATGCGGTCCCTCCCCCAGACTCCCACCCTCTTATCCACTTATCTCACTGCATTGCATCCAACCTTATCGCAACCATCCCGCACCCAATCTCTGTGTGTTTTCCCCCTCTCAGCCCTTCAACCCAACCAGCCGTTCACCAACGCCATCGCATTGAAGTGCTGAGCTGAACAAAACGGCCAAGCAAATCTAGACCCCTCCATCCCGCCAAGCTTTCGGACTTTTTGGTTTGGCGGGTGTGCAGTAGCACAGCGCAGCCTATCAGCCCACTGTGTTTGGTGGTTGGTTTGGTTGGTCTGGTGTGTTTGGTGCGGGGGGGGGAGGATGACCTGCCCAGAGTTGAGGGGGTTCGGGTCCCTTCATCCGGTGTGCATGCACTAGCCTGGTTGGCGAGGCTGGGCGGGCGAGGGGTGTTTGGGTTACTCGATGGTTGTTGAATTTTTTTGGTGTGCGTGTTGAGGATGTGGGTTTGGGCGGGTTGCAGTCGGTTGGTCGAGGGGGGAAGTGTCGAGTGGGAGGTGGTGCGGTGATGGGTTGTCGTTGCCGGGTCGGTGATGTTGGGTTTGGATGCGGTGGTTGGATGGGGATGTCTTGGACTTGGACTTGGAGGAGGATGATGGCCAAGAAGTTTGGGAGATGCTAAGGTTGGGGTGCATGCGGCTGGGCGATGCCATGCCATGCCATGGCGCGCGGCGGCAGCCGCTATTGCGCAGCAGGAAGGTTGGCTCGTTATTCGGATGGGCCGACAGGATAGGATGTTTGGTTAGGTCTGGATTGGCAGAAACGGCGTGATGTGAGTCGACTGGCCGGAGGGATGCGAGGCATGGGCGGGAGGCGCGACTTGGCGCAGTGCGGTGTCCCCGAGGCGAGGGGATATAAGGTGCGCTGCCCTCCGTGTTGTTGAGAGTCTGATTTCCTCGTTCTTGCATTCCCAAACGAAGCATCACATCGATCGAGACCGCCAAGCTCGTGTCTCTCACCCCACTCAAGCCATCGCAGTCGGCCGCTTCCACCTCGTATCTCGCCCACCACCTGACACTTGGGCGATTTCCAACCCACATTTAAATTATTTACGCCCAGTCTCTCGCTTCTCGACTCCGGGGCTCAGCCACCCAGCAAAAAATCCACCATGCCCATGTACAAGCACTGCGCGCAATGTCCCTGCGCCGAGTGCTTCGCCCTGACGCCCCAATACGAGCCCATGAAGATTCCCAAGCAGCTCCTGCCGAAGGCACCCAGGCACAAGGAGGAACACCACTCCCTCCACGGCCGGGAAAAGGGGCTCAGGAGAATCTTTGGCATGTGGCATCACGGCCGGGAAAGCACACAGTCAACCTTGGTTGCGACATCAACAGAAGCCCAGTCCAGGCCTGTTTCCCAACGGAAGTGAGGAGAGCTCGGGTGTCGATATCCGGAGCATGGAGAATTGGGTAATGAGGGGGGTAATGAATGGGTTATGGATTTGTCAGGCGTTCATGGGTTTTTACGCGAAAGGGCATCCTGAAAGAGGAGCCTCATGATGGGAAGGGTGGTTGATTTTGTTTGTTTCAGAGAAGGGCAAGCGGGGCGCACAGGAATGGGTTGGAGACCTGTCTTTGTCTCCTTGTCCTTGGCTTTTACACCGGCACGAAGCGTGTTTCTCATGGTTTAGACCTAGACGAGAGCGCACCCTCTACCTTCAAGTTGTGCAGAAGGCACCTTGGGCATGGTGGTCAGCATAGAGCACACCAGACATAGATCCATGATCTTTTGAAAATCTACTCTGCCACAAACTTTCCACTCCATCCAGGAAGCTCTTTAACAGTGCATCGCCGGAGCCTCTCTCCGGGCTAACGTGGTCGGTTTCCTCCAGAGCGTCTCCGCATAGTCGGGCACGGGAGCACTGCGAAACACTCGCCAGCACACGAGCAATGGCTGGCTTGAATGGGACAAGGCTCGAGCACTCGGCTTGCTTGGTGGTGAGAGAGGTACAACTTGTCTTTGCCAATGCTCAGAATGCATGGCGTGCATCGGTGACCTCCCTTGGAGCTGTGCCAGGTGTTAGGTGCTGATTGCTCTGGCGCCTTGATCAATGTGTCTGTTGGCAGTCCGCCACCCAGCTGAGCTGGCCTCAAGGGACAATGCCAAGCTGTCTTTCCCAGGCGGACAGGAAGACAAGTGCTTGGGAGGCAACTGGACGAGAATATGAACCGGTTGATTCTGTCCAACTGTAACAAAGTTCTATCTGGCATCCCAACTAGACGCTACCAGGCGTTTTTTCTATACTCTTGCCCAACAAAACACGCCAAGTAATGCGATATCAAACCCTATTTTAGAATTCTCAATGACCCGCCATTGGAGGAGGCGGTTTCTACATGTGAATGACCTTGAAGATCCGCCAGCTAGGCCAGACATCCCCTCTCCTTTTCAAAGTCTTCATGGACACGACGTTTAACAGCCGGTCTCCAGGCACATACGTCTCTATATCCCTCGCCAAGTGAAGCTATATTCGTTTCCTTTTTCAAAGGCTCCATGGGCAAAGCTCTAACAGGCGTCTTTTGTATATTCAATTCCCACAAAAGCCGCCAAGTAAAGCCGTAGGTTCTCTATATTTTGAAATCTCCTGAATGTCAGACGAACTGGCGCCTTTCGCATACATGTCCCACATCACAACCGCCAACTAGAACTCAATCCTTTTCCTTGAACAATAGAATTGATATGGCGGGTTCTCCCTTGTGCCTTCCCCTGATAATCAAGGCATGTGCAAAAGTCCACACTCTCCGCTTGGCAGGCAGCCTCAGAGTAACGAGAATTGATGATACCCAAGTCCATTTCCTTCTCGACTAGACACTTGATGGTAGCCAATGTTCTAGACTTGGTCTTGTTTGTGGCAGCAGCAGAGTCAGCTAGTTGCTTCTGGACCAAGTTGTCATGTTCCCTTCATCGATACCTTTTGCCCTCTCCGCCAACCTCTGTCTTCTTCCACCATCTTGGTTTCCAACATCTCTGGCCGGTCTTTTTCCTCCCATGAGCCTTTTATTCTTTCTCACCATCTTCTAGTTCTCTTGGCTTCAGTTCCTTCCTTCACCACCTTCCACTTCCGCCAGCTTCGCTCCCTTCGACATCTTTACTCCTCTCCTTGATCATCGATCCGCCTCGATCAACGACCTTTTCTTTCCCTCTCCAACTCTCTTCTCTTGGCCTCTCTAACTATATTCTCTTTTCTTCTGCGCCCACCAACTTCTCATTCCTCTTCCACAAGCCTTCTTCACATTCTTCTTCTGCCGGCGTTTTTCCACTCTCTTCACCTCTACCGACTTCTCTTCCAACGCCGAGAGGTTCGACGCAGCTCGCTCTCCCCCTAGGCCCTAGGTCGCCTTGTTCGCCGCCTTGGGCGCCTCTTGCTGAGCTCTCTTCCAACGCCGAGGGGTTTGACAGAGCTTGCTCTCCCTCTAGGTTCTAGGTCGCCTTGAAGGCTGCAGCAACTGCCGCAGAACTTCTAGCTCGCGCGTTTTTAAGCTGAAATTGCCAAAGGATTGAAAAGCGCTCATCCTCTCTCCATCGGGAAAGTCTTCCTGAGGTTTTAAAGCGTCTGGCCTTTCTCTCCCCCACCGATCTCACCTCCCACCCGTGGCAAGTGCCGGGAACTGGGGACAGGCACAAGGCCTCTTTCAAGCCCAACCGGCTTGAATTATTATCTCTCCCTTCTGCGCTCTCGCAGAGAGACACCCGCCGCCGCTCGCTTTCTCGCCCGGTCTCCTCGATCACTTGACTGTCTCCAGCTGCCTTGGGAGCGTGTTTGCCGGTCACAAACACGTTCAAGATGTCTCTGAGACCACTCCCCTTGGCGATTTTCTTTCCGCCTGAGCTGGAGGCTCAAGTGAGCCCCCGACCCCTTGGGCCTAACAAAGGTACGTTGTGATCTGATGCATTTTTGAGCAAAAAGGGGCCAAGGACTAACTTCCTCACAGCTACAAGCCCTGATCCCAACAACAACGCCCACATATGCGTGGCCTCACAGCCCTCGGACGACGGCTGCCAGTCGTCATCACAAGTGAGTGCCATCTGGAGTGTTTGTTTCACTGCCGTCGGATGTCGTTATTACTTTCGTTTTATCGGATGGCCGCATTTATGTCCGTTTTATCGAATAACGGTATTTATATGCTTCAATCGCATAGCTCGGACGAGGGTCGTTTTATCGGACACGCATATTTCCTTCGTTTTATCGAATATCACGTTTTCCTTCGTTTTATCGGACACATGCGTTCTATCGGACACCAGCTTCGGCCGCATGTTGAGAGGTTCAGTTGTCTTCTTCCCATATCAGACTTCAAACCCCTCCTGTCGTGAATCCAGTTGTTCTGACGGCTCACAAAACAGGCACGTTCCTTGTTCTCCGTCTCGCAGCTGAGCAAGGAGAGCTCGTTGGAAACTTGGGGCAACACCAAGACCCTCGGCGGCAACCAGGGTAACTGCGAGGACGGGAACCATGGCAATGGCAATGAGGCCTGCAAGAAAGAGGTCTACACTGACTACGACCAGGACGACACTTATGGCATCCTCAGCGACCAGGACTACTGGGACGGCGACGGCCAAGTCCATGACGACGAGGTTCACGACGAAGAGGTCTACGATGCCTACGACCGGGACGACTCAGGACAGCTACACCCCTCAAAGCATGTGTGGCTGAGCGACGAGGAGAAGGTCCGGATTGCCTTCGGCCGTGTCCGGACCAATGCCGCAAAGGTCGAGCTGGACCGGTCGCCCTTCTTCCCCAGAACCGCCGCCGAGTATGTCGGTCTTAAGGCCGACATGGTGGAGGCCAGGGCCGCCCGGTTGAAGACCAAGGTGACCGAGAAGGAGGCGCTGTTGCGGGGGCTGCGCAACCCCCGGTGGACGGCCGTCTTGGTGGTTGGCCCCTCGGGGCAGATCGAGGAGAAGATCATCCCGCTCTCCTATGACGGCCAGGAGGGCGACGCCGACCGAGCGGGCAAAGTTGTCGAGCCCCAGCATGGGAAGAAAAGCGCCAGGTATGTTTTCCACTGCCGTCTCATGGCTTTTGCTAACAATCCTAGCAATTCTGACAACACAGATGCGGATAATGACGGCGACGAGGCCGTTTGTTCTGCTCACCAAGCCGCGATGTATGTTAACTCTCAAACAACCTCATGAAGCAATGCTCTAGAGCAGTTTTACTGACTTGGCCGCGATTCCAGTCCTATCAACGCCTTCGACTTTTGGCCCCAGGCCTCGTATGTCCCAGGTCCAGGCATAATGTAAGTTCAATTAGTCTCCTATGTCTACTCTTCGTCATCCTACATGTCCTGTTCGCTGACCGCCTTCCTAGGATGAGCAACATCAACACGTTTGGCCCTTGGACTCAGCCGGGCTCATGCTACGCCCCAGTTATCGCGTAAGTTTGACTCTCTCCCGTTACCTTTTACTCTTACTGACTTGTATTCTCGAAACAGTGCCAGCACAATCCCACCGTGGACTCCACAATGGTTTCAACCCCTTTACTTTCCTATCCCAGTTCTGCGCAACCCCAATGGCCTCAACATTTTCGCGCCACCATGGGCCCCCAACCCCTTTCTGGGACAGCAGGCGAACGTCATCTGGCATTTGGCGAACACGCCCGGGTTCGATTCGGAAACCAACAATTTCAGCTCCAACAAAAGCTCAACAGTCCCGCTTCATCAGCCATCCGAGCATCGACGGACTACTTCGGCGATATTTTTGAGAGAAGTTGCCTCCCATGCTGCTGCCCGCCGAGGAAGCCTTGAGCACACCGAAGATAACCTGGATTTTGGCAACGACGAATGCGCACACAATGGCAAGGGCTGGTTGGAAGATGATGCCTACAATTCCGACTCCTCGTTTACCCCAAGTGACTACAGACCCAAGCGCAACAGTAAGAACAAGGGGCAGGAGGAGGACTGGCACGCTGTGCAGGATGATGACAACTTTTCCTACAGCTGGCTCACCTTGAGTGACACCAGCACCCAGGGGGAGGTTGGGAGAGAGGATGATACACACAACGGCAAGGTCGAGGGAGATTTCTGGCACCAAATCAACGCAGCTGCTGAAGAGACGAGCAATTTGAGCGACTCGGGCACTAGCGGCTTTACCCCGAGCGACTACAAGTTTGACCGCTTCAAGTTCTACAAGACCCTCAATGGCAAGTGGGAGGCGAAGGGAAAGGGCAAGGCACGAGAGCCTAATATCCACGGCCAAGGCAACGGGACAGAAGATTACGCGGGAGAAGACCACGGAGAGGAGAACGGCGCGGAGGAGCACCACATGGAGGAAGACCACTCGGAAGAAGCCCACACAAAGAACCACACCGAGGCAGAACACCTCTCGGAAGGGGTCAACAACAACGCCACAAAGAGCAAGGCCAACAACAAGACCACACGCAACGGCATCGGCCCCAACCCCCGGTGCAAAGACACACACACTAACCCGGCGCAGCCCACCATCACCACCAGCAATCCCCCGCCCCTCTCCGAAGCAAGCACAACAAGCACCTTCAC
>Ga0247824_10000380_pt1 | contig 21187 bp, 27 predicted proteins | sample 13C_PalmiticAcid_FD_194412 | JGI IMG/M metagenome (GOLD analysis project Ga0247824, IMG submission 194412) | Soil microbial communities from agricultural site in Penn Yan, New York, United States - 13C_PalmiticAcid_Day48 | ecosystem: Environmental > Terrestrial > Soil > Agricultural land...
GGATGGTGGAGCGAGCAGGGAGCGGGCGGCTTCGGCGGGCGGGGTGGAGGGGTCGGACTCCGGGGTCAGCCAGAAGATGTAGATGTAGCCTGCCTCGTCTTGTTGGGAGACGGGTTTTGCGAGTTCGGCAAGGAGTCGGGAGGCGGTTTCTGGTGAGGCCTCTTGGGGGATCAGCGACATGAACTGTGCTGTTTGTGAGGCTTCCGAGGCGCGCCGCGAGCTTCGGCCGGGGGATTGCGTCGAGGAGTTCGGCCGCGGTCGCGATGGGGAGGGGTACGGCGCCGGGTGTTGGCTCGACGTCTTCCGTCCGCTGGGTCTGGGTGGAGTGGACACCGACGTTGGCTGGACGGGGTGCGGTCGTGGGCGTGGGGGAGGGGCGATCTCGTCGACGGGAATCCGGAAGCAGAAGCAAAACGTCGCCTCGTTTTTCGGTTTCGGGCGTGCCATCTTGGTCGGGCGTTGTGGCTTCCCACTGGGGCGCCCTGATCCCTTCCCTGGTTTCTGTGGCGTCTCGGACTGTGTGCGGATGAGCCCCAGACGGTCGGCCAGCGTGTCCAAGCTTGTTCGCTCCTCGAGAATGGGCGTGTGGGACATCCTAGGTCCCGGACTCGACTTTGCCGAGGCGCTCGCCTGGTCCTTGTGCTGCCAGCAGTACAGGCTCTCGTCGGCCGGGTCATCGGTGCGGATCGCGGAGGGTTTCAGGCGAGAATCCTGTTGGGGTGGGTTTGCTGCCGCGATCGGGCGCCTGCATGGGCGGCCGCTCGAGGTGATGCCTCTGCATGTCGTCGAGGGGTTCTTGGAGTCGGCGCGGCCCAGGCGAGACTCGGGCGTGTTGGCGTAGAAGGGCATTGGACTCGGACTCGACGTTGGACTCGATCTCGGTCGGGCTTGTAGCTGGAACGGTCACCCCAAATTGGCCATGGGAGAGGAAACGAAGCCAGTTGTCCGGCGCAGGGGAACGGCGCTGCACAAGCGTGGCCAGCAGCTGTGGGCCGCCATCATGGGCTGCCTGGTCTGAGGTGTGGATGCCTCGAGCCTCGTTCGAAGTCACAGGGGGCTGGGGCTGGGTTCGGTGCCTTGCGACGTGGCTGAACGTGGGGCAGACCTTGGCACAGCCACGATTACAGAGCCTTGAGTGTGGCAGAGTTCAGAAACGCAAAACCAGCAACCAGCAACCAGCAACCAGCAACCAGCAACCAGCAACCAACCACCACCAACACACGCGTTATCACCAGCTTCTTCCACGCGTGCAACATGATGCCATATGGTGTGAGGAAATTCGCATTGTGCAAGAATTTGATCGAGCCAGGTCAGGCCAGGCTCCTTGTCTAGCACGTGATGCGGGGCTCAAATCAAGCCAAAGCGATGAGAGCGAGGCTGAATGAACGGTGAATACCGTGACAACAACCGACTTCCACCCGGCACCTGACGACAAGAAAAATCACCCATCAGCAAGCAGACCGGCTCCACATAAAATCAAGAGCGCAAATCCAGATGGCGGACGCTGCGAGGACATCCCGCTTGACCGAGAACAAGCGCCGCTACCGGGCCCGCCAGAAGGAGTATGTGGCGGACCTCGAGCGCCGGCTTGCAGACACCCGCGCCCAGGGGATCAGCGCAACAATACAGGTGCAGTTGGCGGCCCGGAAGGTCGCTGCAGAGAACGAATGCCTCCGCCAACTGCTGCGGCTGGCCGGCTTCGACGACGACGAGATCGACCTGTGGGCCCAGCGGGAGGGCTGTGGAACCAAGCCGGATGGGACAGCTTCGGGGGCAGATTCGGAGTGCGCCCGCAGGCGGGAGATCGCGCAGAAGGCCAAGGTCTGCGCTGCGACGTCTGCGGCTGGTTGCAAGAGATTGGCCGGCCAAGGGAGGAAATCGTGCGCGTCGGGTAAAACGAAGAGGGGGATCAGAGCGGCGGGGAACACCCCAGTAAGCACAGCTTCACCATCCAGCACCCACGAGCCGGCCGCCGAGTCTGCGTCCCCCGCAAGCACTGGCTCCGGCGCAGAAATGGCCGCCTGCCCAACGCCAGCACCGAGTGAGGCCCCTTCTGCTTTTGGGGCTGCACAGGCAGAGCCTTGCGCCTCGCCCGATGGAAGGCCCAGGATCGGCCCATGCAAACTGCTCTCGCTTCTCGCCGAGAATCCGACGGCAGACATCGCCCAGGTCACCGTCCGGCCAACATCAGTCGATCCCCTTCAAGGCACGGCAGCACACGTCGAGGGAGGTGTCGAGTGCGCGAAGGCATACGAGATGCTCATGCGATACGCGACCTCCGACGAGAAGATGGATTACGTCGCTCGCGCGTTGGAAGCCGGCTGCACCTCGACCGGCCAAGGTACATGTGCCGTCAAGAAAGAAATCATTTGGGAAGCCCTCGATGGCATGTGTGGATGAGCTCCTTTCGAGCCGACGGACTCCGAGCAGGTGGTATACCGCAATACACCAGCATGTGCCAAATTCACCCAACGCTTGTGCATCCAGTCCTCCGGCTTCGCTCTCCACTTTCAACCGATTGCGCGAGCGGGATGCGCCAACGCCATGGCGGAGCGAACATCATTTAGTGTGCGCCACTTCTGGCTGAGAAACCTGGAATTCCTCCTATCGGCCAATCAGTGTTGAGATGTCCGTCCGCCGCTTTGGTCTGCGCCGCGGACATCGCTTCGGTCTGGACCCCCTGCGGACGTCGATGGCGATTGACCAATCAGAGCTCTGCTGTCCGTCCATCGACCCCCGTTGTCTTGCCGGGAGACCTCAAGAAGAGTTGAACTCGACTTGCATAAAATCCGAGGCAATGGCAGCCATGATGAACTCTCACTCTGTCCTTGACAACCAAGGAGCCCGACGGAACCACCAAGCTGCCTCCCGCAAGCAGTCGCCAAATCCGTTCCCGCCTTTCTCCTCACAGCATTGGAAACCAGCCGTGACCATGTCGCAGGTTGAGAAAAAAGGGGACGTCGAGTCTCAAAAGGATGTCCCTGCCCAACCCGAAATCAAAGAGGCTACCTCGGATACTCCTTCCGACGACGACGACCAGGGCCTGAACGACAACTCCAAGGTCCCCCAGATGTCGTATCTCAAGCTCTTCTGGTTCTTCTTCTATAACTTTGGCCTCTTCGCCTGGGGCGGGCCTGTTGCCCAGATCGCCTTAATCAAGGACAAACTTGTGACGAAGGATAAGTGGATTACCCTCCCTCGCTTCCAGCGTGTTTTTTCCGTCTATCAGATCCTCCCTGGTCCCGAGGCCGCCGAGCTGTGTATGTTCTTCGGCTGCTTATCGGCAGGGAGGTTGGGCGGTATCATTGCGGGGCTGGCGTTTATACTTCCGGGGTTCGTGTTGATGCTCCTGGCCAGTTACCTATACACGCTGGCTGGGTTCGAGAACAAGTACTTCAATGCTTCGTTCCGGTCTTTGCAGCCCATCGTTGCGGCAATGGTATGTTTCCCTTGTCCAAGCATTCAGCTGTCTCCGACTGACTGGAATCCCTATGTAGATCTTGAGGGCAACTCACAAGATCGCCGAGCACTCTGTGAGAAAGCACGATACCAAGAAGGTCGACCCGTTCCTTATTATCGCGGCTGTCTGCACGGCGATCAACTGCGCACTCCGCCTCAACATGTCAGTCTCCCGAAGCCGCCACGCTCTAGACTGGCCCCCATTCCGCTCTCCTCGGAAGCCAAAGCTGACCAAACAAACCCCACAGCTTCATCTCCCTCGGCCTGTACGGCGTCCTCTACATGTTCATCGCCCGCCGCCTGTGGATCCCTGCCGGTGTGCTCTTCGTCCTGCAATACGTCGGCTACGCTATCTACGTCGTTTTCCGTGGCGTGCCCTCTCCCGTCTCGCTGGCCCTTGGCGTGGCCCGGACGCCGTCCCTGATCCACCTCTTCGTACTGGGACTGGTATCCGGCACGCTCTCGTTTGGCGGCGCCTATACGGCGATCCCGTTCGTGCAGGTCGAGGCTGTCCTGCTGGGCGCCTGGCTCCCGCAAAGCGTTTTCATCGACGGCATCGCTATCGGCAATATCCTACCCGCACCTCTGGTCATCTTTGCCACCTTTGTGGGCTTCCAGGGCGCGTACCTGGAAAATGGCTCGATTGGCAACGGGTTTGCCGGGGCCGTCATCATTACCCTGGGGATGTTTTTTCCGTGTTTCATGTTTACGATTGCTGGGCATAACCTGTTGGAGAAGTTGGTTCGGAACCAGGTCAGTCGAGGGCTCAAACTTGCCACCCTACCAGCCATTGCTAACCGTTTCTTAGTTCCTTGCCAGCTTTTTCGACGGCCTCTGCGGTTCGGTTATTGGCGTCATCGCCATGATCGCGGCGCAGATCCTCAAGGCCAGCGTTGAGGGCACGTTAGACAAAGTGAAGGACAAGACGCTTGCCGAGGCCATTACCGCCACTGGCCAGGTCGGTCCGGCGGCAGTCCTGTACGTGCTTGCCCTTGCGGTTCTGTACAAGTTTACAAACAAGTACGCGCCGCTCTTCTTGGTGATCGCGGGAGCGGTTGCCGGACAGTTCATCTTTGTGGACTAGGCGAGACGGTGGTGCTTGGGTCTTGGTGGTTAGCAGCAGTATAGTGGGTTGTTTGTAAAGACGGCCAGTCGCGGGTCGGTTGGTTTAGTCCCCGGCCCCGCCTGCGTGGCGCGTCGTCTTGGAATACGGCTGTCGGTGTCGCTTATGGATGACGAGGAATGTCTCCAGCAAAAGTCTGCTGACTAATCTCAATGGTGGCACGGTTGATTTATGTATGAGCTGGGGGCAAGCAGCCACCGACAAGCCTGCCACAGGGACAGGGCCGCGGCTCTTGCGCTTCTCTCCACCTCGAACCATCCGCAATGGCAGACCAACCACGGTCAACAATCATCAAGGATACATGACGAGCCGGAAAATCTCATTGCCAGGGGGCGCTGGCGCGGTTGATCCACTCATTGAACTACAAGCCCATTCCCAGAATCCTTCCGTGCAAATGATCTTTCAGGGCACGCAACCCATGGTCGCCGAGCCCCTCATGGCCGCCCAGGCCGTCGACCCAGACCCACCGCCAACCCCATACCGCGATACGGTCCCCCGATCTCTCGAGATCCGGCTCTACGTCTCGCACTTCCTCTCAACCTGGAACTCTCGGCTCTTCGAGTTCGCCGCCGTGCTCTTCCTCGCCTCCATCTTCCCCGGCACGCTGCTCCCCATGTCGGTCTATGCCCTGGTCCGCAGCGGCGCCGCCATCATCTTTGGCCAGTCGATCGGCTCCCTCATCGACCGCGGCAACCGCCTGGCGGTGGTTCGCGCGTCCATCATCGGCCAGCGCCTTGCCGTCGCGGCAAGTTGCGGCTTGTTCTGGGCTCTGGAACGGCGGGGTCAGTGGATGGACGAGCGTCTTAGCGAGGGACTGTTTGCCGTGACCGTCGTGCTTGCTTGCGTCGAGAAGTTGTGCGCCGTCATGAATCTCGTCTCCGTTGAGAGAGATTGGGTCGTCGTCATCACCGAGGGGAACGAATCAGCGCGTCGAGGTTCGTCTTCGACACGGGAGTCCTGAAGCATGGCATTGCGCTGACTTGTATAGTACTAAACGCCAGAATACGGCGAATCGATCTCTTCTGCAAGCTAGCGGGACCATTGGTTATCTCGACGATCGCGATTACGTCGACTCTCATCGCCATCTGGGCCACCCTCGCTATGAACATTTTGTCTGTCCTTGTGGAATATATTTGCATCGCTCAGGTAAGAGTCCTCGGAGACGATGCCTGGACAATGAGTTGACACGCATAGGTCTATAAGAAAGTGCCTGTTCTTGCCTCAAAAAGCGCAAACGCGGCGGTGCAGACAGGCGTGTCGGCCTCCAGAAGGTCCGCCGTCTTCTCGTGGCTGACATCCATGACATATCGTGCCCTCCCCATCGAGTCGCTCCCTTTCTACTTCCGCCATCCGGCGTTCCTCCCATCCTTCTCGCTCGCGCTTCTCTACTTCACCGTCCTCTCCTTCTCGGGCCAGATGATCACGTACCTTATCTCGGTCGGGTATAACTCGCTGCACGTCGGCGTCGCCCGCACCGTCAGCACCGTCTTCGAGTTGAGCGCCACGTGGATTGCACCCCGTTTGACGAAGCGAATCGGCATCGTCCGTGGGGGCATCTGGAGTCTCTGCTGGCAGATGGTCTGGCTCGCCGGGGGGATGATATGGTTCTTCGCAGACGCTTCCGGCAAGGGCACCAATAGCGTAGTCTCTGCGACTGGGCTTGCCGTTGCCGTCGCCCTCAGTCGCATTGGGCTCTGGGGCTACGACTTGTGCGCTCAGAACATCATCCAGGATGTAAGTGACGAACCACTTCAAGCAGACTCATCCATGACGCTAAAACACCACGTAGGAAGTCGAATCCGAGTATCGCGGGACGTTCTCAACGGTCGAAGCATCGTTCCAGAACCTGTTCGAGCTGCTCTCGTATGTGTCCACCATTATCTTTTCCCGGCCGGATCAGTTCCAGTGGCCCGCCGTTATCAGTGTCGTCGCTGTGTACGCTGCCGGCTGCCTGTATACGGCGTTTGTGCGTCGCCGGCGAGGGCACCTCTTTCATACGCCGTCGTGCATGGGTGACAAGAAGGGGCAAGTATGAGACGGGAGGACCGAATTGATGTGGCCTGTCGGCCGGCAACGCAAGGGTACATGTAGACAGCCATAGCATGTTTTCTCGGGGCTAGCTTCCTCCGAGGCTCGCCCTCGGCGATACGGTTAGGACGCCGAGCCCATGGTACTTTGTACCATATCTGAGCTGGTCGATCGGCGCGCCGTATCTTCTCATCCCGCAAGAGGAGGACCAGGCGGTGATGGGATGCTGGTGTGAAACTTGGCCCTTAGCCCTTCGGCGGCCGCGTATTCGTATCGGAGATCTATCAATCTCCATCTTTTTGACTACAGTAACATATTATCAGCGAGTCGGACATAATCTACGGGTCGGAGAGTGGTAAGGCTAGGTACACTGACAATTCGGTTGTAGCACTAATAAGGTAATTTCAGGTTCAAACCCGGTTGTTAGTGCTCCACCTAAATGTCAGTGCAGCCCTTACCAGTGTCCCGCCCACTGATATGACCGACTCGCTGATAATATACGTTAAGGCATGGGGCAAGTCTCGACGCGAGGCAACTGCTGGCGATGCCTCGGCTCGAATTGCCTATCAGCGATGGGCGCCATGAGTCAGAGCTCCATCCGACGGATCCCGGGCCAATCTGTAACGGCTTCTTCCTTTACTACACGTGGGGAGGAAACATCTCCCGAACTTGCATGATCTGCAGCAGGCGAAGCACAGACCCCGCGGTCTAGCGCCTGCCATCAAGGTGCACGAGCCGGCGCTTATGCGGAGAGGTGGTGTGGATGAGCAAGTTTCATACCCGTCCAAGCATCCTTCATCACGACATATGAAGCCAGGATAGAGACCAAGAGGACAAGAGGAAAGCGCGCTGGCTTTCTCCGTCGTAAATCTCTTACATCCACAGAAATGGCCAAGATTTCTGCTACATGGACGAAATTGGCGTCCACTGCCCGTCTCCAGCGATCCTCCCAATGCCTCTCGGTCCTTGACTCTCGCGCCTGGATCTTCGGCGGCGAGCTGCTTCCCAGGCAGCCGGTGGATCATCAATTCGATGTCATCAAGCTTGGCGCCGCGCAAGGTGTGTGGCCGCAATCTTGCCCGCCGCAATGATCTAAATCATCTGGCGAGCTGAAAAAGGCTTTGATTAGAGACCAAACAAAATTACTGATGCCTTCTGTTGCAGAGCCTGACTCCGTCGCGACCCTCGCAGCGCCCGCCGAAGCGCCCAGCCCGCGCGTGGGCTCGACGACCATCGGTCTCAACGACACGCTGTACATGTTCTCCGGGAGGGGCGGCCTTGATATGGCGCCCATCGAGGAGAAGGGCGCCCTCTGGCGGTACTCGCCTGGCCAGTCACTCTGGAAGCTGATCGCGCCCGCCGATCCAACCGCGCCTTACCCTGCCGGTCGCAGCTACCACACCATGGCCTCGGATGGGCAAAACACCATTTACATCCATGCCGGATGCCCCGAGAAGGGACGCCTGTCCGATCTGTGGTCCTTCAGCGTCGAGAGTGCCACCTGGACCGAGCTGCCGGCGGCTCCGCCGCCCGCACGCGGAGGCACGTCCATTGTCATCTGCGGGCGTAAGCTGTACCGCATGAACGGCTTCGACGGTGCCACCGAGCAAGGCGGCGCAATTGATGTCTTCGACCTGGACGCGCACACGTGGTCCACCATCACTTTCAAGCCCGACGGCCGCGAGGGCCCCGAGCCACGCAGCGTCAGCGCACTCGTTGCGGTCAAGGTGGAGGGGACAGACTTTCTCCTGACGCTCTTCGGCGAGCGGGATCCAAGCTCGTTAGGCCACGCGGGGGCGGGCAAGATGCTGGCAGATGTGTGGGCGTTCGACCTCGGGCGTGAGGAATGGACCAGGGTTGTGGCTGGCGACGACGCTCCGGCGCCGAGGGGTTGGTTCGGCGCGGACGTGGCGCAGGACCAGTCCGGAAAGTATGCCGTCATTGTGCATGGTGGGCTTGCTGAAGATAACTCTCGGCTGGGAGATATCTGGAGCTTGCAGTTCGAGTAAAATCCAGCCAAAAAAGCGAGGCCTTGCTACAGGTACTCGTCCATACACGGTTCGACCCAGCAGTTTGTTGCATTGCGTATCTGTACTTAATCCCCAGGCCTTTGTTACCAGCTAGTCAAAGTCGGTGCTTTCCATGGCTTGGGAATTGACAAAGCGTGGGTGTAAAAGATAAGATACTCAGGAGGTTGGAGGGGTATGTCACTATGCATTCTGCGCTCGTTGCACATCAATCCCCAGTCCTCAAGGCTTTGGTGACGGAAAATTCAAGGAAGCGATGGACTGCTCTGTGGAGTGGGATGAAATCGACGAGACGACTTTCATTAGTTTCTGGGAGTTCGTCTATACCAGAGATTATGGCAACCCAGAGTCACATCTTACGACTCTATCGAACGTCATCGCCAGAAACCATTACGACCACGCGGATGCAGATGAGTTTGACGCCGAGGCTGCTAAGAACGCGCCAGTGGAGGAGCCTGAGCCTGAGCCTGCGCCTGCGCCTGCGCCCGCGCCTGAGCCTGCGCCTGAACGCGAGCCTGCGCCTGAGCCCGAGCCCTCCTTCTCGCCGCCTTGCCCCTTTTGTAAGACAAGGCTCCTTATTGAGCTGGTCTAGACCAAGGCCCTGAGACGGCACTTGAGAAGAACTGATGCTCAGAAAACGCCGCAACTTCTCGCCATTGTCCAGAGCTCCACTCATGTTGTCAAGTCTGCGCCAACACCACCATCAAATCACACATCATGGCCGAAGTCCGTATCGTCCCGCTCCCGGCTGGACGAGTTCGAATTGAGGTCGGAACTACTTCGACAGAGGTTGACCTTCCGATCCTTTGCAGCAACGATGACCACCGCTTGCTCCGTTGGTACTTTGAGGACTATGCTGAAGGCGTCCCTTTCAGACATTCAAGGCTCAGGAGGCTCAAAAACTGGTGTCAACATATGGGCAGAGACTCGCCCGGAGGCTCGCTCTTCTACGTCTCGACATTGGAGACCAGCCCATCGAGGTCAGGGTCATCGATAGGCATGGCGACGACACTTTCTAGGAGGCATTAGAGGATCCCACCGTCTAGCCAACCCTACGACCACCCCTGAGCATCACCGTGACAAGATGCGTCAGTTCAGAGGAGTCCCGTTTGGGCGGGTTGAACAATACGGACGGCGCCGGCAAGACAACCAATATTCTCGTCGTCATCGCTCGCCCGCAGATGGACCGAGACATCCCCCATCGCTTTGTGTCTTCCGCCATTGTCAAAGTTGCCGACCTGACACAGGGGGTGCGCGTGTCGAGATCGTCCGTCCGGGAACATTCGCAGCATTCGAAACCCATCTCAGCAGCAAGCCCAGCGGCTTCTTGCGTCAAGTACGCCATTCTTAATGCATGCAGGTCGGCTGCGGCCGCGGGTTCAACAGACTCCAACATCGCGACGACCCTCCTTGATCGGGGCCTTCTCACTGTCACTGCCATGTCTTACAAGATAGTCTCCTCGGCCGTAGACCAAATAGTCCGGGCAGTCTACAAGGGCCTGCTGCTTGATGGTCTCTCTTTACCTGCCCGCGTTGCGAGACGCGAGGGAGCCATGCTCAGACTTCCGGCCAAGCAGACACGGTACGACGTCGCTGTGGACGTTTTGACTATCTTCTTCCCAGGTGCTTCCAACAACTTGGCGTTGAGAGCCATGCTCTCGTCAAACGGCCCGCTCCTTCGGCCCTGTCCGTGGAGCCAACGGAAACCATCGAAGCGGAGGACGTCGTCGGTCGCAAGACGGACATTCTTTTGCTGGAAAGCGCCCTCTTGATGCAATCCAACGTCGGCATTCTCTGGGGCGAGCCGGGGATTGGAAAGACGGCTCTGATGCGCAGCGTCAGCGAGTGGTGGTCCAAGACACACCTGATCCGAAACCGGGGACTCGCACACCACGGTCCGAAGCTGGTTTCCCTGGGCACGACACGTCGAAGTACTTGGACGGCCTGGCCAAGCTTGTCAATGGCAACCCCCTGGCCGTAAAGATGTTGGCCTATGACTTCTGCCAGAAGAAGGTGGACATCAAGGAGTACCTGCCCGGTCTCCTGGAGGGCGCCACCATTGACCTCGAGCCGAACTTGGCTGAACTGGACCATGAGTCTCGAGTCATCGGCGGTACTGTGACAAGTGCACCCAGGACGTCCTCGATGCCGCCTCCTCGATCCGTCTTGCCCGCATCTTTGCGCGCCACAGCAATACTCCTGATGAACACGACCCGGACCTGTCCGACCTCCAGGTTCGGCTGCACCCAACTGCACTCGGCATGTTCTGGGGAGTCATGCCCATGGAAGACATTGTCTCCTACGTGATGTTTGCCGCGTTGGGCGTCATGGGTAATCAGTCGCACGTTCAGATGATTCGCCAAGTATTCGGGATCGATCGGCCGCCGCCGTCGCCGGTGCAGACAGAACTCACCACGCACATGTTTTTCAACTTGCTCTCAGAACCCGATGGCCTGAACCGAGTCTCGGCTCTGACCGGCGACGGAAAGATGGCCGAAAGGATGACCAGCCAATTCAATACGTTGATCGACAACCTCCGCGAGCTCGATCTCATCGACTCGCCTGCCGCCATTCGTACGGAAAATGATCCTCAGAAGCTTTACCATCGGCTCAGTCCCGTCCTGACGCTCCGCCTTCGCGGAGACCGTGATTTCAAAGGAGTGCGCGGCGCCCTGCAGGAGGCGTTCGCGTGCTTCCAGCTGCAGTCTTGTCTCTCCTTTCCGTTCCAAGCCTTTTACTGGAGGGACGACTGGAACCAGACACGCAAGCAGATCGGGTTGAACTTTTACAACTACTACGGCGCTCTCCTCGCCGTTCTCCACCGTCCGCCTGGTAATGTCCTCGGCGAGTGGAGCATCCTCATGATCATCTCCCATCTCAGTAAAGGCGTGTTTGCGGACAAGACACGATATGAGCTGCTTTTTGCCGCCTTTGAAAAGACGCTGGAACGGGGTATTCGTCTCTTGGAACAGCTGCCAGTCGTCGACCCTATGGTGGCGGCGCTGCTCTGCGGCTCAGCAGAGCCGATCGCTGGCGTTGGCAGTCCTCAGGATCTCATAAACTTTGGTCTCCTCTGTGCCGTGTTGCTCGAGATGATCCTGTCCGCAAATGTCTTTTGGACTGGCCAGTTCGATGGCAGCCGGCGCCGGGATGACGATGTAAAACCTCTTTTGCAGCCACACGTGGACGCTGCGCTGGCCCGACTCAACTCAATTGATCACGATCACGCACAGCGAGTCTTCAAGTCTATAGAGTACGCTTGGCAAGGGCTCGCAGTCGACGCGAACAACCCGGAGGCGTACTGGTCAATGCGGGAGCGCTATCTGTCATGGGTGGCCGAAAGCAACGGAGATCCCGTGCATGCGAGTCAAGATCGGTATCGCGGCGGCGACATTCCGCACTGGCTCAACAGCCTGACGGTTTCCGCGGCCACGCTGTTGGATGTCCAAGGAGAGGTGTCCAGTTTGCGGAAGCGGAGACGTTTTGACGAAGCCCGGCGTGTGGTACAGAAGGCGCTCGAGGAGGAGCTTATTACGGGGTCGAACCAGCTGGCGATACGCATCGGCCTGTTGAAGTGTCTGGTGGATATCCATGATCGATCCCGATGACGAGAATTGGGAGAATGCCATCGCCAACACCAACGCCATCCACGAGCTGCAGAACTCCCTCCCCAGCCGGCAGACGCTCTCGCTGGAGCGGCGCATCGAACGGGAATAGAAGCTGGCACTGCTGTACGACCGTGCCGGGGACGCCGCGACCCGACCCCCACGGCAAACGAGGCGCAGCATTTGAAGATCCGCATCTTCATCAAGACCATGGGCCTGACCAACGACACGCAGCCGCAATGGATGCTCGGCCCGGCGAACTCGCGCCCCCAGTCGGTGGCCATATTCTTCCTCGCCACCATCTTCGGCCAGATCGTCTTCCCCACGTTCGGCCTGCGTCTCCTTCTGGACAGCTCGCCGTCGGTCCAGGGCATCGCGCAGAGCCTCGGGCTTTCGGGCCCGCTGTCACTGCAGCAGTACGCGGCGATCAACATGCTGGTCATGCTGCGGTCCATGTTCAGCCCGCAGGCTGATTCGGACATGTGGGCGTTTCTGAGCGACAACGGTGGTGGAGCAGACGGTCCCATGGAAGCGGGGGTTGTCGAGGCCGCGCAGGACTTTTGTGAGAGGCTCTTTCAACGGCCCGGCTGGCAGCCGCGGTTCTCTAAGTTTGACGGTCTTCCACCATTTCTACAATGTGGGTGAGCAGTGGCTGGCGGGCACGGTGAGGAACCACGACGGGAACGGCGCGCTAGAGATGCCCGAGACGCCTTGGACGCCTGCCACCGTCTGGGGAACCACCGGGCCGCAGGGGGTTTTCCCCAGGATCATGGCTGTGCCGGAGGGGTACACGGTCCCGAGCGAGATGATTCTGAGATTGACGGGGTACATGGTCAATGATGAGGCAGAGGACAACTAGAACGAACTAGGCCTCAATGAGGCTTTGGGGCGGCTTTGGACTGGGGAAGAAGGATGCGGAAACGGTTCCGTGCTGAGCCCCCCGAAAGAAAGACCACCTCAGCCACGCAGCCCAGTGTGCCGGATGAAGTCTGCTATCGGTGAGCGCATGATATTCATTATGCAGGCTCCCTCTGGCCAAACAAGAGTTGCATATCCAAACCACGGATTGGGACGCCTTCATTCATTTAGCAAAAGAAAAATGAGAAGAAAAAGGAGAAGAAGAAGGAGAAGAAAGAAAGAAGAAAAGAGGAAAAGGATGACCTGGAGATACACCTCGCTTGGTTTCATCAAGACTTTGGGTTTGTGTTTGGTAAGAAATAGGTTTGTCAAATTGCGTTCAAGTGTATGGCTTTTTTGTCCGTAACGAGGCAGGCTAGGCTCTGAGGTCTAGACACAGGCAATCCACGCGCCGGCCTGGGAGTTGCATTGGTTGAATTGTCCCCAGAAGCTTGCTGTTGCCACGTTTTTGGCAACGTGGGAACAAGGACCATTGGGAAGGGCACATCCTCTCACGTTGCCTCCTCCGCTCTCCGACGACGCGCAGGCATCTGAGCTGGGAGGAACCCCACGGGTGAGCTTGGACGGCGCTGAATGGCCAAGAGGTCAGCAAGGACCCGGGGTTGGGCGATCGGGCCCGCAACCTTCCGCGTTTGCTCACCGGCGCCCCAAGGACATGGCAGATAGTGCTCCACAGCAGGCGCTGTAGCCGCCTCCATCGAGACACTAACGTTATGACCTAAGCTGGAGACATCCGTGTACCCTGTATGACAGGTTCACCATCGACTTATATAGAGCAGTGCCAAGAGAGCGACTTCAAGTCCATCGTGTGTGTGTCGATGCAGCTCTCTGTTTTCCTTTGGGCATTCAGACATTGTTTCCCGCTCTCTTTCGCAACTCCACAACAATGGCAGCGCGGTACCTTCCTGTGCTCTTTGCGGGCGTCGCTGCCGCAGGCTGCGTAACCCCCCGGGCCGGCTCGGTGGCATGCTCTGCAAGTGCCCCCCTAAGCTGCCACAACACAACTGCCTATGACACGTGCTGCCTCAACTCTCCCGGCGGACATCTCCTCCTGACCCAGTTCTGGGACACCAACCCTGCCACGGGTCCATCCAACTCTTGGACGGTCCACGGGCTCTGGTATGAACCCCCGTTGGCCCCTTCTCAGACCTTGCGTTGCTAATGAGAATCCAGGCCGGACAACTGTAGGCACCTATGGTAGCACCGCTATCTTGCTCAGGGGAGACGTTAATTTGCTTCTAGGCGATGGAACATATGAGGCCAACTGCGACGCGTCCCGTGCGTACACTAACATCACCCAGATCCTCCAGGCGGCCGCCCCTTCGACCCTTCAGTACATGCAGACGTACTGGAAGGACTACACCGGGAACGACGAGAGCTTCTGGGAGCACGAATGGGGCAAGCACGGCACCTGCATCAGCACCCTGGAGCCTTCGTGCTATCCCAACTACAAACCCACCCAAGAAGCCGTCGACTACTTCAACAGGGCCGTGAGCCTGTTCCAGACGCTCCCGTCGTATTCGTGGCTCGCTGCCGCCGGTATCGTGCCGTCTACAACTCAGACCTACACCTTGTCCGCGATCCAGTCCGCCCTCACGTCGCATTTTGGCTTTGCCGTGACCATCAACTGCAACTCGAAAAAGGAGCTCGACGAGCTCTGGTACCACTACAATGTCCAGGGATCCGTGCAGAGCGGCACCTTCCAGCCCGCTGCTCCGGTGGGGTCCGGCTCGACATGCCCTTCTACCGGAATCAAGTACCTGCCCAAGCCGGGCGGCACAGCCACCACCACGGGCACTCCCGGAACCACTCCGGGGACCACCGTGACGACGTCGACTGCGGCCTCGACCGCCACCGGCGCGGCCTTGTCGGGCAAGGGATACCTTAATGTGGTGTCCGGCGGCAGTCAGAACGGTTGCATCATCAGCGCTGGAACGTGGTACACGACCGGCACGTGCGCCACCTTCACGGCCACTCCGAGCGGTATGTTTTCAGTCTCATTGTTGACCTCTTTCAAGTATCTTACAAACGGGTCTAGGTTCCGGCTTCACACTCTCGTCCAGCAAGGGCAAGTGCGCCATCTCGAGCAACGCGCTGACATGCTCGTCGTCTGTGACCACGGCGACCGTCTTTGCGTATGACGGCGCGTACCTAACATACAGCGGCAGCTCCTCGTTCTACACGACGGCGGTGCCGACGGGGAGCACGCAGGCGACGGTGTATACAACCTCACGCACCGTGTCTCTGCAGATTACGTGGCAGGCCATCTAACGGGTTGGGGCGGATGGTTATAACCCTGGCAAGACATTGTGGTCAGAAAACACCAGGTCTAAATGTGAAGGGAGCCTCTTTTAAAACTGGAACGGTAGGTGTACGCAGAGCATGTCTCACGAGAAAATGATTCTCAAGCTGGACGCCCAAAATCACGTATTCTACCTCACATCTACCACAAGTGCAGAGAGAACATCCAGTACCCAGTATCAGAGTCTCTAAATCAATCGAGGCCCATGTTCAAAGTCTCAACTAAGTCGGAAAGTCTACAAATCCGCTCCCTCCAGAACGATGCTCAGCAGCCTCGACCCCTGGATCTCGTCCGCCCTCTCCATAAGCTCCTGCGCATCCCAGTTGGCCCACACAAACTTGCCCTTGAGGAACGCGGCTTCGGGCGACGCCAGCCACACGTAAAACCGGCCCGGGAGGTCCGCTAATCACAGAACACAAGAATGCTTAGAAACCGTAGTAGACCAGAAACAAGAGGGATGAGGAAGGGAGTACTCACCAGAGTCAGTAGCTTCGGCCTGATACCCGTTCGCCGCGGTGGCCACCCAGCCAGGCTGCACGCTGACCACTCTCACGCGCGGGTTCTCGGCCTGCAAGTTGTCGGTTAGCTTGGCCAACGCGAGGCGGCTGAGGCTGTACAGTCCGCTGTTGGGGATGGCGGGCCAGTGGGCGAAGCAGGTGTTGGTGCTGAGCAGCACGGGGTCCGGCCCGGCGGCGAGCGGGAGGAAAGCTTGGATGGCGTGCAGCGCCGTGAGCACAAAGCCCTGGAAGTGGCCGAGGAGCTGCTCGTCCGTCACGTCGGCCACGGGCGTCCAGTCGGCCGTGGGGCCGGCGTTGGAGATGAGGATGTCGAGCGTGCCGCCGACTTTGCTGGCGATGGATTGGAATGCCTGCGTTGTGCTGGCGCGGGAAAGCAGGTCGGCTTGTTCATACAGGATTTGCGTGTCCGAGCCGGGTGGGGTGGCAGCCGAGATGGTTGCCGCGCCGGCCTTGAGCGCGTCGAGACGGCGGCCGACGATGGCGACGGATTTGGCGCCGGCCTGGGCAAAGGCGACGGCAATGGCGTTGCCGATGCCGGTTGCGCCGCCCGTGACAACCACGTTGCGGCCGGCGGCGGACAACTCGGGGCGGGTTGGCGAGATGAAGTCGTAGGGGGTCGTGTGCCAGGTCTTGGTGAAAGGGGTGATCTTTGGGAAATGGGCTGCGTCGACGCCGGGCATATTGACGAGACTAGAGGCTTTCTGGTGCTTGTGGTTTGGAAAGAAATGGTCTATGACGGGTCGAATGTTGTTTGTAAGTGCTAGTTAAAAGTGAAGAAACTGGGGGCTGTTCTGGCTGAACTAGATCTACTGAGAGACTGATACCAACTTATATAATTTAGCGTTCGAATGTTGTTGCTCTCCTGCCTTACAAATATTCACCGTGTTCCAGGGGGGTAGTTCTGTACAACTCCATTTGTCACATCACCTTAAGAAAGCAGAAGATGATGTTATCAGGTCCGCGGCCGTCCTCGAGGTTTTGTCTCGTTGTCCATCTCCAGAGGATTTCGAAGGATCGCTTCGGCGCTGCAACATGATGTGACTTCGAACATTATTTGTCAGCCGCTGTCGGCCAGTACTAAACCTTGGTCAAACTGGTCCGCGGCCCTGTTAGTTATTAACTCCGCTTTCCCCGCGTCGATGTTTTGGTGCCTTACAGACACAAACCCGGATCAACATGCCGCAGACCGGGAAAAACACCAGCGTAGTCCGCGGACTTGAGAAGCGAAAGGTTGGGCACCTAAGCACTCAGGGCTTCCCCTGGCTCATTAGTGCATGTACGAGCTGCGGAGCATTGCTGATGCTCTCTATGACAAAGGCGTGCGATCTGTGCCACATCAAGAAGATCCGGTGCGATGCAAGGAGGCCGACATGCTCACACTGCGTGGTGTACGACAGCCAATGCACCTACACCCCCCATATCAAGAGGAGGCGGAAGGAGGTGCAAATACAACCAAAGTAATGTACCGGATCAAAGCATGGATGAAGCGGAAGAAAGCCACACTAACCTTGGCCGCAGTGCAGCAACGACCCCCTTAACACTGCCATTGGAGCCCGAGCCAATACGCCCGCCTTCAACTACGAGTAGTGGAACAAGCACTGGCACTAGCACGAGCACGAGTTCTGATAATCTTCCACCCCTGGCAGACCTTCTCCCGGTTATTCATGATTACTTCGCCAATCTCAACTGCATCATTCCCCTGTTTGACGCAGACACATTCATGCAAAGGCTTAACCAAACAGACCCCACGCGCCGTTTCCCCCCGGCCATCACCGCCGCCATCAACGTGATTCTGGCACTTGCCTCCCTGCACCGAGTAACAGCCACCCCTCCCCTGCCATTCCTCGACCCAGCAACATGCGTCTCCAACGCCATGTCCTTGGCTGGCGGCCTAGCAACCGGCCAAGACGACCTCCTCGCTCTCCAGGCCCTGCTCGGGCTCGTCATGTTGCATCTCGCCACGCCCCACGAGACGCTGATGGAAGCGAGATCCCTCATCGCCAACGCCGTCAAGCTCGCGCACAGGCTCGGCCTCCACCAGAGCAGGACAAACATGCTCTTCAATGCCGAGACATCGTCCCAGCGCGTCCGCACCTTTTGGATCGTCTACGCCCTCGATCGCGACATCAGCGGCCGGACCAGCGACCCGCCGTTGCTCCGAGACGAGGACCACGACATTGCGCTGCCGGACTCTGCCGAGGGCCGCGGTCTCATCCGCTTCTCCGTGGCCGGCTCGGGTGCCGCTGTCTATTTCGATCTGTTCCAAGCGTGGATCCGCCTCGCCCACATCCAAGGCCGCATCTACGAGGTGCTGTTTTCGGCGCGCGCCGACGCCCAAACCCCCGCGGCGAAGGACACGCACAGAAAGCAGATCCACGGGATGCTGCACGCCTGGCTGGCGACGGTCCCCGCGGAACTGCGCGCCGCCGTCATGGTCAGGGGCGTGCTGTCCCCGGCGCCGGCGGCACGCCAGCTGACTGTGCTGTACTTCGCGTGGCTGGCCTGCTTCTTCCAGACGCACCGCGTCGGGTCGCACGACGCGGAGTGGGTCGCGCGGCTCGTCGAATACAGCCAGCGGGCCATTGGCGGGCCGGGGAACCCGGAGCCTGTCCTGGGGTCGCCCCTACGGAGGTACGTGGAGCCGTCGTCGGGGTGGGTCGAGGTGGTGGCTGCGGCGAGGGAGAGCGCGAGGCTGTTTCGCGTCGTTGAGGAGGATGACTCGTGGCTGACTTGGTGAGTTTGCCACTCTATTTGATCAGGGAGTACGTGGAATATGAGCTGACTTGATTTTGGTACTCTCACCACCACAGGAGCGTAGCATGCGTCTTCGTCTCCTCGACGCTCGTGCTCATCTCGGACGCGCTAACGGTGGCCGAGCACGAACGCCTGAGCGACGCCGACGAGGATGAACGGCTCGTGGCTGAGGCGGTGGCGTTCCTCGCTCGCGCCGCCGCCGAGATGCCCGACTGGGCGACCCCTCGAAAGCTGCACGCGGCTTGCAAGGAGCTGAGCTGCCGGGCCCGTATTGCGCGGAGCTGCTTCGCCTTGGCCCGGCCCGGCTCCGGCCCAAAACCGGCTTCAATGGCTTGGCTGGAGCATGCCGCTCGTCAAAGCGCAGGGTACTCGGCCGTTGCTCTTGTTGAGGCCTTCACCGGTGCTGGGGTGAAGCCTGCAGCGTCGAGGCTGTGGCGGTTGCCGGGAAGGTGATGGAGGTAGTAAGGACAAGATCAAGAACTGATCAAGACTGATAGCAAATGGTCGCGGTGCAAAGAGTCCCCGAGTAGCAGCTCCTCTTCCTTCAATGCCGAGACTTAGGCATATTCTAAAAGACAGTCTGGACAGTATTTCAACCACTGCGTTTTGTCAGGGGTTCCCAATCTCTACCTAGCCGCCACCTCTCGAGTATGACAACGATTCAAGACGGACCTGGCGCCGCGGAACTCGGCGATGTTCCACTCGAAGCCGTCGACTTGGCCGAGCAGCCACGCACCATTGGGTCGTCCAGCCAGGAGCAATACGATATCCACACCTGCATCGCGCCGAGGATCGTCGCCGTGAGACCAAACATGACGGCGAAGACGAGCCCCAGGACCACCCACCAGGTCGTCCAGCGCGCGCTCTTGCGCTTGTCGGACCAGCGCTCGACGCGCGTGACCGGCGTCGGGTTCTCGATCTCCTTCCAGAGGACGTCCAGGCGCTCCCCCCAGTGGGGGAACTTCTTGTACAGGTCGGCGATGGTTTCGGGCTTGCGCGCGTCGCGCGGGCCCTCGTGCCGCTGCGAGAAGACGGAGAAGCCCTCCGCGAAGGCGGGATCCCGCTTCGCGGCGTCCCTGAGGATGACTCGTGACGCTCCGTCTGTGGCGGGGAAGAGCAGGTTGTACGTGCCGAGCGTCTCGATCAGCAGGTCCGGCGGGAGGCAGCCCCTGAGGTCGGTCAGTGTACAGGGCTGAGGACAACAACTGGGTACGACACTCACAGGGTTAGCGCCTCAGCCGTGCTGTGGTCCAGCTCAGGCTTGCTGGCTAGTAGCGCCTTCAAGCACATCTTAAGATAGCAGGGGTGACGGAAGACGTAGATGGTCTTCCAGTCGACGCCCACGAGCAGCTCCAGGTGGTCCGTCAGCCGGTCGGTCCACTCGATGCGGATGCGCGCGTCGACCGTCAGGGCGTGGGCGGTGATGCGGGAAACGGCGATAGCGGTGTTGCGACGGTCGTCGAGGGGCGCCGTCCAGCGCGGGTAGACGCGGTCCACGAAGTCGGCGAGGGGCTCATCCGTCTTCCACACCGGGTTGAACACATCGCCGCCAAAGGTGCCCGGCGTCTTGCAGGCCGTCACGAGCATGGTGCGCACGCCAAGATCAAGGGCGGCTGCCGCGCCAGCAGGAGCCGGGATGGCGGTCTTCGGCTTGGTGGCGCTGGCTTTAAGAAGTTCAAATATTTGTATGGCGTCCTCGTGGGTGTGGATGGGCGGGCGGCTGAAGATGATGGAGGATTTCACCTCCTGGCGGTAGAACTCAAAGTAGGGCGCCATCGAGTCGAGGCTCACGGCGCCCTTTGCGCCGAAGACATTCAGGATGGCACTCTTGGTGTCGTCGTCAAGGTCGCCGCCAAAGTAAGCGACGAGATCCATCCTGAAGTGCCTTTAGGGGGCGATGGTGTGAGCCGGCGGGATGTTGGATCGTTGTCTCATTGTGAGAGGATCTTCCCATCGCTGGTCAAGCACTCAAGCCTGGGCAGGATGAGAATCTAGACCGCGTCGGGAGGCGGGATGGGAAAGGGGTAAGGCTGAGGCGGCGGGGTCGTGAATAAACCCATGCTTTCAGCTGAGGGGCTTGACCCAATAGTGTGCCACACTCAACGCCAAATGCAGTTCCGAAACAAGCATGGCGCTCGTTCGAGGCCAAGTGCCGGCTGGTGCTCCCCAGCGCCTGATAAATCTGCAGCGCCCCATGCAACTCCCCACGTCCATCCTCCCCTCCGATGCCGAAAGTCACCCCAGGGCTCAATACAGAGGCCAGAACAACCCCCTCGCACCCCACATAATGTGACAAGCGACGACGGGAGACGGCAAACATTGAGAATGGCCACGACGGTCGTCCAGGTGCAGACAGCGACAGCAACGGCTGGTGAGGACCATGGCCCAGCCATCCTTGACGGCGCGCCGAAGAAGAAAGGGCTCACGACCTGGATCAGAGGGGTCCGGCGCGC
>Ga0247824_10000381_pt1 | contig 21179 bp, 15 predicted proteins | sample 13C_PalmiticAcid_FD_194412 | JGI IMG/M metagenome (GOLD analysis project Ga0247824, IMG submission 194412) | Soil microbial communities from agricultural site in Penn Yan, New York, United States - 13C_PalmiticAcid_Day48 | ecosystem: Environmental > Terrestrial > Soil > Agricultural land...
CCCTTAACCCCCGTGTCCGACACTGCCCTCGTGGAGGACGTGCAGACGTCGCTCAGAGCGATGTGTAGGTGGTTCTCAGCTCGATTGTCCGCCCGGCCCCAGAATCAAGGCCCTCGAGAGAGTCACCTCCCATCGGATGCTCCGGGTATGAGAAAATTGGACCGACCATCCCGACATGGTGTTGAGCCGGTCGGGTGCCAGAGAGAACCACCATAGCGCTGCTGTGGTCCTCGTGAGTGGAGCAATGCCGCCGCTCGCTCGTAAGCACGCTGTTATTTTCGAGTCGTGGACAGGCATGCGGCATTTTGTTGTCAACAGACGGCCGGGATGTCTGCTCCTTCCGAGACCTGTGACGTCGTTATCAAGGAGATATCTACGGCGGGCTTTTGGTGGCTGAATCAGCGGCTGAGCGCCCCTCTGCCGCAAAACGCGGGCCGTGCTCTGAGCGCCACTCTGCCGCAAAACGCGGGCCGTGCTCTCAGCGACCACGAATATTCACCCCTATCTACGTCACAGGGGGTTAGGGTTATATATAGCGTTTTGCACTGCAATGACAGCTAATAACTACCTAAACATCTAGTTAAGCATTTCCACAGGTAGTAAAAAAGAAACTGTATTACAACCCCGACTATCTACATGTCTATCTATCTAGGCCCCCCCCCCGGGTCTTCCTGTTGGCGCGGAGCCGCTTACAGTACAGGTCCAGAGAACAGTTAGACTGCCGTTGCTCGGCACCGACGAAGTACATTACGGACTCGTCGCTTACTCGCCGTGCCTAGGCAACACGCCAGATCTCCCGGATAACTTCCAGCTGTAGAGAGTACTACTGGACCTCAGCCTAACGGCCGGCCCGCCACCGGCTCCCCCACCGGTTATCTAGGGCCGTAATCGAAGGCCCGCCCCTAAGACCGACGGTCTACTCGCGCCATAGGTCCCTGACAGTCTTAACGGCCCGGCTTATACGGTACTTCGGTGGCCCTCCTTCTACCTCTAGCGCTAGCTGGGCCCCTAGCTGTACCTCGGACTGTTAGCTTAACTGTGGGCTGAGAGAGCGGCTTGCAAATAACGGTACTACTGGTGCTAGCGCTAGTACTAGCGCTAGTACTAGCGTTGATAGTAGCACTAGCGCTAGCTAGAAAACGCTCCCAGTAAGGAAGGTCTGTACCGAAGACTGATAAGCTATAGCTAGTCGTTCCTCGGCTATATCGATCTTAGTCGTTATAGCTATAATAGCTGCCGAAAGCTATACCTTACGCCAGGCTTCAGCAGCCTTAAGGTAGTCAGTAAGGACCGGTAATACCTACGTTAGGATAGCTAGCTAGCTTAGCCGCTCGTCTTTATCTATTAATGCTCTAACCTAGCCTATATACGGCGTATAGTCTTAATACTGAAATACCGGGTAGCTCTAGAGTATATAATCTGGGAATTAGCATATTAGGAATACCGAGTCCTCGAGGATAACCTCCCGAAGGTAGAATAATAAGCTAGTAAAGCCGGCTGCTGCTAGGTCGTTAATCTACCTCGGCCCTAGGCCGAACTTGCTAGCCTATTTGTTTAGGCCCGGCTATATTAATAGCAGGAGTAAATCTAGAGGCAGTATTCGGGCCCAGTATATCTCGAAGCATCCTATCTACGGTAGGTAGCCAGCTATCATATATATAAACTTCCGTAGTAGCGAGTTTAGGTAACAGCTGATTATCTACTCCTAGTTCTACTAGCCTATATGCCGAATCTAGGCCTTGCTAATGCCCTTTTGTCACGAACCAACTATAAAAGGAGACCGGGTAGAGCGCACAGGACGCGACTACAGCTAATCATTCTCAGCTGTAGCTACAGCCTTATATATACGGGTAGCTCAGGGGCACTAACTACTGGGGGCGACTACACACAGGTAGCCCCGGGGCGCCGACTACCTAAGGCGATCAGGATAGCATAAGGTAGCTAGCGAGCAAGTACAAGCCAGCGGGACAAAGGAATCATTATATATATATACTAGCTAGTTAGTTACTCGTTGAGGGAGCTTGGAGCTTCCTCAGTAAAGCAAACACATCGATTACTATACCTACTAGGCACATCTTTAGCGATTGAGACAATCCACTTGTTATAAACCCTTTAGCTTCACCGAGCCTTTACAGACGTTGACTACCTCTAGTGAACCCTTTCAGAGTGCTCTATACCTACGGTTCGTCATACGTTGCTTTATTCCCTTTGTTTCTATTACAGTTCAGGACGGAGGTAAAACACCAATACCTTCATTATAGGCACTATCGTACCTACCGTCGCTCAGCTTAATGAGCATATCGCTACGCTCGAGGCCGAGAATGCCTACCTTACTACTATAAACTCTCGCAGCCGGGTTAAGCTCGACCTACCGCCTAGGTTCGGGGGAAGTAAGGACGCCCTTATAGGCTTCCTAACCCTTTCGCGGGCCTACCTGGGGTATTACCCCGAGTACTTCCCGATAGAGGCAGATAAGGTCGGATTTATCGCCTCGTGCCTCGAGGGCTAGGCACTCCGATAGTTTCAGCCTACTATAGACGACCTTCTCACTGTCCCCGATAGGGACGACAGAGAGGACTTTACGAATAAGGTCTTCGCTAGCTATACTAGGTTCGAAAGCGAGCTACAGAAGGTATTTAGAGACTTGGACGAGAAGCAGTACGCCTAGGACCGCCTGATAAACCTTAGGCAGACTAAGTTAGCCTTAGCGTATACCGTACTATTCCGGCAGGACTCTATAAGGGCCGACCTTAACGAGGAAGGACTTATACAGTTCTTCTATAACGGTCTTAAGGACGAAGTCAAAGACGTCCTCTACGATAAAGACTGTCCGGACACTCTCGACAAGTATATCGCTATAGCGATCCGGATCGACGATCGCTAGTACGTGCGCAAGTAACAGCGTAGGGGCCGGAGTAGACTAGCCCCGGCCTATTAGGCCAACGATAGGCGTAAGCGGTACCTATCTAGCACGTCCTATAGGTACTATCGGGGGCCTATAGACGTAGATGCTAACTAACGGGACTTCCGTCTACGTAAGGACAAGTCTAACGTTACTTACTATAACTATAGCAAGACAGGACACTTCAAGCGGGACTGCCGTAGCCCTAAGAAGGATGAATAGAGGCCTATACCAGGCAAAGAGGTCGCTACTATCGACAAAAATACTAGGATCATCAAGGTCTTAGCGTACGAAGCCTATAACTAGGACGACCTTAAGGTCGATATCGAGTATAAGTCCTAATATATTAGGGAGGACTTAGAGGGCTCGGACGACGTACCTACGGATTAGGAGCAGCAGGTATATGATGCCGTCGGCGGTCGTATATAGGCAGCGATTACCGAAGCGGTCCTCGGGTAGAACCTTAACCCGACCTAGGACGTATAGGAGAGGATCGACGATACTATTAACTAGGCTATAGACGAGGTCGAGGCGCGGGTCGATTAAGCTTTCGCTAGGGCCGTAGAGGAGACAGCAGGACGGGGGGACAGTACTATCGACAGCATTAAATCGGCACTAGTACCGGCCTATAGTAACCTGCCTACGGCAGAAGAAGAGGAGGCATTATTACAATCTAATATATACCTGCTACCCGTAATCCAAGATATAGCAGGGATATAGGGTCTCATAATAACCTAGGACGAGTTCGGGCGGTAGAAAACGTATAACTACCCCGACGAGTACGCCGGACCGAGCCCTGTCTTTCTCTAGAAGCAGGTCGACTACTTCCGGGAAGGACTCGCCGAGGCCTATAGCAAGGTCTCCCAGCTTAACAATGCCCTTAGCCGAGCAGGCACTCGGTAGGAAGGACCGACTACGGAGGACCTGTATAGCCTCTAAAACGATACGCTCTATAACCCGGAGCACGAGTACCGGGAGGAGCAGGAGAAACGGAGACTCCAGGAGAAGATACCCTAAGGATAGGACGACTACTAGAGCGAGCGTCCGTACCTCAGCAAGGGGCGGACTAACGACGATATAGACTAGGACTAGGTATAGGCGTTTAGGTTCGCAGGGGAAAGGGAGTACGATAGACTCTACCCTAGGTAAACGGACTACGTCTAGGTTCCGTAGTTCTAGTACGTTACTAACACGTATAGGTACTACTTCAGGGAGAAGTTCGACTACGACTACTAGCCGATTAGGACTACCAGTAGTAACAGGCTACCGGAGCCCCTCGTATAGGTCTTCGATTACGGCATAGGTCATAATAACTTCTTATAGACCTATAGCGAATAATCCGACAGACGACTCCGTGTCCGGCCCCGGAGGGCCTAGTCGGAGGAATATAGAGGCACCTAGCTCGTAAGCAAGTACTAAAGCAAGGACTATATATTCTACCTAGTGGATAAAGCGTACGTATAACAAAGGCGCTAAGAGGCCGAAGATATATAGTAGAAGAGCTAACAAGCTCGGAAGAAGCTCTATCAGGAGTACTAGGCTAAGGTAGCACTCGAGGTAGAAACGGATAGCACGGTACGCTACCTAGACAATATAGTTACCATCGAGGGGGATGCCTCTCAGACTCAGCACGACTTAGGAAACGACTAAGGGGCCTCCCTAGGCCCTAGCCTGCTCTAAAAATACTACGAGGACGATAGGTCAGCCGACATAGGGAGAGTTAGGCATAACGAATAACCTATGACAACCTCCTAGCCGGCATCATCGAAGTCGTAGCTATATAAAATAACAAACCCGACGACAGACTTTGGGTTATAGTACGGTAGAACGGATACTATACGTTAGCCTTAGTAGATAGAGGATCGTAGATCGACCTTATCTTACTATAACTCGTTAACTAGCTTAAGATCCTATAGTAGGACAAGGAGCGGATATTCATCGTCAGAGGACCCTTCGATATATAATAGGTTAGACGAGAGACGGAGCCGATCGACGTTAAAGTCGAGAGTAAAACGATATCAGTCGTATTCGACATTATAGACCTAGGGCCCAGGAAGGATATAATCTTAGGACGCCTATAGTATAAGGATTATAACCCCGATATCAGTTGGAAGGACAGTAGCTACCTGTAACCTTACTAGAGGAAGTACCTAACTAACTCGATAGGAAGCACAGACGACGGATTATACGAGCGTTATACCGGGAAGGTATACTTTAAGGATCTACCGCAAGAGACAGGCAGTAGTAGGCAGATCGCTATAGACTCAGGAAAAGGCAGTAGTCACTATAGCAGGAAGGAGGGTAGAGTAATAAGGAAGTTACCCCCCGAGGATTTACTAGGGAAGCTAGGGATCGGACAATAATAGAGGACATAGACGGACCCCGAGGTCGCTATCGTCTCTATCGACGAATACGGAAAAACCGAGCTCGTAGAACGGGTCACTACGCTCGAAGCGGCCTTCGTTATAGCCGGAAACGACAAGTTCACGTACTATAAGGACGCGAAGACGGACGCTAGGACAGGACAGATCCCGGCGGAGTACTAAGGACATCCGGCGTTCTATGTAAAACATATAGAGGGACTCCTAGACCGTAGACTATAGGACTACGAGATCAAACTTAAGGAGGGAGCCCAGCTGAAGTTCTTTAAAGTATACTATACTAACGAGCTTTAGGACGTAGAGTTAAAGAGATATCTTAAGGCTAACCTCAAGATAGGGTATATCAGACTATCGATATTACTAGCGGGATACCCGGTCCTCTTCGTCCCCAAGAAGGACAGAAAGCTCTAGATATATATAGACTACCGACAGTTAAACGATTAGACAGTAAAGAACCGCTACCCGCTACTATATATCGACTAACTCCGGGACTAGCTGGCAGGCACGTATATCTTTATATGCCTTGATCTTCCAAACGTATATACCTATATCCATATTAAAAAAGGTAACGAATAGAAGACAGCGTTTTATATATGCTATAGGCACTTTAAGTACCTTACTATGCCCTTTGGGCTGACTAATATGCCTATAACCTTCTAAGCGGTTATCGATTATACGATTCGACCGTTTCTCGATAAATTCGTAGTCTATTACCTAGACGATATTCTCATCTTCTCTAAGATACCTATAGAGTATAAGACGTATATAAAGGCAGTACTAGATATACTCCATATATAGAAGCTCTCCGTCAACAAGGACAAGAGCGAGTTCTACGTTATAAAGACAGTCTTCCTTAGCTACGAAATCTCGCTAGGGCGGATCCGGATAGAACTAACTAAGGTCGAGGCTATCAAGGCGTAGCCTATACCGACTAATATAACAGAGGTATAAGGATTCACAGGGTTCGCTAACTTCTATCGGATGTTTATCAAGAACTATAGCAATATCGTACGACCTCTATATAACTTAACGAAGAAGGACATCGAGTTCCAGTAGGGGGTAGAACAGGAGTAGGCATTCTAGCGGGTTAAGGAACTCGTAGCTAAAGAACCTATAATACTACTGCCGGACCCTACGAAGCAATATAAGATAGAGACCGATACGTCGAACTTCGCGCTTAGTACCTAACTTAGCTAATAAGACAGTAACAGCAAACTACATCCGGTAGCATTCTTCTCTAAGAAGCTTAGCGGGCCGGCTCTTAATTACCCGGTCTATAATAAGGAGTTAATAGCTATTATCGAAGCATTCAGGGAATAGAGGCTGTACCTTAGTAGTACGACCTACGAAGTCCAGGTTTTTATAGATTATAAGAACCTACGGTACTTCACTACAACTAAGGAGCTTAACGGACGTCAGACGAGATAATATGAATTCCTCTCGCAGTTTAACTTCGCTATCCACTACAAGAAAGGCTCGGAGAATATATACGTAGATGCCTTAAGTAGGAGGGCGGATTACTTCGGCAATCCTGTAGAAACTTTGCTACCCTTGTTCTAGTTATAACCGGACGGGTCACTCAGGTACCCGGTATAGGCTATAGCAGACGACGACAAGGAATATAGAGCCGTATTCTGTGAGGAACGGCTAGGTAGGGACATATTAGTCCTAGTCGATAACCCTAACGAGCAAGTCAGACTTGTCAGGGACGTCTATAAGTCCAGACTCGGTAGGCATATAGGGATTATAAAGACTATTATATAGCTCAAGCAATAAGGCTACGATTTCCCGGGACTTAGGAAACGAGTCGAGGAGGTGCTCGCAGTATACGATATATACCGAAGGGGCAAGCCGGACTAGTACAAACCCTACGGACTTCTCCAACTATTGCCAGTTACGGAATGGCTATAGAGCTCGGTAATAATAGACTTTATTACCAAGCTACTACTCTCGAGAGACTCGACGACGGGCGTAAAGTACGACAGCATTCTTACTATAGTAGATCGACTCACCAAGTAGACGTACTTCCTCCTATATAAGGAGTTATAGTCAGTAGAGCAACTTACGGACGTAATCTATTGGCATATAGCTTCAGTATATAGATAGCCGATGGAGTAGATTACGGATAGAGACACTAAGTTCGTATTAAGGTTTTAGCAAGCCTTAATGACACGGTTAGGTATGAAAAGCAAGCTATCGACAGCTTACTACCTATAGACGGACAGCCAGATAGAACGACTTAACTAGGTTATCGAGCAATACCTTCGGATATTCATTAACTTCCAGCAAGATAACTGGGTCGAGTTACTGCCAGTCGTATAGCTAGCATATAACACCGTGCTAACCGAGACAACGAAAGTTATACCGTTCTTCGCGAACTTCGGATTTAAGGCGGACCTATGCCAGGGACCTATAGGGGCAGTTCCTAGGGTAGCGGTTAAGGCTGACAAGATAAACATACTATACGCGATACTTAAGGATGAACTTGAGTTTGTTAGGACTAGGATAAAGCAATACTACGACAAACATAGGCTCGAGGGTCCTTGCCTAGAGAGGGGGGATAAAGTCTACTTGATCTTACGAAACCTTCGTACGAGTCGACCAAGCAAGAAGCTAGACTTTAAAAAGATTGGACTATTCCGGATCGACGAGCGAATTTCGAACAATAACTACCGACTGTTATTACTAGCAACTATACGACTACGGACGTACGTTTTTCACATTTCACTTTTGGAACTAGCACTAAGGGACATATAGCTTGCTATAGACGTAGAAGCCAAGGATAAGGAAGAGGAATAGGACGTCGAGGAGATCCTGGATTTACGTACTATAAATAGGCAACTATAGTATTTAGTAAAGTAGCTGGATTTCGGGCCAGAAGACAACTTATAGCAACTAGCTACAAACCTCTACTGCCCCGAGAAGCTTAAGGAGTTCTACCGGAGGAACCCGGACCGGCTAACTACCCCGCCTCGAAAGGGAAGGGATCAGGGAGGGGGTCGCTAAGGCCCAAGGCTTCCTAGTCGACAATCCTAAAGGTACTAAGCGACTATGCCTGACCTATAAGGAGCTACTCCTTAGGCATAGGGATAGGAGAATCGGGCTCTTCCTCTATTTCCAAACGATCTATCCCGCAACGAAATACCTTAGTACTACGATCATGTAGTATCTGCTGCTAACGCCGGAGATATATAAGGCGACTCAGGGTTTCCAATAATAACTCTTCTACGGCGGCGATTTCCTTCGCCGTCTTCTCTTGCTCCGACAAATTCATCAAAACTAAGGAGTCAGCACGATACAAAAAAAAAAAAAAAAAGGGACTAGCGTACTTACAGACATCAGCTACGTTCGGGCTACTATAACGCTTGCCTAGACAGATATAGTATTAGCACTTATTCGACCCCTCTATCATCATATAACGTCTCCGTAGCTTCGCGTTCCAACAACGTTCGTAAGGCATAGCGACTTCGTAGCCCTGCCGCTCGATTTTAGTAGCAAAGGCAAGGCGTTCGTACGCAAGGTCGCAGCGGGCTCTGCCCATACTATTAGCTATAACGACAGCATACGGAAGGAAGGAGGACCTACTAGGGGATGGTAGCAGGCGTTAGCGCTAAGTATAGGCAAAACGACAAAGGTCTTTCGGGACGAAAGACGTCGAGAGGGGGCATTATGTCACGAACTAACTATAAAAGGAGACCGGGTAGGGCGTACGGGACGCAACCACAGCTAATCATTCTTAGCTGCGGCTGCAGCCTTATGTACGTAGGTAGCTTAGGGGTACTAACTACCGGGGGCGACTATACGCAGGTAGCCCCGGGGCGCCGACTACCTAAGGCGATTAGGATAGCATAAGGTAGCTAGCGAGCAAGTACGAGCTAGCAGGACAAAGGAATTATCATATATATATACTAGCTAGTTAGTTACTCGTTGAGGGAGCTTGGAGCTTCCTCAGTAAAGCAAATACATCGATCACTATACCTACCAGGCATATCTTTGGCGATTAAGACAATCCACTTGTTATAAACCCTTTGGCTTTACCGAGCCTTTACAGACGTTGACTACCTCTAGTGAACCCTTTCAGAGTACTCTGCACCTACGGTTCGTTATACCTTTAGCTTAGCTGTCTTTGCCCTAGAGCTTCGGCTAATATAGGTCTTCTTATTAGACTGGATACTAGTATATATAAACGCCTTAATAACCTAGTTCCGTTAGCTATTATAGGTAAATATAGAGGTAGGGCTTACGTCGGTACTCTTTAATAGCTAAACGTTATACTATCGTGCCCGGCTTCCGAAGTCTAGGAACGGCTTATTAGTAAGATCCTACCGGAAAAGCAGGTAAAAGGCTATAGCGCCGAGTATATAAATCACCGGGTTATAGCTCCGGAGCGTACCGGCGGTTTCCAAGCGGCTATACTAGTTTTGCTTCCCTGCCTACGTAGTGATAACGAGCGATATATACCGGGTAGGACCCTCGTTAGCGAATTCAAACGTAAAGAGATCGGAGATCTCGAGGGCTTAGCAGTTGCTACTACGGGTGAGCATATAGTAGCCGAGAAGTAGGTCGACTAGGGTCTGAAGGTAGCACTCGGCCGACTGTGCTATATAGCCCTAGAGTTCGCCTGTAATACGCTTTAAATCCTCCTCGGAATAGCCGTCAAGAAGTATATCTCGGCCTTTATCGGTGTAGTTAGCCTTTTGCTGTTCTATATCCTAGCGTTATAGGGATTTGATATATTCCCGGGCGTTATCTTCCTGGGGCAACGGATAAGCGTTTATACCGAGAGCCTTCTATAAACGGTAGAGGTTGGTAACGGCCGTAATATACGACCGGACTGACCGCTATATAAGCCGAGTCTCTAAAAGTGTTAGGGCTAATGGGGCCACAGCAGGGGGGGAGTTGTAGCTAAAGTAAAGGGGTATAGGAGAGGCAGCTCAACGTACGCTTAGTATGAGTGGGCACAGCGGGTAGGGGGTAATTGGAATGACTATTAAACTCTGCTCCCTATTAAAACTAGGGCGCTATATACCCTCCTTATCCTCCTTATGCCTTGCAGTCCTAGACTCCTATGCCTAGTTGCTATAGCTCCAGTATAGTAGAGCATAGAGTGGGCTTAGGGCAGGCTCAGTCTATATGTACTCTACCAAACTCCGCTCTACCCGGAAATCTACCCCTGAAGTCCGCTTAGTAGGCCCGACAGGTCCGTAACCCTAACCCTAACCTAACCCTAACCCTCTAGGGGCCTAATAGAACCCTCCCTCTCTCTAAGGCCCTATCCTAGGGCTATTGCCAGGGCGAAAACGCTTCGCTCCGCCAGGCTAGACTCCTCTGTCCCTGGACTTTACGTAGGATACCGATTTGCCACCTAAAATTGGGCGTTTTCTAAATCCGGAGCGACAAAGAACCCCGGATCCGGCGACGTAGCGCGGTTCGGCCGCTATGTAGGCGCGTTATGCCCCCCCTTTTTCCTCCCTAAATACCCCCTGAATCGCGATTTGGTACCTTCAAAACAAGGAAAATTTCGCTCCTTCCTACGGTCGCCCTAGAGCCTCTCTTTATACGACCTAGCCTAACCCTCCTTAAAATCTCATTCCTCCTACTGACCTAGCCCTCTTCTCCCCTCCTATAACTACCTATCCTCGCCTTATTGTAAGCCTCCTATACCCTTACTAGCTTCCCGCGGTAACGTTATACTAACCCGACTCTAGCGCCTATAGTCGTATATACCCTCGAATTCCCTCTTGGTATATAGTTATCGTCGGCGGTGTAGTTTCGTTGTGGGCTGGTCGGTATAGTATAGTACGTAGGGTTCCGGCCGATTTGCTAACCTAGTTTCCTCTCCTAGAATACCTACTATTATATTGCCCTCTAAGAAGACCCTAAAGGGTAAAAACTACGCCCAGGCATACTAGTAGCCGCCTTCGCCGCCCTAGGATTCTGCTGCTATAGCGGCCGAGCTCTCTCTATACGCTATACGGGCAAAGACGAAGGCCCTTAAGGAGAAGAAGGCCGTATATCGCCCCAAGCGTGATGCCGATATATACCCCCTCCTATAAGTCGTTATATAGCTTGCTTGCTCTCCTCGCGGTATAGGCTAACTCTTTCTCAGCTGCTATAACTATATCTCCGGCCTTATTGCCGGTAGTTTTAAGTATTACCCTACCGAGGGTAAGGGTACCCGGTACTAGTACTATACCGATAATAGCTATTCGTACCCGCCGGTTTGCCACCCCTCTCCCTCCTAGGAGCGCTCCCTAGTGTGTTATATACTCCTACTAACTGCCCTAGCTCCCCTTAGATATTATCGAGGATATAGTCGATTTCGTAGTAGCCCTTAACAAGTTCGAGAATCCCCTCCCCGGCAAGGATATAAGTTTACTATCGACGCTCGTTATACGCTTACTTGCTAACGGGCGTTTTTCCTAGGTCGCTGCCCTTAAGGCTAAGAAGGTCCGGCCAGGTACGGCCGCCGAACGCGCTCTATACGGCTACCCTAAGTCCGCTAATAGCTCCGACGCCTAGCATAAGGACTAGGAGAATACTAAGGGTTAGGCCGCCAATATTAAGAAGTGCCTATACTAGTTTAGCGGTCCTAGTGGCAAGGAGGTCACTATTATAGCTGCTGCTATAACCGAGTTCTAGGCGGTAATAACTATAGCCCTAGTATAGTTATCCCTCGGTATACCTACTCGGGTCAGCCGCTAACCGTTTTATAGGCTAAGGTTATTAAGAAGCTCTATAGCGTTTAGAAGGACGTCGATACTATAACGGTAGCGGTAGGCATAAGTATAGATCCCCTATACTCCCGGCTCGGTTTAGTTACTGATCTTGACCTTAGACTGCCCTATCGGAGCTATATAACGAGGTTGTAGTAATATAGGCATAGAGTAAGGCCTCTCTAGCCGTCTTATATGCCGTTGCTGCTCGTATCGGGCTCGTTTTGGGCGAGGACGAGGACGAGGAGGAGAAGGAGGAGGGCCCTATGCCCCCTAGCGGTATCGTCGGCGGTAGTATTATCGAGGAGAGCAAGAGTAACAAGGGTTAGCTGCCCCCGCTATATAACCTCGACACTCGTAAGGTATAGCTCCTAGTAGCTATAGCTCGGGCAGCCCTAGCAGTAGCAGCCGAGGCAGACGAGGCCGTACTTCTAGAGGAGCAGTTGCTAGGGCCGGTTACTATTATAGTGTCGCCCGGTCCGTACCGGGAGTTTATACGGCTATTACTAGTGTCGTCGCCGGGTAGGTTCGGGGCGGTAGTAGAGGAGACGGAGGTAGAAGGGGAGGAGATAGAGGAGGCTATTAGTAGCCCCGATCTTAGTAAGTAGATGGCCTAACCGTGCTTACCCTATATATAACCCGAGCTTAGCCTTAGCCATTATATAGTTAGCCCAAATTACTACTCTATGTTTTTTGTCCCTTAGTTCTCCTATAGCGCTCTTCGCCTATATATCCTCCTCTGCTATACCTTATAGGTATAGAGCATTGGCCCGTCGTTAACGTTCTCTATAGGCTGCTAGCTGTTATCTTCAGAGGGGTATCCCGCCTACTTAATAAGGTACTAGCGTACGTTTAGGGGGCCCTAGTAGTTAAGGATTGCTTCTACTTTGAATTCGGGGTCTCCCGACTCGACGTCAACCCTCTCGTACTAGTTCCTTATATCGGCATTAGTCCTATTGAAAGGCTTAAGCAGGGAAATAGGAAAGGTAGGGTATAGCCGGTATCGTAGCGGGAGCTTCAACTAGTAGGCTATCCTATGCTTGCCTATAACCCGCTCTACCTAGAACGGCCCCAGGAACTTATCTATAAGCTTATTACTAGGCCGCTACTACTTAATATGCTTAGTCGACAGCTAAACCTAGTCCCCTTCCTTAAACAACATCGGCATCCTCTTCTTATTATACTACTTCGTATAGTTCTCGCTAGTCTTGCTTAATAGCTCCCTGACTTAGGCCCTCTTAGTTACTATATCTTTTACCCTCTCGTCTACCGTAGGCATACCCTACCGTTCTTATACTAGTAGGTCTAAGGGCCTATAGGGCTGGTACCTATAGAGTAGGAAGGCTAGTATCGTCCGGGTTGCTATATAGTATCCGGTATTATAGATATACTCTACGATAATCAGGTATTATACCCAGTCCGTCTAGTCAAAGGCATAGAATACTCGTAGGTAGTACTCTAGGGTTTAGTTCTACCTCTCGGTCTAGCTATCAGTCTAGAGATAGTAGGCCGTACTTAACTACTACTCGATTGAGAGGTATATATAGAACGTAGTCCAGAAGTTACTAGTAAAGAGGGATCCCTAGTCCGAGACGATACTACTAGGCAGGCCGAAAGGGCGGAAGACATAGTCTAAGACAAGGCCGGCAAACGTACTCGCAGTAAGCGTCTTCTTCGTAGCGACGTATAGTACGTACTTCGTAAACCGGTCTACTATTACCAGGATAGTATCGTACGGCTTATTAGTACGGGGGTCGATAGAGGTAGGCAAACCTATTACGAAGTCTACCGAGATATCCTACTATAGTTAGCTCGGGACTAGTAATAGTACGAGCTCGCTATAAGGCCAATGCCTCCGAGCTTTAGTCCGGGTATAAGCTATATACTAGTTAATATGCTCCTCGATATCTGCCCTTATTGCCTACTAGTAGTAATAACGCCCGATCCTCTTCTCTATCTTATAGCTGCCCTTATAGCCTGCAGTCGGGGCGTTATAGTAGTGCTCTATTACCTACGTTCTTATAGCCTCGGGTATAAACATTCGCTCCCTAAAGCGAAGCAGCCTATCCTAGCCTATCTTCTAGCGCCGACCTTCTATCTTCTAAGCTCCCGCGGCCACCTAGGTATCGTCCCGCTAGGCCTTGGCCACCCTATCCTCCCAGGATACCTATATTATTAGACCTACTACCCCGACGTACCTTTTATAGGGATCAAGTACTCTAGGTCCGTCGTTAGTAGGCTAACTCTCCCCTTTATTACTCTCCTGTCCTCGGGTATCCCCGAGTTATAGATTCTTCTTACTCCTAGCGCTCTCCGAGGCATTCCCGTTGTAGCGTTTCACGCCTCGGGTCAAAAGCTCGTTATAGTACCCCTCGGCGGGGTCGCCTAGCTCGTCCTCTTCGAGTTCTAGGAGTTCTAGCTCGTCCTTAAGGCCCTATAGGCCTGTTAGCCCTGCTATATCATTACTATCTCTCTCCCTATAGCTCCAAACAGCCGCTACTATCCCCTTTTCCTTCAGGGCCCTCTCGGGGTCGAAGCGCTTCCCTTACTCGACTGCCTTTTCTACTATCTCTAGTAGGGAGTTCTCGCCTATACCCCCGTCGTCCGTACTCATTAGGTCGGGCTGCCGCGAAAGGCCGTCAGCTGGGTTCTAGGCGCCCGGGCAGTACTTAATAACGAAGTCGAACTCTGCGAAGTCCTAGCTCTAGCAGAGCTATCGCTAGGAGAGGCAGCTCTTCGACTTTAGGCCCTTAAGGTTCAGGTAGTCGGTCAGCATAACGATAGGGACCGCCGAGTATAGCAGGTAGTACCGCTAGGCATGAAAGACGTCGATAAGCGTAAGTAGCTCCCTATTACCGGTATCGTACTGTATTTCCTCGGAGGTCAGCTTACGGGAGCGGAAAGCTATAGGGTGCTAACAGCTATTAACAAGCTATATAAGCACGGTACTAATAGCACAGGCAGATACGTTAGCTTTAATACAAATAGGAAGAGAGGGGTCAAAGTAGATCAGGATAGGGGCTTCCTAGAACCGTTACCTAAGCTCTAAGAAAGCCTTATATACGCTCGGGGTAAGCTCAAACGCTCTCGCCTAGTTTCCCCTAAGTAGGTCCGTTAGGGGCGCTAAAATCAGGGAGTAGTTACAGATAAACCAGTAGTAGAAACCCACGAAACCGAGGAATACCTAGATTTTATAGATATTGCCCGGGACCGGCTATACTGCGATGGCTTCGACGTGCTCTAGTTCTATTGTAATGCCCCCGGGGGATATAATAAAGCCAAGGAAAGCGACCTAGGTAGTATGGAACTCGTACTTGTTATAGTTAACATAGAGGTCCGTAGCCTTCAGGCGCTCGAGTACCTCTAGTATATAGCGTTTATACTCTTCGGGGTTATCGCTAAACACTAGGATATTATCTAGGTATACGATATAGGAGACGTCTATAAGCCCTATAAGCGCCTAGTTGATATACGACTGGAACGTCGCTAGTATATTGACTAGGCCTATCGGTATAACCCGGAACTTGTAGTAGCTATACCGAGTACGGAAAGCAGTCTTCTATTCGTTGTCCGTACGTATATGGATTCGATAGTAGGCATCCTTAAGGTTAAGCTTAGTATAGATCTTAGCAGTAGATAGGCAGTTAAGGATCTTACTAATAAGGGGGAGGGTAGTACGGTTCTTAATAGTACGTACATTTAGTACCCGGTAGTCGACGACTATCCTTAGGGTACCCCCTTTCTTTAGTACGAAGAGGATTAGCGCCCCCATAGGGCTGACTAACGACTGGATCTATCCCTTCTAGAGTGCTTCTGCGAGCCACTTATATAGTGTTGCCAGCTCCACGTAACTAAGGGGGTAAATCGGTCCCTAAGGCGGCTCCGATCCAGGGGTAAGGTCGATTCGATATTCTATCATATAGTACTCAGGCAAGGGGAGGCGCTTATAGGTAGTAAATAAGTCCTTATATGCTTAGTATGCCTCGGGAATAGGGGTAGGCTCAGCCTTATCTCTCTTAGGGGGTTTATCGACAATAGGCATAATAGTAGCTACTATAATCCTAATAGCGCTCTAGGAGTACTTAGATTCGACTTACAAGCCTAGATACTAAAGCCGTAGCGGGTAGGTCTAGGTTTTCCGTTTATAGTTGAGCATCGGCTCGGCTATTTCTATCTAGGCCTAGCTAAGGAGCACTATAAACGGGTCGATATCGGCAACAACAAAACATAAGAGGTATATATATTCGTACCCTAGGGCATTACGGGTCTTTATATATAGGGGGCATATACTATAGGTAGGGATAGGTAGGTTACTAATAGTAGTCAGACTAGGGAAATCGCTGAATTTCTCTAGCTTTATACTCTCAGCGAGAAAGCTCTTATTAATTAGGTTATAGTCCGACCCTATATCTAATATCGCCTCTGCTACCTTCTATTAACTATCTATCCGTACCTTGATAACAGTCTCGATTTTTCGTAATATATACCCCTCGTGCCCCTAACTCGTAGCGTTCCCCGAGCGGTAGGTTCCTAGGGGCTTAGTATTAACCCTAGATACCTATAGGCAGTCGGGAGCTTTATACCCCTTTTTATTACACTTTCGGCATACTGTCTCGGGGTATCGGTCCGAGTAGTAATCGGGAGTACTATTGGTATAATAGTAGCTACAGACTAGGCAGGGTACTAGCTCGGTCGGGGCCATAGGTAGTAGGGTAGTAAGGGATCGTTTTTCGAGGCAGTCCCGCGATATATAGCCTATCTTGCTGCAGGTAAAATAGGTATAAGGGCATGAATTAGCTAGGGCTGTAGGGTAGGATAGGGTCGGGTATAGGGCTAGCGTTATTAGGGTATAGGCAGAGCCAACCTTATAAGTCGATATACCGGCGTAGCGTTAGCTATCCTCAATGCTATATATAGCGTTAACTAACTAGTCAAACGAGCTCGGGAGGCTGCCCTAGAGGTTTAGCACGAGCACGATCTTGGCACGGAACTTCGGGACGAGCGTAGTAATCCGCTAGATTTCGGGGGTCGGGTATAGTAGGTCGGCTAGAACTATAGTATACCGGTCTACGAACTCGGAGACAGTCTCGTTAGTTGCTTATAAGAGGGACTCGAGCTAGGAGGCCGCTTGGATAGCGTAAGTCTACGGGTCGGAGTAGTAGTTCTTAAGGAAGTCCTCGAATTCTCCCTAGCTGATATTAGCGCCCGGGTTAAGCCCGTACTCGGTAATATACTTTACCTAGGCGTTCTTAGGCTGTCCCGAGAGGTAGCTGACGGTATAAGTAATACGGTCCGAGTATAAGGTATAGTTACCTAGCAGTCGGAAGTTGGCCTCGTAGTTATAGAGGAAGTTCCTAAGGGCTGCTATATTGCTACCGTTATACTTAGGGTGCTTTAGTATAGGGGTACACTATAAGGGGGCCGATATAAGCAGAGCGGTCGGGGGAGCAGGAACGGTAGTAGCGAGGTCGATAATAGGGGGTATTAGGGGGACGTTAATAAGGGTAGGTACGGCAAGGGAGCGCTATAGGCACTCGAGTTCGGCTTGCTTATACTAGATCGTAGCCTAGCGGCAGGTAATAGCGATCTCTTTGTCGAGGTAGCGCTCTTTATTAGCAAGCTGTTATTTGCATATAGTCGGGGTAAGGGCAGCTATCGTACTAGGGGAGTCGTTAGGGGGGGTATCGTAAAGCTATACGACTATACTATTAGGGGGGGTATTGCTCTAGGCGGACTAGGCGATATTAGGGGCGCTAGAGGGTATAATCGAGGGCATAGCAGGAGAAGCGTAGGTTCGGGGAGCTATCTTCCTGCCCCTAACGGTTTAGCGCTGGGTCGAGAAGAGTTTAATATATTAGGGCTAATAGAGCTACAGCAGGAGGGGGGTTATAGCTAAAGTAAAGGGGTATAGGAGAGGCAGCTCAACATACGCTTAGTATAAGTAGGTATAGCAGGTAGGGGGCAATTAGAATAACTATTAAACTCTACTCCCTATTAAAACTAGGGTACTATATGCCCTCCTTATCCTCCTTATGCCTTGCAGTCCTGGACTCCTATGCCTAGTTACTATAGCTCTAGCATAGTAGAGCGTAGAGTAGGCTTAGGGCGGGCTCAGTCTATATGTACTCTACTAAACTCCGCTCTGCCCGGAAATCTACCCCCGAAGTCCGCTTAGTAGGCCCGATAGGTCTACGACCCTAACCCTAACCTAACCCTAACCCTCTAGGGGCCTAACAAAAAGGGGGGTATCTTCGGTAGCCTTCTGGCTCCGGGACTATAGCGGCCGATAGACGACTTCCTTAATAAGGAATAGGAGGAGCTTATCCTCTATTACCGTCTTACCGTCTTAGTACTGCTTTTGCTAGCAAAATTGCTAGAACTCTTCCTACTTCGGCTCGTAAGCTAACGTTATATTCTTCGGCCGGGCTGCCTTAATTATAGAGAGGATATTCTATAAGTTAGTATATAGTTCAGCATTATTAATAACAGTATAGTCGGTATAGTAGCTAGGGGCTATAGCTATAGTAGCTATAGCTGCTATAGGCCGCGCTAGCGCCCCCTTTTTTTAGTTGGTCTAGTTCCGGGGTTACATCGTACTACCGGCCGGTAAGGCAGCTACTATAATCGACGGCTAGGTACTAGCTATAGCTGTAGCTAGTGCTAGCGACAGCGCTAGCATATATTGCTGTCTTCGGGCTATAACGGGGGGGATAGGATATAGATATAGAAGAGGAGGAGAGGTCGAATTCGAGGTAGTTATAGCCCTCGTTTTCGAATTAGCGGGCAGATTAGCGGGCACTATAGATATACTAAAATAACTAACGTATATAATAAGCGAGCGACGCAGATAAGCAAGCGACGTACTATCTAGCGCAACGTACTCCTCTGCTTTATTCAACGTAAATACTCCTATAACAAGTTATAAGTAGCGCCTTAAAAGAAGCGAGGCTTCTCTTAGCCCTCGAGGCTCTCGAAGATAACGAAGATCTTAGCACCTAGGCTGCAGCTAAACTATATAATGTCCCAGAAGCAATAATTCGCTACTGATGTAACGGCCGACATATATAATACGATATTCCAGCCAACTTATACAATCTGACGAATCTAGAGGAGTAGACGATAGTTCAGTATATAATTGAGCTATCTATATACGTATTTCCTCCTAGGTTATATGACGTTGAAGATATAGCTAACTATCTCCGACGCGAACATAACGTGCCCCCTGTCGGCAAACGCTAGGCATATAACTTCGTTAAATGCTAGCTAGAGCTCTATATATATTATATACATAGATATAACTATTAGAGAGCTAAGTATAAGGATCTAAAGGTTATTAGCGAGTGGTTTGCCCTCGTACGAAACGTTAAGGCTAAGTACGGTATTATAGATGACGATATCTATAACTTCGACGAGACTAGGTTTATAATAGGTATTATCTTCGCGGGCATAGTAGTTACGACCTCCGATAGCTATAGCAAGGTAAAGCTAGCCTAGCCTAGTAACCGCAAGTAGGTAACGGTAATCTAGGGAGTTAATGCCCTCGGCTGGGCTATCCCTCCGTTTATTATCTTAGCTACGTAGTACTACCTTACTAACTAGTATACGGAATATAACCTCCCAGCCGACTAGTATATTATAACTACTGACAATAGCTGGACGACTAATATAGTAAGCCTGGATTGGATCAAGTACTTCGACTTCCATATAGTACCTCGTACGAAAGGCAAATATCGGTTATTAATCCTCGACGGCTACGAGAGCTACTACTCGACCGAATTCGAGCTCTATTGCTAGCAGAACAATATTATTACACTCTATATGCCTCCGTATTCCTCCTACCTCCTCTAGCTACTCGATGTCGGCTGCTTTAGGCCGCTGAAGCAGGTATACGGTCGCTAGGTTGAAGACTTAATACGGATGTATATTAACTATATTAGTAAGCTCGAGTTCCTCTGCTCCTTTTACGATGCCTTCTTTACCTCTATTACCGAGAAAAATATCTAGGGCGGCTTCGTAGGAGCTAGACTCGTCCTATTCGATCTAGAGAGGGTACTTTCTAAGCTAGATGTCAAGCTTCGTACGCCAATACCCCTGACCTCACGGCCTTACACCCTATAACCTTAGGTCTTCTAGATACCTTATAACCCCCGAGAAGCTAACTCGCAGTTAACGCTTATCAAGACTTGCATTGCCAACCATTAAAATAGCTCCCTAACCTCGATGTTAGCTGCTATGGACCAGCTTACTAAGGGTACGATAGCTATAATATACTAGGTGGCCCTCCTTCGGGCAGAGAACACTTCGCTCCGTAAGGCTAACGAGGCACTAAGTAAGCGCTAGAGAGCCAAAAGGACACATATATAGCTTGGAGGATTACTTACTCTATAAGATACAATAGATCTACTAGGCCTAGGGGCCGTAGGTAGGGAGGGAGCACAAGAAATGCGGGCGGAAGGTAGTAGTGCAGGGGGGGGTTGTACGAAAGTTCGGTGCTGTGGTGTATGCGGCAAGCCTGGCCATAATGCCCGTACTTGCCAGGAGGCTGTAGAAGCATCTGATTTAGCTGCTTCTGATGTAATTATTGTTGGTTCCTAGTGTTGTTATTTTATAATAGAAGATTATATTCGTCGAGTAGTAGAGAGTACGTCGCTCGCTTGTCTGCGTCGCTCGCTTATTATGCACGTTACGGGATATTACGCCAATGGTAGCGTAGATATTCGCGTATCTCGACGGCAAGCGGGGTATAGGGGTTAGGGTTGGGTGCGGCGGACGGATCAGCGGGCAGCTAAGCGGCGCTCAGCGCCGCCGTAAATACTAACTAATCAAGCGGGAGGGGCATCAACAGGAGAGGCGTACATTATGGGTTCGGCAAGGAACCAAAGGACGAAAACATCGGATTCCCAATGCTCGGAACGAATTCCGTTGTGGATGAACGATTTCTGTCGGTCAGAATTGTTGCTATTTGTAGATCTGGTGTGCATGGGAGTGCATTGTAGTGGCCTCGCGGGGAGCGGGAAGGGGCTGATGATGCTTTCACTTGTGCACGGCGTTGTCCTGACCTCAGGCTGTTTTACGGGATATCAGTGGATGCAGTGGTGGTATTTTTTGGTGCTGTGTCTCTTGGTGGGAGGTGTTGCAGCCAGAAGGGTGGTTGCACAGGAATGACGCCCATCCTTAGCA
>Ga0247824_10000384_pt1 | contig 21160 bp, 16 predicted proteins | sample 13C_PalmiticAcid_FD_194412 | JGI IMG/M metagenome (GOLD analysis project Ga0247824, IMG submission 194412) | Soil microbial communities from agricultural site in Penn Yan, New York, United States - 13C_PalmiticAcid_Day48 | ecosystem: Environmental > Terrestrial > Soil > Agricultural land...
GAAGGGGTGGTTAGTTTTGGTTGTCTGTTTTGTGGTGGCAGGAGGGAGGGGAAGGGGGGGAAGCGTACTGGAGGCGGATTCTTTGAGGAGGGCGCGCGGGGTCTGGGTGATGGTCCTCCGCGCGGTGATGGGGATGACTGAGGGGCGCAGGGCGCGGGTTGCGGTGCTGAGAAGAGCGCGGGTAGACATGTTTGTAAAGAGATTGGTGGTAGGGTTGGTTGTTGTAAGGTGTAGGCAACGGGTTGTGATGACTGGGTTGCTTTGGTGGCGGTTCTCAAGACCCAATTGGGTAGAAAATTGTCAATTGAAGATTGGTTACTGGAAGAAAGAGGAAAGCTCAAGCTGTTTGAGTTGGAATCGCAAGCTGAGGTTGATGAGGGCGGCTTTTCTTGACGGGGAGAGGGGAGCTCGAGATGGACCAGCGATGACGTCACTACCAACACTGGCTGCCCTTGACGCCAGTGACGGGCCTTCCATTACAGCACGCTGCAAAGCAACTCCGCGACTCGTGAAATCGGCGGTTCCACTGCACGTCATTAATGATGACTTTACGGCACTCTGAAGGCCTTGCTTAACCTCGTCTCTCGGGTAAGGATCGGTTGCTATGGCATGTGAGATTGTTGCCGTCGCAGATGTCTCCATTTTCCGAGGTCATCACTGGGAGAATTGAAGTTGCACTCAATAGGAAGCCAAGTCTTGAGCAGGTCGTACAAGTCAGGTGCAATGTTGGTTCTCTCGATAAAGGCCGCCCCGGAGCCGAGGCCACATCCGGAGCCGGTCGTGCTTGCAAAACAAACAAATCACTAACAAGGTGGGAGAACTCGGCGTCGACCAGGCCGGGCCACCAGCCGGCCCAAACCAGGCGCACCCGGGGCCGCCCGCTCGGCAGCCAGCCCACCTGTTTCCGGCGGATTGGATCTTGGACCTCCAACACCACACCCTGACGGGTTCTCGAGGCCCCGGCCACGGCCAGCCCTTTGCGATGTGACGGTTGGTGGTCCCGTGTCTCCCTGGCCTGGTGAGATCTGTCAGGTGACGAGTGACTCGCCGGAAGATCAGGGGCTGGAGTCGAGCTTGGCACAGGGGCTGCGATCCCGGATTGTTTTGTTCGGGCTTCGGTTTTCAGGGGTGCATGGCCGCAAAGCTGAGTGATGCAGTTCCCATTGACGCGCACCGCGACAACAACAATTAGTAATGGTATTGGTATTGAGGATGTAATACCTCCTCCGTACCTCACCGAAATCCATCTCCGAGGGGTGTGCTCCTTGGGGCCGCCGAACGGCAGCGCCGCCAAAGAATCTTGTCGTGGCTCCACCATCGGGCGAGCCGACGATAACAAAACAGGCTTCCGCCAGGCACCGTTGTTGCCATTCACAATACCGAAAATGACAGACGCCTGGTGATGATGTTTTAGCGTCTGATCCATCACACGGCGTGCCAGGCATGCAATGCACGCACGCGTGCTGAGCTCGTTCCTGCGGCACCGCGCTCGGCATACCGAGAGGCGGAACCCGACAGTGGCCCCGTGTGCAGCGACAAGAGCGCATTCACGGCATTGCACAGGATTCGAACGATCAGCTGGCAGTGCGCCAGTTCGCCTTGCTGCAAGCCAGCCTGCGCTAATATCAGCCATCGAGATGGGTCAGCGCGCTTCCTGGTCCGCACGCGGAACCGCCCCTTGCTTCTGAGGGTGTCGGTTGCTTCTTCCCCGCTGAATGGCTGCGCCGCACTGTTCGATGCATCGTTCCGTCCGGGGTTCGTTCTTGTCTGGGTGGAAGAAGCAAAGCCCGTCATGGCAATGAAGCTGGGGCAGCTGCAGGCATCAAGGTGGCGTTGTTAGTTGAGCAGGCGCCCTCCCCGCAACAACCAGCCTGGAGAAACCCGAACCCGAGCGCAACTGGTGGGTGCCTTGTGTGCCTGCCACGATTGGGCTACAGCCTGAACCAGCAGCAGTGCCCGGCCGAAAAAGAGCGGTGTGTGTGGCAGTGTGATCCTCTCAAATTTGCCCATTTATTGGCCGGCGTTTCGGCCAACCCGTGGCCCGTGCTGGTGGGGCTGGGCGAGATCTCTCGATGCACAGTGTGCGTCGAAATGTGCCTGTGTTGGGACTCTTGGAACCCCGCTTTCTGTGGTTCCATGACTCCATGATTTGACTCGGAGTTGCAACAGTTCGGTTTTCGCCTGTTCACAGCGGCGTCCTGCGGTACCTTTCGGCACGGTGCCTTGCGCTGGCTGTATTGCGCTGTATTGCTCTGTATCGTGCCCCTGGAGACGTCCAAGATTGCAGCATTTCATCAGAGCTGCAGCCCGGAGGGACAGTGCAGAGGGACGCAAGGGAGCACAGCCCTGCCCTGGATTGGACAATGCATTGTGGTTGCACTGCACTTCCTGGCGAGCCCTCCCCGATGCCGCAAGCACAGAGCCGGCGAATGACAGACCCTGGCGGATTAGGTGAGTGCCCAGTCTTGCTCGTTTCGTCAAGAGCTGCATTGACCTGGGACTGCCCACGTTTTGGGACCAACCTCTCCCTGCTGCTGCTGCTGCCGAAAGAGGCTGGTGGGTGGTGGCCGGCGTCTCCCCTCCTATCGAAACACCCGCGCTTGCTGGGGCAAGGCGTGCCGAACGTTTGGGTTTCAACCCCTCGATGGAGCCCCCGCCCTCCTTGTCTCCTTGCACGGACAAACCGGCCCTGCGATTCCCGGAACAGGGCAGAGAAGAGGGGCATCGGTCCCCAACAATTGGTCCTGAGATCGTCGCTCTGCCAATCCTATCGAGGGCACACTTGAACTAAAATAGCTCGGCTTGTCCGCCCCGCTTCAGGCACAAAGGCATCCGGCAGAGTCAACATTGGTCTCGTCGGTGGGTTTTGCCTGGCTCACCTGGGCAGACCAGGAGAGCGCTTTGCAGTTGAGAAGACGATTTGGGAGCGTGGTCGGGAAACTTGACGGCATGGACCACGGCCAAGGGTAAACGGAAGAATGCAACCATGGGCTGACCGCCAGAACTGAGGACCGGATTCTGCCCCTTTTGTCACCCCACCAAGGAGGACTTGTCTCGGGAGTGTGGGGGTTGACCTTGGACTCAGAACAGCTGTGCGGCGGTCAGCTGGTGGTCGACTTGTGTCATTACCACAGCATGCGATGCGAGATCTTTCCCGTTTCTCTCTTGATCATGATGGCTGACGGTGGTATCGCCTGACGCAGAGCAGCCCTATCGTGTCTCTTGACGCTTATCGAGCCGAGATGAATCGCCGCCGTCGTCATGCATCGCTTGCCGGCGTACAAGGCGGCTGATGGAACAAGCCAATGGCACCTCTGCGCCAGGCTTCATGTAAAGAGTCGCATGGAACCCGCATGCGAGTCAAAAGCGGGCCGCCACTCAGTGACAGTGATGCTTCAGAAAAGCCCATATGTATCGTCAGCGTCAATAATAAGAGAGGCTTCAAAAGGCTGAGAGTGGAGAATACAACCCCTTGCCTGCACACTCTCGATACCGTACGGGGAACTGGAAGTTGCCGCCGACCAGTGGCGACCTCCGTCATCAATCCCTTCGAGTAACAGATGGATCCGGTCAGAATCGTCGGGATCAGCGGGATGTGCGGCCTCTCGTCGCCCTCCTATCAGGCACCGCCTGGATTGCTCGCAACTCCATCCACCCTGCTGCCCTCACCAGTTATTCATACTGTAATTGTTACCGTGGCTGGTTACGAGGAGGCCGCTTCACTGGTCTTGTCATGTTTTAGTTACCGGCGGCCAGCCAGTCGCGGCCACCGGGCGGAAGCACCCGCCACAGGGCTGGACCTGATCTGCCAGGCTCTGCTGGCCATTCGGCTGCGCTGAATCTGCATGCCGAACCGCCGCCGGGCTAATTGGCCATCGAGCACCAGTTTCAGGCATTCCACGGCGCCTGGGTGCATGTTGCATGTCACCCACGAGACCATCCAATCTTGCACGCCACAGGCCGACACACCAGCGTCTGGCCCTTCCATTCCAAGGATGGACATCCTCACAACTGTTAGTGCATCTACGAATCTGAGGGGCGAAAACCGATTGCACTGCCTCCGGGGCAACTCCGTAAACAAAGGCTCTCGTGTGGACCGCTCCGAGAACTCGGAAATCGGGTCTCGGGATTGAGCCCGCGGCCGAAGCTGGACGTTCGCCCTTTGTCTTGTTTCCGTCTTCTTTTGGCGGACGGAGGTTCGCGCTTGAATGGCCATATTGACATTCGACAGACGCAGCTGTCATCTTATCGGGCCACGTCGGGTGACGGTTGTGGATGGGGAGCTGGGTGGAGCTGGGCGTCGCCCTGTCGGCTTCCAGGAGCAGCGCCTCAACAGCTGCTTCCAGCTCCAACCAGAACGACCCGAGCCAGCACTGTCCAGGCCGTTTCCGGCACTGGCTGTTGTGAATTGCGCAGGGCCAAAATTACACGACAGCATGTCCAGCTCGCTAGGCCGCTTCCGGCCTAGGCTGGAATTGGCCGTCCAATTGAGGACGCCATGGCTCCACTTCTTGATGTGGTCTTGCCACCCAGCCCGCAAGCAGAGTGGCCAGTGCATTGGCCAGGTGAGTGGGTGTCCGGGGTCCTGCCTCGCTCGTGCATTAGCGCGACCCTAGTCGTGCCCCCCACCATCTCTCGTTTGTCCAACCCTTCGCCCGCTCCGAGTTGTCCCTCTTTCCTTCGCCTCTTCCTTACTTTACCTTCACCTTCCCCATCCCCACGTCCCACCAAAATTACCACCACAAAATTGCTTTTCAACACCCCCCCCAACAAGGCGCCCACCACGACCAGCGATTCTTTTGACGAACTCTCATAATCCATCCACTTGCGGCAGCGTCCTTGACAGCTTTGGTTAAAAGTTGTCTTTGTTATTGTCCGACCGTCCGACCTCGCCACTCCTGCAACTCCCCAACGGTCCCTTCCGCTGTCAAGACAACCTCTTGCATCGCCTTGCCGGGTCACCAATCATAATGTCTACGTACTACCACTTCAACGCACACCAGCAACACCCAACGCCGGCGGCCGCCCCCGGCGTCTCCCACAGCCACCATGGCGGCCGGAATCGCAGAGCCCCGAGGCTATCCGTCGCCCAGAACCCGCAAAAGCAGTTTCGCGGCGTCAGGAGCATGAAGGAGCTTACCGACACAGCAAACCTTGCATCCTTTCGCATGAGGTTCGAGGCCGTGCGCTCGTTTGACCTCGAAGACGACATGGAGTTTTGCCCGGGGCTGTTGACCGAGAGCGATGTGAGTCCCCGATGCAGACGCGGACGGTGTGTCATTGGTTAGCATTGCGGCTGACTCTTTGCGCCCAAAGCTTGTCTCAATCCACAGCTCATCCTCGGAGCGGTCATCGCTGGCCAGCAACTCGCCACAAAGCTCCCCGACCCAGCAGCCCTCGCACGTTGCCTCGGGCTTCTCGCTGCACTCGTCGTCCCCGGCCTTCATCCCTCCCTCGTATCAAAGTCAGCACTCGGCCTTGAAACTCCATCAGCCCTCTGCCACCCGCGCTCGCAATGCCATCCCCATCATCAACCCTGCCACCGGCATCTCCATGTCGAGCCCGCCGCCCTCAGTCTCGCCCGCCAGGATGCAGCAGCAGCCCGTCGGCAGACGGTGGTAAGGTGGCACATGTCTTGCTTCTGTGGCACGCAGACGAGACTGAGCTAACCTGAAGCCGTCGTCGTCGTTGCAAATCAGGATTGTATAAATTTTCTGTGCGCATTCGCTCACTGCAGCTGTTCATCTTGGCGGGCACCGGCATCCGAAATCGCGGGCATCGATTCTTCTTTACTCCTCCCTCTGGCAGGCAAGGGCGACAAGACCTCTCCGTTTTCAAGGTCGACTGGATTCTCGACTTCCTTGGCAACCTCGACGCGATACCCTCCTGTACAAATTCCTTGATCGACATACAAGCCTCTTCCTCTCGAAGCGACAAAACTTTGACATTCTCGGACGGCGCGATGAAAGAATAATCGATACCTTGTGTTTACAACAAAAAAAATTCGGATCCGGTGTTCCCAGCCTCGGAAGATGGGGCTGCGGTTTTTTCGACAATGGGCGTTTTCCACGGCGGTTTTGCATCCTCATCAAGCCAGCTTTTTGCATCGGTGCTTACGACGGAGTTCTGCGGGTTTGCTCTTTCTTTTCCTCTCTCGATACCATACATTTGGTGTTTGGGCGTGCTCTTTTCTCCATCATCACGGAAGCGGCGACTTTCCATCATTACGATAAAAAGTCCTAACGGTTCACGGGTCCACGAGGTCATCAAAGAAAAAGAATATCGACATATAGAACGACTTTTTGGCGGACGGGTTGGGGAGGTGTTTGAGTTTTTTTTTGTTTTTGCGACCTTGGTGTTCTCGATCTTCTTGGGGGCTACATTGGGGCAACTATCTGGTGCGGGACGGGTTGGCAAAGACATTGTGCGGTTTTTGTGTTGTTGGGGAATCTCAGCGCGCTGGTATTTCCGGATCGGTTCGGCGGGGTGGGGCTGGTTGAGGAGTTGGTTGATATTTCCTTTTTTTTTTCTCTTGTCCATTTTTGCGTTCGCTGTATCATGGGTTGACGGTGGGCAGGCCACGGCTTCGCTCCCACTTTCTATATCCTTTCTATTTTCCTGTCTGGATTTCTAGGGACTGCATCTCGGATATGGTTTTTACGGCGGCAGCGGGCGGGGCGGCGGGACTTGTTCGCATTTCTTTGCTTGGGTTCCTCGGCACAGCATTCGGGAAACTCGGGAGCGGGCGTGCAAAGCGTTGTTGGTTTGTTGGTTGTCCTCGTCGGGTGTCCGGTCGGTCGGTTTTCCAGTTTGTCCGGGGCAGGTGGTGGCAGGCTTAGGTGTTTTGTCATACCTGTTTGGCTGTTCTGCGTGTGGGATTAGGTTGTCGGTGGTGGTGGTTGGGTTTGGGTTTGGGGCTGCGGCCCCGCCCCTCCCCCTGCTTTAAACTGACTTGGGGTTTTCCGGGCTCTGGCGACGGCGACGGCGACGGTGCGGCGTTTTGTGTATGCCACGATATGATGCGAGCGAGCAAAGCGAGCTAAGCGAACTGGCTGTGTGGTTATGGGAATTGAAACATGGCGACTTGTGCGCCTCTTCGCTCTGATTGCTGTTCCTTGAACTGTGTGGTGACTTGTGCCCATCAATATGTCTGGGTTTCTGTCCAGTTGGCGTCCTGTGTCAGTGTAGTGAAAGTGGAACTGGCGGAGTTGCTGCGTCATGGAGTGTTCCTCTCAAGGGTTAGTTTTCTCCCCTGTCCCTTGACCGGACACCTAATGGTCATATCGTTGATCTATTCGGATAGAGAAGCTTCTCCAAGTGTGATGGGTCTCTGTTTTTCCCCCTGTTGATGACCTGGTGTCTAACGTTCAGGGGTTACGGCCCCCGGACTTTCCTCCTCTTTGCCACAAACGAAGCTGCTAAGTACTCAAGGCCCGATCAGACTTGTGGTTGGTGGGGGATGGTAAGTCCACTATTGGTGTTTACTTTCTAGTAATGCAAGTTCGAGTTTTAGTTTCAGGGGTAAACTGGGCGTGTGTATATGGGGAGGTTGTCCGGCGTGACACGAGGATGTCGTCTTTCCTCACCGAGGATCACATCCTCATTCACATATTTGCGTTCTCATGCCGTCTATATCTGGTGATGGTGGTGATAATGGAGGGCGAGTTGTCTCTAGGGCGGTCAGGGGTTGTACAGGCATGATGACTTGAGTTCTAGTGAAGGACAAGTCGTTTGGAGTGTAGATAGTAAAGAGGAACTTGTGAGGAGGAAGCTCACCCTTTGCTATGAGATGAGTTTCTCCCGCTGCTCAACGCATGAGGCTGGTATCTCTCATCCGATGCGAGGGAACCTCCAGTCTCGACGACTTGTTCCGTGGATTTTTTACTCGCAACCCTCCCCAGGCAATATCCTGAACAGTGGAGAAAGGCGGCACTGGACATCTGACATGAGGAGAGCTTGCGTCTTCTATAGACGTATTTGCTCTTCAGTCCTGCTCTGGAAAGGTGAGTTTCTACTTCATAATCTCAGGAGGAACTGGTTATATTCCAAAGTCTCCTTTTCTCCGAGGTCTATACCTCACCAACACAAGACAACAACAAATCATTTTCCAACTAGCGTCACCGGTGATAGCATTCTTTTTTCTACTGTCTTCTATCCTTTAGTAGTTTTAGTCTGATGGCTTTGTGTCCGGTACTCATGTGTTCTCTTAAGGACATTAATGCCCATTTGCTCTCCTACTTCCTAGCTTCTTGTTTCCTGAATTCTTCACTTTACCGCTCGTTGCTCCATCTCTACTTTCCTGTTTCTAGGTTTCCATGTTTACCTCTCATCCTCGTCGTTGTTCTGCCTTCCCACTCGCAATACCTTTTGGCTGCCCACTTCAACTCCTTCGCCTTACTGCACCCTCGGCTGTGTCAACTCTACCATTCAACTTCTTGGGCCTTTTCCCTGCGCACTCTCATCTTTTTCTTCCTTCTGACCTACAACTCCTCCATTCTTTCCACCCTTTGCTGCCCCGCTCTCGCTGTGACCGGTCTGTTCCACCTTCCCACTACTTGCTCTTCTACTCTGTTTCTCCAGTTCCAGTCTTCCGGTTGTAGTTTTAGGGCCTCGATTCGTCTACCTTCCTGCTTCCCCTCTCTGTGGTCTTCCATCCCAACTGCTTCCACATCGAGACCCAGACCTTTGTTTGTGTTGTTTTCCACCCTCCAAGTTTGCCTATTTAAACCCTCCATTCTTGCCCTCTCCCACCTTTCTACCTTTTTCCACTCTTCCACTTCCAACCTTCAACCTTCTTCGCTGGCCCAAGTCTCCAGCACCCACGCCCTCGAACCTTCATACAAACATCCATCCATCAACAACTTCGTCAGTACCATTCAGTATTACCTCGGTCTCTTCACTTGAGTAACTAATCTTCTCTCGTAGCATCGTTCAAGATGACCGACCAAAGCCAGTACGCGCAGCTGGCCGGTCGCCCGAGCGAGCTTCAGGGCCTTGACAAGTAAGTAAACCGCTTCTTTGAGTGACGATTTATGCGCCAGAATCAAAGGCCGAGGCGCGCGACTCGTTCCCTGTCGGGCGCGAGCCGGTCAACACCTCCGCGACGAGGAATCTGGAGCGACCCGGCGCTAATGACTCTGCCTCAACCCCAGGTGGCTCACCGAGCGCCTCGTCACCATTGTGGTCGGGCCCGAGGAGAAGCGCTGGAACGTCCACGAGAAGCTGCTCATCAGCCAGTCGGACTTCTTCAAGGACCATTTCGCCGCCGGTCACGAAGAGATGAAACTGCCCGACGACGACCCTAAGCTCTTTGCCCTCTTCATCCGCTGGCTCTATGGAACCGCCTTCCTGCCCTCGGGCGGCGGCGCCCGCAAGTTCCGCTTCTCGCAGCCGGACAACAACACCCTGACTGTCCGCGACTAGTACGTATTCCATCCGCCGTGTTTCCCTTTTCGACATCGCAGCAAAATCACCTAACAACGTGACCCTCTAGCCTTGGCGTTTATGTCCTGGGCGGCAAATTCGGCATTGTCGGCGTGCGCAACGCCGTGGTCGAAGTCCTCTACATCTACTACGGCGAGTCGTCCGACGACCACAAGTCGCCCTGCATGCACGACGTGCTTTACATCTTTGAGAACACGGACAGCGAGGCTCCCATGCGGAGCTTCCTCATCGCGCACACGCTGTTCTACCTCTTCAGCAAGAAGCGCCGCAACTCGCCCCTCCCGCAGGACTGGGCCGAGGTGCTCAACGAGCACGGCGACATTGGGTTTGACATGATCCGCATGCTGTCCGAGTGGAACTGGGCCATGGGCCACAATGCGGGCCGCATGAACATCAAGGCACGCGAGCAGTTCTACGAGAAGCTGCCGACCCCGCCCGAGATCATCAAGCAGGAGAAGGTCGAGGCCGAGGAGATCCTCTGAGCTGGGCGTGGCAGCACACGCGCACGCACGCCGTGAGGCACTGCCTGGGTTACGGCAGCACGGCAAGCTGGTTTTTCTTTTTTCTCTTAGGGCCATAGTGGGTTTGCGTTGGCAATCGGTAGCGCGGAGTCAGGCGGGCAGCTGGTTTCAGGGAGGGACGCTTCTGGTTCGGAGGATCTTGCTGGCGATTGCTTTGCTCTGGCGCAGAGACGTTCATGGTACGATCCCGGGTATTCTGCAGGGTATCAAGCAGAAATAAATAAAGCAAGTCTTTACGCGTCTGCTTTTCAAATGTTGCGTGAATGTTGTTTGGAGTTTACACCTAGAAATGTGAACGGCAGCTGCGAACCTGCATTTCAAGACTCACGAGGGGAGTGTTCTCGCAACTTCAGCGTGAAACCGAGTCCACCCCTTCGAGGGGATGCTCGCATTGGCAAGAACTACCGTCCCAAACTCCCAGGTTGACTGCAATTTGGCAGTGTTTACAGGAGCAGAAAGAGCAGCAGAACCAAGTTTCTGGCACCGCCTTGCCCCCCTCTCCTGCCGCAACCATTGTCTCCTCCCCATTTACGTTCCTTTCTCCTTCCCCGGGACCACACTGTGAACTTCGACGCTTCCTTGCTCTTGGAATTGCTCAGGAAGGTCCTGGGCGTTGTTCAAACAGCGCATGCCAGCCTGATGGCCTACTTAATCCCACCCTCTCAACCCTTTCCCTTCAGCTGATTCTCGCTCGCCCTGTTCTTCGTGCAAATCACCTCTTTGGACAACTCACCAACTTCAGCAAGCAACCCAACACTTATCCCCAACTCAAAACCTACTGTTCCAGACACCAATTCTCTGGTCTTCAGCATGACGCAACACAACAACAAGCAGGATGCTGTCCGGCGCCGCAAGAGCTCGAAGGCTTCCCAGCCACCCCCTGAGACCACAGAGGAGAAATCGCCTTCGGAGACATCATCCGCAGAGGGGCCTGTCCAGCCGTTAACTGACGAGTTCCGCAAACTCATGGGCTTCAAGGACGATACCCCAGGGGGCTCGGATGCCTGCGCAGACCCGGGACCCTCGTTCCCGGATCGGCCTACTGAGCCTTTCCCTCCTTTGTCAGAGTCTCAAGCTGGCCCATCCCCCTCTGCCGGCCCGTCGGGTCCTGGCCCAGCCCCGTCAGGGGACAGCTCTACCCCGAGCCAGCCGGCCGATTCCCGCATCGTTGGCAAACCGGGCTCTGCATTCTTACAGCTTTTCAACCCGGCCGCATATGGCGATGACAAGAAGGACGACCCCCCCTCGGGGGAGAGCTCTACCCCAAGCCAGCCGGCGGGATCCCAAATCGCTGGCAATCTGAGCTCTGCATTCTCAGAGCTCATGAGCGCCGCCAAACAAGACATTCACCCGTCCGCCGACATCGCCAAGTATCCCACACCGTCCCGCAGCAAGTCCACGCAGACCAGACGCGTCAAGCCAACCCCCGTCCCCTCCGAGGACCACCACCACCACCACTCCGCATCCGGGGACCACCACCGCGCACCCACCGCACGCCTTGACGCCGGCGCCCCCACGCCCCGCAACGACCCCGCGTCTTCTCAGGGCAAGTCCACACAACAAGAGAGCGACGGTCTTTCCACGACCATCTTTGCCCGGACCGGAACGGCTGTCGAGGTGCCCACGGCCCGCCGCTCCTCGGAGCCTTCTGCTCCCGGCCAGGCTTCCCGCGCGCCGGGTGGTGGATTGACCTGGCTTTCGAATGCCCCCACCCCGCCCCCGGAGAAGGCGGGTGGGGATGGCGAGAAGGAGAAGGAGGTCGTGGAGGAGAGGGGTGAGAAGGTAGTTGAGAGAAAGAAGTCGGGCAAGGGGAAGAAGCATGGCGGGAAGAAGTGAGGTTGAAGAGTGTGTGTGTGTTGGTGGGGGGTAATGGGGGTATGAAGAGTAGCGGCAGGGAAGTGTTTGGTTGTTTTGAGATGGTGGTGGATTGTTTGACACAAGCAAGTTCTTTCTGAGCGAAGGAGGGTTCAAGCCAAGGCGGCGATAATGATAATACAGACTGACACAGCGATACTAGCATGTTAGTCTTCAGGATTAGGGCAGATATAGCGAAACAGACTGCATTGCTTGGACTTGCTCTCGTGGTTCTCTCACCATGCTAGATGCTTCTATTGGTGGTGCTTGATGACTTGACACATGTCCAGGCACTCACTCCAAGCCAAGCACGGGCACGGCGAAATCTCAGCATCTGACATTTGTGCAGATCGTCACTCTCAATGTGACGCCAAACACGTGGCTGCGGCATTCTGGCATTCCCAGGTAAACATGCGAAAGCCCAGCAGGTTTTCAGACTTGTCACGTCCCTGCTTCGGGGGTAAGGATGGCAGTGTTCCAAGCCGCACGCATGCTGGCGGATGCGTGACCCTGTGCTTTTGCTTCTCCTTGACCCCAACCGAACGCTCTCCTTGTCGGGATGTCAGTCGCCTCTGTACCTAGTATACCACTATACCGCATCACCTTCAAGGGAGGGTGTGTCCCGCCATATTTTGGCGAGATCTGATGTGAGGACATCCTGTTGAGGATGAGGGTCGGGAGCGGTGGCTGGACTTGTGAGATTGCGGACGAAGTATGGGACATCCCCCTCTCCACTCTGCGATATCCTCTTCTCTGCCTTTTGAGATGACTCGGGCGCTGTTGTGACAAACTGGTGGGTTGGCTCGCTTCTTCGCCTCTCCGCTCGTCCAGTTCCCTTGTCCGTTTCCTTTGGCTTAACGCGGTGACAAAGAGTTCTAAGACTGTTCGTTGTTTTCCCATTTCTTCTCCCTGTGTGCAGACCCACTGCGGTCTGACCACCGCGTTTCAAGGGGCTTGTTCTGACGATTTGACGTTGGGGAGTCATGATCTCGAGTTGGTGGGCGGTTGCTGAGCCGGCGCGGTTGGGCACTGGTGGAAGGCGGGGTGTGCATAAGGCTCAGAGTTGAGGGAGAGGTGGTCTCGGCTTGGAGATTCGATGACTCTTGCCGTGGGGCCGACTCTCTCAGGCGGTGGTCTACCAAGGGGGCGGTTGCCTTGCGGCGCCTGGTCCAACAGAGATAATCCTGTCCGGGGCCGTGAGGTGTATCAACCCTGTAATCGACCCTGACCTCACTTATCTAGGCTCCGCGCCTTGATGAACCGGGTGATCTGCTCCCGCGTGTGCTTGTCGTTGTACTGCTCATGGCACTCGTAAAACGAGATGAGCTCCTGCGTGCAGTCGACCATGGCCTCGACATCAATGTTGCTGTCGGCCAGCCACGCGGCAAAGCGCTGGACCTTTGCCAGCCTCGGGTCCGTCGCCTTCTTCGGTTCGGCCGCTGGGCCGTCGCCCTGAGAGTTTCCTTGTGAAAACCCCATCTGCTGCTGTTGCGACCCCTGCGATCCGAATCCTGGCCCACCTGCCCCGCTACCGGCAGCAATCGCCGCGGCCCTCGCCTGGGCTTGCGCTAGCGCCGTAGCAGCCATCGCGACCCCTCCGCCTCCCGCAGCAGCGGCCGCCGCCCCGGCGTTCCCACCTCCCGCCGTGCCGGGGGCATTCCCGCTTGGCCTCAGCACCAGCGCCAGCAACACGGCCGTCAGCGCGACGACGTGCGGCGGGTGCAGCAGCGGCAGGTCTGTCATGTAGTGATCGTTGATGACGGTCCAGGCGAGCGACATCTCGTCCTGGGTGAGGGCGAACTCGTCCTGCAGGGCCAGCAGGGTGCGGTAGGGTTGGTGGACGATGAGCTGCGAGTGCATCTCGGAGATGAGCGAGAACTCGCACTCGCCGACGCGGGGCGCGTCGTGGCCGTGCAGGTCCGACGGCCACAGCGAGCGGGCTTCTTGTGACAGCATGCGTATGTGCTGCGGACATTCCTCCATCTTGCAGGCGAGGTAGAGGGCGGTCGTGATGACGAGATAGGGGTTGGTTTGACGGATCGGAGTGCGGGTGTAGAAGCGCTTGAGGTAGACCTGGGCGGTGGCCATGGCTTGCTGGCGGACGCCGAGGCGCTTGCCGAGGCGGTTGATTTCTGGAGATGTCTTCACGTTAGCGGTTGGGTTACCTCTCAGTATGGCATAAAAAGAGGAGGACGCACGCTGGTTGAAGTAGATGTTGAGATGGCGTAGCTGGGGCAGGGGGAACATCTGCACAAGAGCCGGGTCCTCGTCGTCGAGTCGTTGGCGCATCCCCGCGAGGTCGTCCTTGGTGAACTGCCAGTGCTTGCGCTGCGTCGATTCCCAGTAGTTGGCCGCCATCTGGGCAACTTCCGCCCGTCAAGGGCTGTTGCCGAGGTGGCTGGGATTCTTCGGGTTCGACAATCGCTTGGGGTAGAGGGGGAAACGAGAGCCGTTGTTCAAGTCCAATGTCCTGAGGGTGCCTTATCTTATCGGCGAGGCTGTGATTGGGGCACTTTGCTCTGTCTTCAATCTCGAAAGGCTAGCCAATGGGAGACCGGAGAAATGCTGACCTTAAAACCATTCCTCTTCGAGTAATTTATGGGGCTGCATTCGTGGGGCCAACCGCTCCGCTCTGCTCTGTGCCAGCTAGCCAGCGGGCTTGGCTTCTGATGACGAAGCCCCCCAAAAATGTCCGAGACAATGGGACGAAAGAGTCTGAGAAGGATACCCGCTTGAAAGGTCTTGCCCATCAGCCCATTATAGATCATATGTGTTTTAGATGCAGCCGATATGAGGTGAATATGGCCCCTGTGGTATGCATCCAAAGTATCCAAAAAGTACCGTGCCTCTGATCCTGGTCCTGCTCCGCTTCCTTTCCTGTCCTTTCCCACCTGCGGGACCCTGCGGGACCTGACGTCCCAAGATTTCCCGGCAGACAAGCTGGAAGCTGAAGCAAGCCAACGAAGCAACGAATCGCCGCCAACCCGCGTAATTGGTCAACCACCCTCCGAGGGGCACATCTTCCCCCCTTCTTGCGAAGCGATGCGATTGTGAGAGACAGCTCGGAACCTGAAGTCGAATCCAAACCCCCTCTGCCCCGGCATGTCGTGTTTGTAGCTTCGACTCGACCAACGCCGCCTCTTCCTCCGGCCCCCAACCCTCCTAACCCGTGCTTGGGAGTCCGCGATATTTCCCTCATACGTCATAGCGCGCGGTTGTTGCGCTTGCTGCGACTGCATCGCGTCCCGTGCCGACGCCGACGACCGACTCCCGTGTTTGCATGCCGCTGCCGCTGCCGTGACCGAGATCCCATCAATGGCCGGAGCCGGGAATGAAGCTATCTGATGTCGTCTCAGAGCTCGAGGTGAAGATGGAGGAGCCGCAGAACCAGCGCGACCAGCGCGTCGAGGAGCTGTGGAGGAAGCTCGACCCTGCGGGACACGGCGAGCTCGACCTCAAGGGTCTGCAGAAGGGGCTGAGGCGCATCGACCACCGTGAGATTCCCCACTCCTGAGGGTCGAGGACACTGGGCTGACGTAGCTCGCCTGCAGCTCTGAAGAACGCAGACCAGATGCTCAAGGCTATCATCGACATTGTCGACACGAGCGGCGACGGCAAGATCCAGTACGAAGGTGGGTTCAGCGATGCGTGGGGATGACAGAGCCGGGAACGAATCGAGCTTGAGAGCTGAGACAACTTGCGCCTAGAATTCCGCACCTTCGTCGAGACCACCGAGAAACAGCTGCTCCTGCTGTTCCGATCCATCGACCGCGACAAGGACGGCCGGCTGAACAAGCAGGAGCTCCAGGCCGCCTTTCAGCGCGCTGGCTTGTCGGTCCCCAAGAAGAGGCTGTCGGGCTTCTTCGACGAGATCGACTTGAACAACGACGGGTTTATCACATTTGACGAATGGCGGTAAGTCTTGCCTGGGTCTGTGTCTTGTTGGCCTGTTGTGTTGCTCCTGTGCCTCTTTCACAAGGCTTGTTTTGAGACCCACCTGAATGTGGATTTTTTTTCTGTTTTCTATTGTTCATTTTTGAAGGGTATTTTCTGTTTTGAATTCCCTTTGCTATTGTTGTGTTTGGTGTGATTGTGTTGTCAGGTGTGACGCTGAGAGAATCACGGGGTCGATGGTACTTCAGAAGCTAACTCACGAGTTGCCAGCGACTTCCTGCTGTTTATGCCCGGCCACCACGACGGGTCGTCATTGGAAGCTGCACTCTCGTTTTATTCATCTATTGTCACGGTCAATCCGGAGGGTGATTCGTTGGTCAGCGATGAAACTCTAGAAGGTCTAGGTACGGCCGGCTTCCTTCTTCAAGTCCTCTTTGGTTCGCTGCTCAGAATCGCCAACCCGGACTTGGGCTACCCGCGCCGCGCCGCGGATGCAAACACCGTCTCGCAATCGGCTCCGCCTGAATCGTTTCCCTATACCGACCAAATATCGAGCATACCGACAGAAATGGCAGCCTCTGCAGCAGCCGCCCGCTACGGCCCCGCCGTCGCCGTGCCCACGCAAGTCCTGACCGATGCGGCAGTCAAGCGACCTATCCTGCAGTACGAGGGCGCGCAGCAGTCTCGCGCCCAGGACATTTCTGACATTATCGAGGAGGATCCAGCGGAAGAGGACGTTACATCCAGGCTGACAGATCTGCTGCCTGAACCAGGATACTTCCTCGCCGGTGCCGTTTCGGGTGGTGTGTCGCGGACTGCTACTGCGCCTCTAGACCGCCTCAAAGTTTACCTCCTCGTCAACACGAAGGCGACCACCCATGTCGCTCTCGATGCTGCGAAACAGGGCCGCCCGCTGGTTACCTTGCGCAACGCCGGCGGCCCCATTGTCGACGCCATCGTGAGCCTCTGGAAGGCGGGCGGGCTGCGCACCTTCTTCGCAGGTACGCTCACGATATAATGCTGCGCTCGCCGAGAGCTCGCTAATCGCTGCGTAGGAAACGGTCTCAATGTCGTCAAGATTATGCCAGAGTCTGCCATTCGGGTAATTGACACCTGACCTGTTCTTGGAAGCCAGACTTGCTGACGACCGATTAGTTCGGCTCTTACGAGGCATCAAAGCGATTTCTCGCAGCATACGAAGGCCACAATGACCCGACTCAAATCAGCACCGTCTCAAAGTTCGTCGCCGGAGGCATGGGCGGTATGACGGCCCAGTTCTGCGTGTACCCCATCGACACGCTCAAATTCCGGCTGCAATGTGAGACGGTCCAGGGCGGACCCCAGGGGAATGCGTTGCTCTTCCGCACAGCCAAGAAGATGTGGGCGGACGGCGGTTTCCGGGCAGCATACCGTGGCCTTGGCCTCGGCCTGATCGGCATGTTCCCCTACAGCGCCATCGACATCGGCACATTTGAGGTGCTCAAAAAGTCGTACGCCCGGACGATGGCGCGTTACTACGGCATCCACGAAGACGACATGCATCTGGGCAACGTTGCTACCGCGATCCTGGGTGCGACCTCGGGAGCTTTGGGCGCCACCATCGTGTATCCGCTCAACGTCCTCCGCACCCGACTGCAGACCCAGGGCACCGCCATGCACCCGCCCACCTACACGGGCATCGTCGACGTGGCGACCAAGACGATCCGCAACGAGGGGGCCCGCGGCCTGTACAAGGGCCTGACGCCCAACCTTCTCAAGGTCGCCCCGGCTCTCAGCATCACCTGGGTGTGCTACGAGAATATGAAGGGCCTGCTGGGGCTGAACTAGAAGAGGGCGTCTGGAAATTTCGCACAAAGCTGAGCGTTGGGTATATACGGAAGGAGCCGTGGGCGTTTGGCACGCACCCTGGAGAGAGCTTCTCGCAGCATCTAGGAACGCGCCATGGAGGACAAGGAGGCAAAGAGGATCAGCATCATCTCTGGCGTCGGGTTTAATTGGGAGCAGCTGCTTGCTTGGGTCGATTGCATTTGACATTTTCGAGGGCCGCATGGCCTGCGGCGTTTTGGGTGGCAGGAAGATACCAGTTAGACGGCCATCGACAGCGTGCGAGCGACAGAGGGAGCCTTGGATCGCACGCGATGGCAGGAAAGTGCTAGACGGCGGTGGCCATATATTTGACTGCTAGGTCCGATATGGGAATGCATTTTTTTCTTTCTCTCTATCCCCTCACAGCGTCATTTGGGTAAAGCGAAGTGGCTTGCCTCGTCAGGCTCTCGACCTTAGCTGGCGTAGGGCATCGTCAGCCTGCAAGTGGTTGATGGGTTGGAGTCAAGGAACTGCGTCATCCTTGCCTGCATCGAGCCTGTCCCCGCATCCTATCGTCCCACAGAAAGCTTCGCAGCTTCCTAATCCGGCAACGAGTCGGGCACGCCAGGTGTAAAAGCTTTCGCAACCTCTTTCCTCAGTGGTTCTGGCTCGTTCTTGGCTCTGGGACGGATGCGGACTCTGCAGATGGAACCCGTCACACTCACCAGGCCGCTGACGAGGCCCGTCCTCGGGGCAAGGCATTGGGGGCCTTGACGGGGGGTACCCCTCACCGTGCTGATGAATCCCGTGGCCGATACAGGCGATTGACTCCTCCGGAGGCCGGAATTGAGCAGAGTCGAATGCTGCGCATCCATCTTTTTTCCCTTTCCCCTGCAAACAGATTCTCTCAACTTCCTGAGCAGGCAGCTTGCTTACTTACCACCTTCAGCCAGACAACGCCCTTCAGACTCCACCTGAGAGCTCAAGCGCGGGTTTCTGCGTTCAATTGGCGATCCTGGGTGCTGTTGTTGTGTTGTTCTTGTTCGTGAAGTGAGACAGACGTTGAAAGAAGCTTTTGCATCGTTGCACCACGAGCTTGGCCCCTGAACTCGGCTCCGCCACCACTGGGCCGGGACTCGGGAGCATGCCTTACTCAGACAACCTCTACTCGGCGTTGGACGATGACTCGGATATCGAGCCAATTGGTGAACCTTCTGGCCAGCATGGGGACGGTGGGTTAGGTGTAGCTCGATGGGACGCCCGGTTGGACACGGGCTCCACGGACACGCGTGCAGACGACGAAGCTGCACCCTCGACTACAGACGCTGTCGACGCCGAGGACCCACAGCTCTTCTCGCCCACTGATGGCTACTTCGGGACAACGACGGATACCTCACCCGGCACCGTCATGCCGGGGGCATCGTCCAATGTTCCGTATGTGCCCAACGTCCTGGTCGAGGATCCGTCGCTGCAACGGAGCACAGCCGAGGGCAAGGCGAGAGAGGCACAACTGGAGAGGACACGCAATGGCCAAGGATTCTCGAACGCAGACGATGGGGATGCATCGGCCCATCCGTCTCAGACGGCCCCAGCGTTCCGAAACGGTCCCTCGTTTGCACACCCCATGTCGCCTACGCAGCAGAGTACCGCACCGAGCTCACGGTCAGGGGCCACGTACTATCCTCCGTCATCATCGACCCGCACTCCTCCCACTGCAACATCGAGCTCATATACCACTTACTCACCACCGAGGTCTACGTATCGAGGCGAACCATTCCCCTTCCTGCCGAGTGAGGCTCCGCCCGCGTATACACCATCTCCAACATCTCCTTCTAACCCCCAAGGGCTCGGGGCCACCTCGAGGAACTACAACACCTTCTCGCAAACGGCAGACGCCACTGTCAACATGGGACGTCCGGAAGAAACACAAGGCCTCTTGGCTCACCAGCCTCAGAGCATGCGAGACCACAGCCCAGGTGATCTTGACGAGGAGTCAAATACGTGGAGAGGGCGCTTGAAGAGTGTACGGCAGCATGCCAACTGGAGGAGCTGCAAAGGGGTGCTGATCGCTCTGCTTTTGCTGTTGGTGACAGCTGGGTTTCTCACTTCCCTCGTGAGTGGCACCAGTGGCCATGTAAGTGTTACGCGTCCTTGTCGTATCAGTTTGACTCTTTCATTTCTCTTGCGTAATGCTTTCTACCTCACTCAAGTATTTCACTCTACACCTCGTACACTTCATCTCTTAACCATCATCTCTTCAAACCGTCACTGACTAACAACACCAGACTGGACGTCACGACCCTCCCGTCGACAAGCCGAACACTAAGCCCGGCCAACCAAACATGGAGTATCCCGAAATAGACGGCGACTTCGGGTGGGACAATGAACTCTACTGCAAGGATGCACAAATCCATCGCCACAAGCAGACCTACGCTGTCGACTTTGGCACCGACAAGCAGCTGGTCCTGGTGGAACGAACCAGCACAGACGACGGCCGTCGCGGCTGGGGCGAGGTCCACGTCCAGGGCGCAGTCGTCTTCCGCCGCTCCGGGCCTGGAACGCCAGAGTCTTCCGTGACCCTGGAAGTCACCGTCACCGACGACCGTCTCACCATCTACAGCTCCTGGGACGCCGAGGCAGGCGCCCTCCAGATCATCGTCCCGCACCGCGTCGAGTGGTCCCCAGACCGCCCCCGAGCATGCGTCAACATCAAAACCACCGTCTGGGTCCCCCCGTCCGCCAGCCTCAAGCGCCTCAGCGTCGACGCCGTCCACTTGGACATCAAACTCCTTGACAACCTCTCCCTCTCCGTCACCGACGGCTCCAAACTCACCAGCACAGTCGGCACCATCACCTCCGCCTCCACCGGCTCCACCGCCGGCGATGACGACCTCCTCAACACTACCACCGGCGTCCTCCCCCCGTCCTTCCACTTCGACTCCCGCATCATCGACGTCCGCACCACCGCCGCCCCCATCACCGGCACCTGGCCCCTGTATGACTACCTCGGCCTCCAGTCCACCGCGGGCTCCATCAAAGTCGCCGTCGCCCCCAAACCGGCGGAGCCCGACACCACCCCCAAACCCGCCATCCTGTCCCTCAAGTCCATGTCGGGCGACGTCGACGTGCGCGAGCCCATCCACGCCGCCCTCGCCGCTCCGAACAAGGGCACGGACAACAACAACAAAGACAAGGACAGGGCGGCGCTCCTCCCGCCGCGGGATTACCGCGTCGACGTGCACACCACGAGCGGCGACATCGGGGGCGTGCTGGCCTTTTCGTCGTCGGCAGCCTTTCGATCGACCTCGGGCGCCGTGAGCGTGGAAGTCCTGCCGGTGCTGGACGTGTCGCTGGCCGAGGACGGGGCGCGCGGGGTGGAGCTGTCGACGGTGAGCACGAGCGGGGGCACGGATGTGGTTGTGTTGGGCCCGCTGTGGGTGGATGGGGATGGGTATGTCGATGATGGAGGGGATGATGATGGTGGTGATGATGGAAAGGGGAAGGGGATTGGGAGTTACTCCGTTTTTGCGGTTTCTGGCGGCGGGGATAAGGATAACGACAAGGGGGGAAAGAGGATGCTGAGGTGTCTGCAGAGTGCACACAGCACCACGTCGGCGCATATCAAGCTGCGGTATCCGGGG